>JAEEGG010001580.1_pt1 | contig 60900 bp, 49 predicted proteins | sample 9134161 | NCBI WGS metagenome assembly JAEEGG01 (sample SAMN16246543, study PRJNA631951) | gut metagenome | biome: gut microbiome; feature: rumen; material: CR-attached | host: Bos | place: Iran: Karaj | collected 2018-10
TAAACTATTACTAAAGCTCTCATTTTGAGGGCTTTTGTTGTGTTAAGTGTTCTTAATTGCTCTTTGTTATTCCAAGTTATTTTAGCTATTTTTGTACCCTATTTCTACCCCGAGGCTAAAATTGGGGTCGATTTTAGGAAAAAATCTCGCTATTTAAGACACTGGTGTGAGACGCTGTGAGAATCAGCAAAACGCTATAGAAGATACCAACGTGAGACACAGTGTAGGCTCATTTAGAGGTATAAATTACAAAATTACTGATACTGACATCTATCGGCTTTTCTTCAAAGAAATTCCAGAACAACATGATGAACCGTCCTGGCGTGACAAGAGCCTCATTAATTGTGACACAAAGCTCTTTCTTGTAATTCAAGTAGAACACGATGTGATTCCTGTCCACCTCTAATCGTATATGGTTGGTTTCACCTATCGGCATCTGACAATCTTTTTCATAGAAGCGTTTTAGGAAATAACTGTCGCGCACGACATCAAAGAACAATTTCTCGCCGAAGGCGGAAATAACCCTGAACCTGTTGGCCAAAGATGTGGCAAAGATGTCAAACTGAATTTGTTCCTGTATGGGTGTCCTGCCCTCATAATCGAACTCAACGGCATACTTCTCAGGCATATCCTTTTTGGAAGCCACGTAGACCCAGTGATTCATGGTTGGCTCTGTGAGAACACTGAAACCGTTATTCTCGAAGGTCAGCTTATAATTGCTTTCAACAGGAACATCGACGGTCAAAGGGTATTTCCCTGTGTAATGCCCCATAAACCACTGCTTAGAACAATCTGGCGATGGGAATATATCAGGATATAGGCCAATGACATCCGGGCTCTTCTCGTTGGTGAACCAGAAAGCCGACTGCGGATCCGACAGTTCTTCGTTGTGCTTCCAGTCAGCCTGAATGTTATAGTCTTTGAACGAGACATTCTTCTCGATATACTGCTCGATAGCATGAACACGTCTTTCATAGAAGACTTTCATATAGACATCATATCCCTCCTTCGTGCTTTTCAGTTGCCATAGGTATTCGCCCATAGCTAATATGACATGCTGGCAGAAAACCTCTGCCATAGAGGCATCGACACACAGGAAGTCGTGGGCACAGTTATAGTCGGTGACTTCCAGACAACTGGCCAACTCTCGCCAGAGTGCGACATTGGCACCCTGAGCGACACCTGGTGGCAAGACAGTGGCATTCATCAGTACAACACGACCGTCGTAACGGGGCAGCACCCTACCTTTTGACTCTATCTTGGAAACGATGTAGAGACGGCGGACAAAACTCTCATTGAATGTCTGGCGAGGAATATGATTCCGCTGACAGAACTCATCGAGTGTGCCAGTGAGCACGGCAGCAGTCAGTCCAGGATTGTTGACAAGCAGAGGGTCGGTCATCACCACCGCAGGCTTCTGCCCGGTTTCCCTACTCCAGCGTTCAGCCAATGAATAGGACAGAATACCGCCAAATGATACACCAGCAAAAACCGTGACCCGTGCATCCTCCGGCAGGAATACCTGTAGAAGAGCCGTGTAGAAATTGATGACCTCGTCGTAGTTCTCGTCCTCGAAGATGTAATGGAAATGCTCCTCGATATTTTCTATGGTGAACACCGAGAAGTGCTGCGACAGCAAGTCCAGACGTCCTTTCATGTTGCTGGTCAGCGCAATGCCATGAGTAAACACCATGATAGGCTTGCTTTCGTCATACTCGTTCCACCAATAGGCCATCTGCATATTCACCTGAAGCACCTGTCGGATGGCGGGATTCTTCATCAGGTCGGTAGCCTTCAGCATCAAACCCTTGCGACAGGCTTCTGCCACAATCTTCATGGCCCGGATGGAGTTCAGCCCCAAGTTCAGAAGGTTGTCGGTCACACCGAACTGGTCTGTCTCCAAATGACGGGCAACGATGTCGAAGAGAAGTTTTTCTCTGTCTGTTGCCGGAGGAATCATCATCAGGGAGTTTTCAACTTGCGGATTTGGCAGGGCCTTGCGATCCAGCTTGCCGCGGGCATTGCGCGGCAAGCTGTCCAACTGCATGATGATGGCCGGCACCATGTAGTGCGTCAGCTGTTTGGACATAAATGAATGCAGTTCATCGGTATCTATTGTCTTAGCAGCTTCGAAGAACAAACAGACTGTTTCGTCGCCGTTCACCTCTTTCTTACAGCAGATGCAGTCACCCACACCTTCAAACTGCTGTGCCACGTTCTCCACCTCGCCCGGCTCGACACGCTGTCCGTGTATCTTGAACATGTTGTCGGCACGGCCACAGTGTACCAGCTCTCCGTGCTCGTCGATATAACCGAGGTCACAAGTGCGCAGCATCCTCTTTCCCTGACGGAATGGGTCGTCGAGGAAACGCTGTGCCGTCAGTTCCGGCAGATTCCTGTATCCCTTGGCTATACGGTCTGAGCTAAAGTAAATCTCTCCCATCTGTCCCTGCGGAACACGTCTCATACTGGGGTCAAGAATATAGACTTTGTCATCGTCATATTGCGTACCTACGGGGATGACCTCTTCGTGTCCGGTAATGTGGTGCTCGGCAATGGGGAAACCTTCCGATGAGCCGTACTGCTGTATCACATCCACACGAGCAACAATGTCGGGAGTGGCTCCTGTCACCTTCTCTCCTCCCAGAATGAGCTGTCCGAGGTGCAAGTCATACTGTTTCAGCATAGCCATACCGATGGAACTGCCCATAAACATACGATCTATCTGATGCTCATTGATGAAGGCTGCCATGCGGTCCATATCCATGCGTGTAGCCTCATCCATCATGAAAACGGTTCCACCAGTGAAACAGGGAGCATAAAGGTCGGTCAGCGAGGCTGCAAAGCAGATGTCGCCGAAGACAGCTTCACGTACTGGTGTCGAACGCTGTTTATCGACAACTACGTATGGCTGCATGATACTCGTCAGATCATGGATGGTGTGTACTACGCCCTTGGGCTTGCCAGTTGTCCCTGACGTGTACAGCATAAAAGCTTCCTGCTCCCAAGTGGTTTTGTTGACGGGTGATTTATCGGCAGCATCCCAATCCATCTGGTCGATAAGTATCAGTGACAGTCCACCCTTGACAAGAGACTCCAGTTCTTCCTTCTTCAAGTCCCAGACTGCCGCTGTCGTGATGATGACGCCAGCCCCGCTGTCCTCGGCAATGTAGCGGATTCGGTCAGCAGGATAATCCGTGTTGACACCCACATAGCAACTGCCTGCCTTCAGCGTGGCGAAGGTTGATATCAAGAAACTGCAACGACGTGGCAGCATAATGAGCACACATGGTGATTGCAGCCGATGGGCAATGACATTTGAGCGTTCGTCCAGTTCGCGGTATGTCAACTGGCTCTCATAGTCCTGGACTGCGATACGGTCAGGATATTGGTGTGCAGTCTCGGTAAAAGCGTCTATGATATGTTTCATATTACTTAAATGCTTGTTTCAGGAAATCGATGGATGTCTGACGAGCCGAGGCCAAATGGTCGTAGGCCGTAGGTGTAATGCTATAATCAGAGTGTTTGTCCAGTTCGCCAGCGTTGAACACCAGATGCTCTTCAAGTCCCAGCATCGCTAGCAACGACTGCAGGCGTGCGATACCTCTTCCAGGGTTTCCTGTTACGATGAAGGGTTTGCCGAACAGGATGCTGAACACCGAAGCATGGAACGAGTCGGTAATGACCATCTTGGCATCGCGGAAGCTGCGCAGCCACTGCTCCACCGGCGGCTGCACACGTTCCACGAGCGGTGCTCCAGTCTGCTCCACCTTGCTGTTCGTGCGGAACGGGGTTAGGCTGAAACGACTGGCCACGGTATCTATCAGCTCTGTCTTCTCAGCCGTCTCGTCAAGCACATAGCACATCAGGTTGCCCTCCGGCTCCACCGTGTCCACCATTGCAATCAGTCGTTCATAATCATCACGGGTGAGCAGCAGTGTGGGGTCAACTACATGTTCTGCCTGTACTCCCAGCACCTCCTCACAGAGCTGCACACCAGTTAACTCTCTGACAGATACGGCATCAAACTTTTTCAGCAGACTGCTGATGACAGGAATCTGATCCTGCGGGGCTTCCCATGTGTCAAGCCCGAACGAGGGGGCGTAGGCAATACGTTTGATGTTCCATCCAGTAGTAAAACTCAGGAATGCCTTGTCAAACCCACCACACAAGCCCGATGCGTAGAAATATCGCCAAACCTGGTCGGAACCTACCACGATGGCATCGTAGTCTGTCGGTTCAACCAAGTCGATATTATTCTTTCCACAGTGGATATACTGACCAATAAAACGATCGGTGTGTTGCTGCATGAACTTAACATCCTCAACAGTCATCCCCTTGTGCCAAGGAGCGATACAAGGAGTCATATAGGTCAGAATATGCTCTGCTGTATGTCCCAGCTTTTCTATTACTGTCTGCAAGGCATAGGCCTGTAGAATACCTCCATAGTTAGTATGGAGGGGTAACGTTAGTATTCCTGTTCTCATTATTTTGTTTTTAACTTAATTCCTTTCTCATTTTAAAGTGGTAGAACAGCGAAGGTAACAGGGTGAGTACCTCAACTACCGGTGCTGTAGCATAGATGGCGAAGACCGGATGCTCCGGCATCAGTCTTGGCAGGAGCCAGATCAACGGAATCAAGAAAATAATCCTTCGGAACAGTCCCAACATCAGCGAAGGCATCGCTATGTCTAAAGCACGCAGGTTGTACTGGACTGCCTGATTGAAACCAATCAACATGGCCATGGCAAAGAATATATGGACATACTGACTGCCGTACGCCACAAATGAAACGTCGTCAGTGAAAAGGCGCATCGTATCAGTGGGGAACAATATAACCAGTAGCCATACCAAGGCGGAAACTGCCAGGCTCGACCAAACTGACATCGACAGTACCTGTTTCACACGGACTTTCTCTCCTGCTCCGTAGTTGTAACTGATAATAGGCTGAGCACCTATTGACAAACCAAGCATAATCATCGTGTCGATGGACAGAATGATATTAAACACAGCCATCGCACCTACTGCCACGTCGCCATCCAGTCGCTGCAAACTCTGGTTATAGATCATCAGAGCAACCGACTCGCAGGCCACAGCGGCACACGACGAGAGTCCCAGTGTGAGGCTGGGCGTGAGAAACTTGGGCATAAATCGGATGAACCGCAGTCGGATGTTTGCCAAGCAAGAACGATTTGTTAAGCGGACAACAATCAACAATGTGCTTACTATCATACTGATGTTGGTTGCCAGTGCAGCTCCCATTACGCCCAGTTTCAGCAAGAAGATGAACACGGGATCGAGAACAATGTTCAGCAACATGGCTGTCATGGTGTACTGCATGCCTTTCTTGACAAATCCTTGGGCATAGAGCATGGGGGTCAGCCCAATTGATAGAAACTGGAACAAAACACCCCATCCTGATGTCAGCAGATAAGAGCGTGCGTATGGCATAGACTGGCTACTACCCCCAAAAATCAGGATGAGATCATCGGTAAATGCGTATATCGTCACCATTGACAGCACGCTGGTGACGAGCATAAACCAGAGACTGGTGCCGAGCGTGCGCTCAGCACTTTCCTTGTCCTGTTTGCCCAAAAAGATTGACATCCTTGGGGATGCTCCGGAACCTATCATCATGGCCAACGAGAGGAATGCCAGCAAGATGGGCATACAGATACCGACAGAAGTGAGGGCAAGTGCCCCACAACCATCGATATGACCTACCCAGATGCGGTCAACAACGTTGTTGACAAGCATCACCACTTGTGCAGCCACTCCTGGTAGAGCCAGATTCAGGAAAAGACTGCCCACTGGTTCCTTGACGAGCATTTCTGTCTGCTGATGTGCCATAGGTAACTTATTCAAAAGTCACAAACACTTCACCAGTGACAGTTTTCTCCACGATGGTGAGCGTGTGGTTGGTCTTGAAGCGGTAAAGTCCAGCCTGGTTAGTAACCACCACCTGATAGGTCTCACCCACCTTCGTCTGACCAAGTAACAACGGGGTACTATCAGGGGCAGTGCCAATGGGAATGAACTCAAAGAAGTCAGTGTCAGTAATCAACTTGAAACGTTCGCTATCATCGGCTATTGCGCGAGCTATCAGTGTCTCGGCTGTGAAGTAGTAGCTGTGGTTATGAGGTATCCCCTTCGTATATGTTTGCATCTTGGCCGTGAAAGGCTTCTGCTGTCCTACACCCAAAGCCACAGTACGCTTCAGCGAAGGCCAAATGCGAGCTGCCACACCCTCCATGCCACTGGTAAAGACTTTCGTCAGCTCGTCAGCACGGACAGGGTCGTTCTGACCGATGGTCTTCACCATCTCCGGCCAATGGGCTTCCAGCGTCTGGAAAGCCTCCCAAATATCTTTTGTGGTTATGGCCATAATCTGCTCTATATCCCTGTCGGCAATGGCCTCCAGCATAACGGCGTAGTTGTCGCGCTGCTCAGTGGTCGAGAAAAGCAGCGCGAACGAGGGCACCAGCTTGGTTGTCTTGAGGTTGGATGAATAGTAGTGACTATTCATGTAGCGTTTCAGCAGTATACTCTCTAACGTATCTATGATAGCCCTGTCGCCAGTGGCGCGTCCGAGGGGGCGTCCGGTAGCGAGGAGCAGACTATGGTGCCCATTCAACAGCGAAGCGAAGGCCTGTCCGTAGGGCTTGAGGTGCTCTAATGTCATTGGAAGAACCTTCCCCGATAACTTGCGTACATAAAACTCAGTCTTATCTGCTGTCAAGATACCAGCCTCGCCGATTCCTGTCTGCAGGCGAATCAAGGGGGCATAGTCTTCATAGTCGGTCAGCGGCACACGGTGCTGATAGCCCTCGATGCTCTGTAGTAGTTCGAAAGCATAGCGCTGACCATAGTCAGTATCCTTGTTAGCCCTGAGGATAGATTTTAGTTTAGGCAACCCATTGATGACACTGCTCAGGAACTCGTCGATACCGCCCTCGGGATTCATAATGATCACCTGCGGGATGGCATACGACATTTCTGAATATTCTTGGCTAATGATCTTCGATGGCTTCAGGGGCCTGGCCTGACTGATGAATGGGCCCATTATACGTTTAATTTCCTGCCGATGCTCCAAGGTCAGCTTCTGGAAGGATGCCAGCATGAAGCGCGACAGATGGAACGACAGTGCCAGTACGGCATCATCAGAGTTGATGCCATATTTCTGCAACGTAGTAAATAGCTTTGCAAAGCCATGGGCATAGCCTATCAGCGTCTCTCCCGACTTGGCTTCGGCCTGTACCAGTGAACCGCCGTTAATGAAGTAGTGGTAGCCGATGAGCTGAGGTAGATAGCACACATGGGCAGCGCGGGCAATGACATCAGCACAGAACAGTACATCCTCAGCAAAAGGCACCTCCTCGTCGAATGCCAGTCCATGCTCTTTCAAGAATCGGTTGTCAAACAGTTTATTGGTCACCATACCCCAGAAGCCTATGAACATCTTCTCGTCGTCCCAATTGTCACGTGAAATGACAATACGTGGAATAGTCTGGTTCCAGGCTACCACCTCCGTGAGCACGTTTAGTCCGTCCTCCTCCATTTCGAATTCGCGCCGGAAGCAAACGACCTGCGCGTCGGTTTCCTGCATGTTGCGAACAGTTTCTTCCAGACAATTCAGCGTATAGCTGTCATCACCGTCGAGGAATCCCAGGTAGGGGGCCGTGGTGAACATCATGCCATAGTTACGGGGCGATGATGGGGTCTTTGCCTCGTTGTTCAATTCTTTGACAGTAACGTTCTTGTCATCCTTGAACATCTCCTGCAACTGAGGAAGATATTGAGGTTCGCAATTGTGAACCACGATAACCCACTCAATATTCTCAAAACCAATGGTCTGCTGCCTCATGGAGTCGGCAGCTTTCTGAAACATAGCCATATCCACATTGTGGAATGGAGTTACTACTGATACTTTATACATACACTACATGAAAAACTAGTTTTGTTTTTGAATACAAAGGTACGAATAATTTTATTTTTGTAAATTACCCAAGCCGTTAAATATTGTTAAATTCTTGATAATTTGTACACTCTGTTAACCGAATTGTGCCCAGCAGTTCCATGTATTTGTCGTAGGGGATGTGGGTGCCACCCATCGACTCGAACAGCGGGGTTTCGAACTGGCAGTCGATGAAGTGACCACCGATGGCTTGAAGTGCCTTGGCCAGATGGATGAAGGCTAATTTGGAGGCATTGGGCACCAGCGAGAACATGCTCTCGCCGAAAAAAGCGTTGCGCAGCGTAACGCCATAAAGACCGCCGACGAGCCTTGTACCGTCCCATACTTCTACGCTGGCGGCATAGCCAAGGCGGTGGAGGCGGGTGAAAGCCTCAATAATGGCTGGGCCGAGCCATGCGCCCTGCTCTTCGTCGCGTCCTTGTGCCGTAGAACAGCCTCGGATGACACCGTCGAAGTCGCGGTTGACGGTTATTTCGTATTTGTGTTGGCGCAGCAGCTGGCGCATGGAGTGGCTGATATGGATATCGGCGGGGAAAATGACATAGCGGTCGAGCGGACAATACCAATGCGGCTCTTGTTCCATATTGAAGGCGTACCAGGGGAAGAATCCGTTGCTATAGGCAAGCAGCAACCGGTCGACCGACAGGTCGCCGCCGATAGCCATCAGCCCGTCGTCTTCGCCCCAGCGTGGATTGGGGAACCACAGCTCTTCGTCTAAATGCCGAAAATCTCTCTATGTGGGAACAGGACAGAGGACTTTATGGTGTGGGACGGAGTATTAAGATTTAAGGAAACTCTGCTATGCAGCTTATAACACGGAACAATATAACAGCTCGACCAAGAAAAAAAACAAGTTATAGCATGAAAAGTATAATGGCAAAAGCAGGTGAGCATAAAAAAAGGCGACCGAAGCCGCCCTTGTGAGAGTCAAGAAGGCTTATTTGGCCTTCTTGGTGGTCTTTTTCTTCTCTGGTTCAGGAGTTTCCTCCTTGTCAGGAGTCTCGTAGAACTTGTTGGCCACGAGCACCACGCGGTTGTGCTTTACGCCTTCGCTATCCTGCCATTCCTCAGGCTTGAAGTAGCCCTCGACGGTGATCATGGCTCCCTTGGTGAGACGGTCGAAGGAGTCGATGCTCTCGTTCTTGCGCCATGCCTCGATGTTCATGAAGGCAGATGTGCGAGTGGTCTCTTCACCGTTCTTCTCTGTACGGCCTACAGCGAGTGAGAAGCGAGCTACGCTTGCGGTTGAAAACTGACGGATTTCTGCGTCCTTACCTACGAATCCTGTTACTACGAAATTGTTCTCGATCTTTTTCATTTTTTTGAATTTTTAGAAGTGAAACATTTATTTTTTACGTTGCTTTAAGAGTTGGCAAGGAAAGTATGGGAATGCAAGGAATTACCGAATTATTTCACCCTTGGGCCAGGAAAAGTTTTTATTGGCTGGCACAGACGGCAAAAAGTTTTTGAAAAAATTCGAGGAATAAGGCACCTGGTACTTGCAGAATACGGCTTGCACTAACTTTGCGACGGAAAAAGTAAGTGTGACTCGCTTCGCCCGGAAAAGGCAGTAATGAGGAAGGTCGGAAGAAGAACAATTCAGTGACAGATACAACAAGGAGGATGCCCGACAGTCCAATGCTTTGGTAATACACATCTCGGCCATTGGACGGAGAAGGACACGGCGAGGTGAATGCGTATCATTCCGCTTCAAGGAAGCATGTAGAACGAAGAATGCCTGTTGACAGCCAAAGTGCACTATGCGGTGGTTGGGTCTTCCGAAGAATGGGTTAATGCAGACAGGGAAGTTCCATAGTGGGCCATCTGAAAGATAGCCAATGGTGGTATACTTTTCAATTACTATTTACAAGATTTGAGAAGAAAATGGCGGATTAACAATTATTATGTCCTAAAATTAGGCAGTTTGGAATATTTTCCGTATATTTGCAACGTAAATATACCTATAACGAATGAAGCTGAAAGATTTTTTTGCTTTTAAGGACTGGCTATCGTATCGACAGAAGGTGGGTTTGCTGGTGATAGCAGGCGTCGTATGCGGCCTCGGCGGATTGTTTATGTATCTGCTTAGGGCACATACTTATTTTATAGGTGACAACCCGTCGGCCTGCGTCAACTGCCACATCATGACACCTTACTATGCTACGTGGAGCCACTCCTCTCACGGACGTATCGACCATCAGTCAAACGGTGCCACTTGCAACGATTGCCATGTGCCCCATCAGAATCTCGCCGTATATTACGGTTTCAAGGCAGTCGACGGTTTAAAGCACACAGTGTATTTCGTGGGCCACATGGAGCATCAGGCCATCAAGGCCGAGAAGCTAACAGGTCAGGTAGTGATGGACAATTGTATCCGCTGCCACACACAGCTGAACACGGAGTTTGTGAAGACAGGCCGCATGGGCTATATGCAGCAGTTGGCTACAGGCGGCAAGGTGTGCTGGGACTGTCATCGTAACGTGCCCCACGGTGGCATGAACTCGCTGATGGCAACACCTGGAGCCGAGGGGGTGACTCCCCTACCACCATCGCCTGTGCCGGAATGGCTTCAGAACATGATGAAATGAAAAATTCAACTAACATCGCAAATAAGTAAAAAAGAAATATTATGGCAAAGCAATTGAAAAAATGGCAAGGTTGGATACTCTTCGGAGGATCTATGGCAGTAGTCTTTATCCTGGGACTGCTTGTGTCGTCGCTGATGGAGCGCAGGGCCGAGGTGGCCAGCGTTTTCAACAACAAACGCACCGTGTTTGAGGACTCGATTGTGGCCCAGAACGAGAAGTTCAAGGCCGACTATCCGCGTGAGTACGAGACGTGGGCAATGACGGAGGACACCACGTTCAAGTCGAAGTACAACTCGTCGCAAGAGGTTGACGTGCTCGAGCAGCGTCCTGAGATGGTAGTGCTGTGGGCTGGCTATGCCTTCTCGCGCCACTATAACACCCCTCGCGGACACAAGCATGCCTTAGAGGATATGCGCAAGATTCTGCGCACAGGCAATCCTGGCATTCAGATTACGCCCGACTCCATCGCCGGAGACATGCAGCCCGCTACGTGCTGGACGTGTAAGGGCCCTGACGTGCCAAGAATGATGCGTGAGCTCAGCGCCTCGAAATCGGTCATGGACCCCGCTAACTTCTACGCCAAGAAGTGGAGCGAGCTGGGTGCCGACGAGGTGAACCCCATTGGTTGTAGTGACTGCCACGATGCCCGCACGATGGACTTGCGTCCTGCCCGCCCTGCCCTCTACGAAGCTTTTGCCCGTCGTGGTCTGAATGTGAAAGATGTGTCCCATCAGGAGATGCGCTCGCTGGTGTGTGCCCAATGCCATGTGGAGTACTACTTCATCAAGCCTAACGACGAGAAGAATCCCGGCAAGGCAAACTACCTGGTGTTCCCGCACGACAAGGGGCTGACCTGCGAGGCTGCTGAGGATTATTACGACGAGATTGGTTTCTACGACTATATCCATCCGCTATCGAAGACCAAGATTCTGAAGGCCCAGCATCCTGGTTGGGAGATGTCGCAACAAGGCATACATGCCCAGCGCGGCGTGTCGTGTGCTGACTGCCACATGCCCTATAAGCAGGAGGGCGGCGTGAAGTTCTCTGACCACCAGATACAATCACCGTTGGCCAAGATTGACCGCACCTGCCAGACCTGTCACCGTCAGGATGCAGAGGTGTTGCGCCAAAATGTGTATGAGCGCCAGGAGAAGTGTAACGAGGTGCGCACCCGTGCCGAGCAAGAGCTTGCCCGTGCCCACTTCGAGACAAAGTTTATCATCGACAAGGGTGCTACCGAGGCTGAGCTGACTCCCATTCAGGCATTGCTCCGAAAGAGCCAGTGGCGTTGGGACTATGCCATCGCCTCTCATGGTGCCACATTCCATGCACCACAAGAGGTGGTGCGCCTACTCTCTCATTCGGTTGACTACGCCCAGCAGGCCCGCCTGCTTATTGCCCGCGTTGCAGCCAAGCATGGGCATACTGATGCCATCCCCGTGCCTGACTATAGCACCAAGGCAAAGGCTCAGGCTGCCATCGGCCTCGACATGAAGGCACTGAATGAGAACAAACAGCGCTTCCTACAGGAAATCGAACCCAAGTGGATTGAGGAAGCAAAGAAAAAAGGCAAATTAATTGAAATCTAAGATTTTTGTTGTACCTTTGCAGCAAATATCTTTGGATATGTGGACTAAACCTTGGAATATGAAAGAAGGCTTCCTCATTGGAGGAGGCCTTATCATTGCAGGACTGGCACTACAGTTGAGCGTCGGTCATGTAGCGTGGGATTCGTTTGCTTGGCCTGCCAACGGCATTGTATTGGTAGGGTTCCTGGCAATCATCGCCGTCCTATTTTTATTAAGAAAGCGGGTGTATGCCTTCCAGTTCGTAAGTACTTACCAGGCCGCCATACCAGCATTGGTGTATGCCGTAGTGCTGACCATCATCATGGGACTCACCCGCCAGCTGAAAGATGGCACCTGGCTGAACAATATGCTGTCGTTCTGGCCCTTCGTGCTCATCTATGTGTATATAGCGGTCATTCTGGGAGTCATCATTTTACGCCGGCTGATGCACTTGAGTTCATGGAAGCGCGACGTGCCTTTCCTACTGAATCACTTGGGCCTCTTTATAGCCCTTATTACCGCCACGCTTGGCAATGCCGACATGCAACGCGTAAAGATGATAACCACCGTTGGCGAGCCTGAATGGCGGGCGCTGACTCAGCAGGGAGTTGTCAAGGAGATGCCCATAGCCATTGAACTGAAGAAGTTTATTATGGAGACCTACGACGACGGAAGCCCCAAGCGCTTTGCCTCAGAGATTCAGATTCTGACCAAGACGGGCAAGAACATCGAGACCACGGTTGACGTGAACAAGCCCTACGAGGTGGACGGTTGGAAAATCTATCAATACGGCTACGACACACAGATGGGTGCTAAGAGTCAGATTTCAATATTAGAGCTCGTTAGCGACCCCTGGTTGCCGTTGGTATATACGGGCATCTATATGATGCTGGCGGGAGCGGTTTGTATGTTTGTAATTGGAGGGAGGAGACGCGCATGAGCTGGGAGCAATTTATTTATTTTGCAATGGCTGCAATCCTGCTTTGGGCTATAGGAGCATGGGCGGCATGGAAAGGAAAAACTGGCTTTGCCTATACGGCAACCATCGTCGGACTGGTCGTTTTCTTCTCGTTTATTCTCTCCATGTGGATTTCCCTGGAGCGTCCGCCGCTTCGTACTATGGGTGAGACACGCCTATGGTATTCGTTCTTCCTACCATTGGCGGGTTTCATTGTCTATTCGCGATGGAAATACAAATGGATACTCACGTTTTCCACGATTCTTGCCTTGGTGTTTATCAGCGTGAACCTGTTTAAGCCTGAGATTCACGACAAGACGCTGATGCCAGCCCTCCAGAGTCCTTGGTTCGCCCCTCATGTCATTGTCTATATGTTCGCATACGCCGTACTTGGTGCAGCTACGGTGATGGCCGTCTATCTGCTTTTCATCAAAAAGAAAACAACGGAAAGCACTAATCAACCCATTGCTGATGAAGAATCAGACATCACCGATAATCTCGTCTATGTAGGCCTCGCCTTCCTTACCATTGGCATGCTCTTCGGTGCTCTCTGGGCCAAGGAGGCGTGGGGGCACTACTGGTCGTGGGACCCCAAGGAGACGTGGGCGGCCATCACCTGGCTAGCCTATCTTGTCTATGTGCACTATCGTAACCTACCACACCATCGTGAGCGCCTTGCTCTCTGGATACTCATCGTCTCTTTCGTTCTCTTGCAGATGTGCTGGTGGGGCATCAATTATCTGCCCTCTGCCCAAGGCTCCAGCGTACACACCTATAGCATGAGCGAATAGGGGGAAAGAGAGACAACGGGGAACTCTCAGAAATGGGGACTCCCCGTTCAAACCAATACAATAAGATATCCTTTTATGGGGATTAACAATTTATAACCTTTACGGTGTATATCTTTCCACTCTCTTCATTTTACCGAAACATTGCCGAAACATTTTGCATTTATCAATAGTTTGAAATTATTTATAAAAATATATACGAATCTCTATCTATTAGTATATAAGGCTATTTCACATTATTATAATAGTATTGAGCATTGTTATTTAAGTTCGGCTCTGGGTACCAGGCTTCAAAGCAAAGAGTGCTGCAAGATCTTTCTTCGCAGCACTCTTTTTGCAGAAGAGAGGAACTGTCTCTTTCAAGACAGCCCCTCTCTCTCATATTCTCTAAAACACAAATGAATCCTTTTTATTTGCTCATCAGTGCGACGGCTTTGGTCTTAACCACTGAAGCGAGCGACATAACTACATAATTGAAGATAATCATAACTTAAACCCTTTCTTTAATTATAAAATTGTTATCCTAAATGTTACCTTTGTTTCTTAAATCCAGTGCAAAGGTACGACTGTGTTCGCACACAAACAAGTTTTTCAGTCCAAAACACTTATTTCGGGCCTTCTTCTTGATGTGTGTCAAACCTACACTCTTAAGCCTGGAAATGCAATCGTTTGCATCCTTCAATTCACATTATCTGAACCCATAGGATGACAACGGGCGAATATTTTTCGTAACTTTGACCCAGAAAAAGTCGACGCAGGTCAACTTGCAATTAACAATAAGCGAACGCTACCAATCAATTGTCTAACAAAAACCAATTTATAATATGAGAATCAACTTTCATCTGGAGTATCAGACCACCTTCGGCGAGGAACTGATGGTGAACATTCTGACGGACGGTAAGCCCGAAGAACACAAGATGGGTACACTCGACGGTATCCATTGGTCAACAGAGATCAACAAGGTCATGAAAAACGCTGATCACATTGATTACTACTATAGTGTGATGCGTGGTGACAAACAGGAGCGCACGGAATGGCTTGTAGAACCCCATCGCCTGGAGTTCGCAGCAGAGAAAGGCGTACGCTACACAGTCTACGACCACTGGCTCGACATCCCAGAGGATGCCTACCTCTACTCGACAGCCTTTACAGAATGTGTGGCTGCCAGGAAACTGAACATGAGTCCACAGACATCGTATGCCAAGACGGTGCGGCTGAAGGTGCGCGCCCCACAGTTGCGCAACAACGAGCGTCTGGCTATCATGGGTGCTGGTGAAGCACTGGGTAACTGGGAGGCTCTGCGCGCCATCGACATGGCAGAGCATGAGAACAACGAGTGGGCCATCAGCCTCGATGCCAGCACCCTGCCTCAGACTTTCGAATTCAAGTTTGTGGGACTCGATGACGAAGAGGACGTGACTCCCCTTTGGGAGAATGGCGAGAACCGCAAAGTCACCCTGCCGGAACTAGAACAGGGCGAGGTCGTGGTTTATGAGTTGTCGCAGGCCGTCTTCCCCATCTACCCTTGGAAGGGAGCAGGAACAGTTATCCCAGTCTTCTCGCTGCGCAGCGAGGGCAGTTTCGGCGTAGGCGACTTCGGCGACCTGAAGCAAATGGTCGACTGGTGCGCAAAGACAAAGCAGCGTGTATTGCAGGTGTTGCCCATCAACGATACGAACATGACGAAGACGTGGCAAGACTCCTATCCCTACAACAGCATCAGTATCTATGCCCTGCATCCGCAATATACCGACTTCCGACAGTTGCCTGCCATTAAGGACGAAGCCAAGCGTCAGGCCTTCGAGGCATTGCGTCAGGAACTGAACGCCCTGCCACAGATAGACTATGAACGGATGTTCGCTGCCAAGATGGACTATCTGCGAACAATCTTTGCACAGGAATGGGCAACGGTACAGCGTCGGGATAGTTATAAGAAGTTCTTCGAGCAGAACAAGGCCTGGCTGGTGCCTTATGCAGCCTTCTGCTACTATCGTGACCTCTATGGCACGGCCGAGTTCCCCACATGGCCCAAGACTGCTACCGTAGAGGCTACACAGAAACCGTCGTTCAAGGGTAAGAAGGAACTGAACTTCTGGTATTTCGTGCAGTATAACCTCGATGCCCAGATGCACGAAGCCCACGCTTACGCTCGCAAGAACCGTGTCATCCTGAAAGGCGATATCCCCATCGGCATCAGCCGTGACGGTGTGGAGGCCTGGGTAGAGCCTAAGTACTTCAACTTGAACGGACAGGCTGGAGCGCCACCTGATCCATTCTCTGCCGACGGTCAGAACTGGGGCTTCCCCACCTATAACTGGGACGAGATGCTGAAGGACGACTGCTCGTGGTGGGTGCGCCGTTTCCGTAAGATGGCGGAATATTTCGATGCCTACCGTATCGACCACGTGCTGGGTTTCTTCCGTATTTGGGAGATTCCCATGCCAGAGAAGTCAGGGCTCATGGGCCAGTTTGCCCCAGCCTTAGGCATGAGCAAGGAGGAGATCGAAGCCTACGGCGTGCCCTTCAGGGAGAATCTGTTCCTTGTTGACCACAAGCGTAATGATCGTTGGCATCCGCGCATCGCCGTACAGTATCAGGAAGGCTACAACCAATTGAATGACGGTGAGAAGTACTGTTTCAACCGTCTCTACAACGACTACTTCTATCATCGCAACAACCAGTTCTGGTACACGGAGGCTATGAAGAAACTGCCTAAGTTGACACAGGCCACCCGAATGCTCGTCTGTGCTGAAGACCTCGGCATGGTGCCCGACTGTGTGCCCTGGGTGATGAACGAACTGCGTATCCTCTCCTTGGAGATCCAGTCGATGCCCAAGGATCCGACGACACGTTTCGGCAAACTGTCGCATAACCCCTATCGCAGTGTAGACACGATCTCTACCCATGACATGTCTACCCTTCGTCAGTGGTGGGATGAGGACGAGGAGCGTTCACAGGCCTACTACAACACGACGCTGCGCCGTAGTGGGGCTGCCCCCCGTCCGTTGCCAGGCTGGCTGGCCAGAGATATCGTGAGCCGTCACCTGACGTGTCCGTCGATGCTCTGCATGATCTCCTTCCAAGACTGGATGAGTATCGACGAAAAACTGCGTCTGCCCGACGAGAATGCCGAGCGTATCAACATCCCCGCCAATCCTCGTCACTACTGGCGCTATCGCATGCACCTCACCATCGAGCAACTCCTAGCCGCCGATGACCTCAACAACGAAATCAGCACATTAATTATACAAAGCGGAAGAAAATGAGACAACGAATTGCACGAATGATCGTATTGGCCGCCTTATTACCAATGATGGCATGGGCTGGCAATGTCAAGTCGCCGAATGGCAACATTGAGTTAAAGTTTTCTGTAGATAACACAGGCCGTCCCGTCTATGAGATGACCTACAAAGGCAAGGCCGTCATCAAGCCTTCTTTCCTTGGCCTCGAACTGGCCAAGGACAAGCATGCCTCGATGGGTATGAGAGAGACAGACCTCATGGACGGCTTTGCAATCGCCAAGGAAGAGACCTCTGAGTTCGACGAGACCTGGCAGCCGGTCTGGGGCGAGACCAAGGACATCCGTAACCACTACAACGAACTGGCCGTCACTCTTCAGAAGACTTGGAACGAGCGCAGGACTACCAGGAACATGGACGTGCAACTGGAACCCCAACAACATCGCCGTGAAATCATCATCCGTTTCCGTGTCTATGACGACGGTATCGGATTCCGTTATGAGTTCCCCCAACAGAACGACCTGAACTACTTCATCATCAAGGAAGAGCGCTCAGAGTTTGCCATGGCAGGCGACCACATGGCATGGTGGCTTCCTGGCGACTACGACACCCAAGAGCAGATGACCCAGCAGACAAAACTCTCAGAGATACGCAGCCGTATGAAGGAAGCCGTCAACTGGGGCAACTCCTCTGTGGCCGTCTTCTCAGAGACAGGCGTGCAGACCTCCCTGCAGATGAAAAGTGACGACGGACTGTATATCAACATCCACGAAGCCGCCTGTCAGGACTATGCCACGATGCACCTTGAACTCGTTGATGCCGAGACCAAGCACCTCTCTGAGAAACTCCTGGGCGGCAGCAATGCCTACACCCCTGACCCCAAACCGTCAGTCTGGCCCCTGCCGAAACCTCTTACCTTCGTCAGCCATCTGACACCTGATGCCACAGGCCTGAAGGGAGCCATGCAGACGCCTTGTGAAACTCCATGGCGCACCGTCATGGTTTCTGACGATGCCCGCGACATGCTCTCCAACAATCTGATCCTCAACCTCAACGAGCCCTGTAAGATTGAAGACACATCCTGGATTCATCCCACGAAGTATTGTGGTGTATGGTGGGAGATGATTGTCGGCAAGTCGAACTGGCACTACACCAATGACTTCCCCTCAATCAAACTCGACCAGATTGACTGGAGCAGCGTAAAGCCTCACGGCCGTCACGCCGCCAACAACGAGAAGGTGAAGCGTTACATCGATTTCGCAGCCAAGAACGGTCTCGACGAAGTGCTCGTTGAAGGATGGAACGTTGGTTGGGAAGACTGGGCGAACATGTGGAAGCGCGATGTCTTCGACTTCGTGACCCCCTACCCCGACTTCGACATCAAGATGCTCAACGACTATGCCCACTCGAAAGGCGTGAAACTGCTCATGCACCACGAGACATCATCATCGACCCAGAACTACGAGCGCCATATCAAGGAGGCCTACGAACTGATGAACAAGTATGGTTATGATGCCGTGAAGACAGGTTACGTGGGTGATATCATCCCCCGTGGCGACCATCACTACTCACAGTCGATGAACAACCACTACCTCTACGTCATCAAAGAGGCCGCCAAGCATCACATCATGGTGAACTCGCATGAGGCTACCCGTCCAACAGGTCTCTGCCGCACCTGGCCGAACCTCGTGGGTGGTGAGAGTGCCCGTGGTACAGAGTACGAGGCCTTCGGAGGCTCCAACCCCGACCACACCTGCATCCTGCCGTTCACCCGTCTGCAAGGCGGTCCGATGGACTACACCCCAGGCATCTTCGTCACGAAACTGAACACCTGGAGCGACAATACCAGTTGGGCCCGTATCACCATTGCTGGTTCGCTGGCACTCTATCTGACGATGTACTCGCCTCTACAGATGGCAGCAGACCTGCCTGAGCACTACGAGCAGTTCGACGACGCCTTCCAGTTCATCCGCGACGTAGCCTGCGACTGGGACGACTCCAAGTATCTCGAGGCCGAGCCAGGTGACTACATCACCGTTGCCCGCAAAGCCAAGGGAACAGATAACTGGTTCATCGGCGGCAAGTGTGACGAGAACGGTCATAAGACAGCCATCAAACTCGACTTCCTCGATAAGGGCCGCAAGTACGACTGTACCATCTATGCCGATGCGAAGGATGCCCACTACGAGACCAATCCGCAAGCCTACACCATCACCAAGAAGGTAGTTACGGCCAAGGACGTTCTGAAACTCACAGAAGCCCCTGGTGGCGGATTCGCCGTTTCCCTGATTGCAAAATAGACCAACAGGCTTATGAGAAACTATTTATTATTTCTCTTCCTTTCGCTTACGATGGGGGCGACAGCCCAGACGGACGAGCAGGTAGACCTCAAGGCACTCTATCAGGAGATTGACGAGGCTATCAGCCAGTCGCCTCAATTCGTTGCAGAGCGAGGTCATCAGATTTCTGCATGCCAAGACAGTTTTCTGACGGCGAAGAGTACAGAAGAGCGTCTCCAGAAGGCCGAGAGGCTCTTCCTGCTCTATGAGCCCTACAAGAATGACTCCGCCCTCTATTATGCAGAGACGTGCATCAGCCTGGCCGACTCCCTCCATCGTTCAGACCTCATCGGAAAGTTCCGGTCCCGGCTGGCTTTTCAGTGCTCCAGTTCCGGCAGATACACCGAGTCGCTCGAGCAACTCCGTCTGGTCAAGAGGTCTGACCTCGACAAGAACGGGCTGTGCGACTATTACAATGCCTGGATGCATGTCTGCGGAGAGTTAGGCTTCTATACCCAGCGCCCAGATGTGCGTCAGAGATATTACGATCTGCAGAACCTCTACCGTGACTCCGTATTGGCGGTAGCAGATGATAACAGCGAGCGCTATCTCCACTTGAAAATGGATATTCTCAGTGCCCGCCGACTGTTTCAGGATGCCCTGGAACTCAGCGACGAATGGTTCAAGAAGGTTACCGACAACACCCACGAGAGTGCCTTTGCCGCCTTCTACCGTGCGATGGTATACGCCAATCTCAACAATCACGATATGACCTGCTACTGGCTGGGAAAGTCGGCACTCGACGATATCAGGTGTGCCGTGATGAACCAAGCCTCACTGCTGTTCCTGGCAGAGCGACTCGCTGATGACGGAGACATAGACCGTGCCCACCGATATGTGGAGTTCACAAAGGGTTGCAACGTAACCTTCTGCCCACTTCTTCGCAACTACCAGGTCAATTCCGTGGTCCATGTGTACGAGAAGAGCAGTCAGGCGGCTCAAAAGCGGGCGAACACGATACTTATCGTCGCCTCCGTCGTGATCGTACTGTTCCTCATTGCACTCTTCTACACCATTTTGCTGATCAGAAAGACGAAACACAACAATAACAAACAATGAAGGCCTTGATATTTGCAGGATTACTGTCTTTGCTGTTCCCCAAGAAAGTGGCAGCACAGGCATTTCAAGAAGTGAGTTACAGCCCAGAGAAGACTCTGTTTGCACTCTTTGCGCCCAACGATGCCAAGAAGGTCGTCGTGCGTATCTATGAGTCAGGCCTCGGCGGCAAAGCCGTGAAGACAGTCAAGATGTCGCGCACAGCCAACGAACAGTGGACAGCCACCGTGAAGGGAGACCTCATGGGTAAGTTCTACACCTTCGACATGGGCAACGGCGAGTGTCCTGGTGTCTTCGCCAAGGCCGTTGGTGTGAATGGCAAGCGAGGGGCCATCATCGACAGGACGAAGACCAATCCAGAACAATGGTGCAGTGACAAACACCCTATTGTTAAGTCGCCTGCCGACCTGGTGGTCTACGAGATGCACCATCGTGACTTCTCCATCGCCCGAGAGGACGCTAAGTATCCAGGCAAGTTCCTCGCTCTCACAGAGCCCTGGGCCATCGATCACCTGAAGACACTCGGCGTGAATGCCATCCATATCCTACCCAGTTACGACTATGGCTCTGTGGACGAGACACGTCTCAACGAACCACAGTATAACTGGGGCTACGACCCTGTGAACTACAATGTGCCAGAGGGTGGCTATTCCACTGACCCCTACAACCCGGAGGTGCGCATCCGTGAGTTCAAGCAGATGGTGCAGGCCCTCCATCAGGCCGGCATCAGCGTGATTCTCGACGTGGTGTATAACCATACCTACGACATCGAGCACTCAAACTTCCATCGCACCTATCCTGACTACTATTATAGGTTTACAGCAGACAAGAAGTATTCCAACGGCTCAGGCTGCGGCAACGAGACGGCTTCTGATCAGCCGATGATGCGCAAGTTCATGATCGAGAGTGTGAAGTATTGGATCAACGAATACCACATCGATGGTTTCCGTTTCGACCTGATGGGCTGTCACGACATCGAGACGATGAACGAGATCCGCAAGGCTGTCGACGAGATCGACCCCACCATATTTATATATGGCGAGGGGTGGAGTGCAGGTGCCTGTGCTATCCCCAACGAACAGCTCGGCATGAAGGCCAACATCCCGCAGATGCCTGGCATCGCCGCCTTCTCGGATGAGATTCGCGACGCATTAAGAGGTCCCTTCGATGATGACTCGAAGACTGGATGGATAGGAACAGGCACCCGTATCCTGAAGTCCTCAGAATTGGCTGTCATGAAGGAGAGCCTGAAGTTCGGCATTGCAGGAGCCATCGCACATCCACAAGTCGACATGACGAAGGTGAACTACTCGAAAGCCCCCTGGGCTTTGGAGCCCACACAGATGATGTCCTATGTGAGTTGTCACGACGATATGTGTCTTGTGGATCGTCTCAAGGCCAGTCTCCCCGGCATCAGCGAGGCAAAGCTGATACGTCTCGACCTCCTGGCACAGACGGCTGTCTTCACCTCACAGGGTGTTCCTTTTATACTGAGTGGTGAAGAACTGCTGCGCACCAAACTCGGCGTACGCAACAGCTTCGAGTCACCAGACAGCATCAATCACCTCGACTGGGGCAACAAGACGAAATATCCGCAGGTGTTCGACTACTACAAGAACCTGATTGCCCTGCGTAAGCACCATCCCGCCTTCCGTCTGGGCAATGCCGATCTCGTCAGGAAGCATCTGGAGTTCCTCGATACCCCAGACAAGGTTGTGGCCTATCGTTTGAAGAACTATGCAGGCCGTGACGACTGGCGCGACATCATCGTGATTCTCAATGCCAACAAGTCCGCAACGGAAGTCAGTATCCCTGACGGGCGATACACGATTGTCTGCCAAAATGGGGTCATCAACGAACAAGGAATGGGTGAGACAACGGGTTGCAAGGCCTCTGTAGGGCCTCAGTCTGCATTAATTATACACAATTAACACTTTATTTATGGTCGTTCGGGGAAAATTGCTTATCTTTGCAACCGCATCAATTAAGCATTACTTTCTAACAAATACACAATTATGCAAAACGTACCTGTAATTAAGATTGGTATCGTGGCCGTTAGCCGCGATTGTTTCCCCGAGTCATTGGCAGTTAACCGCCGTAAGGCCGTTATCGCCGAGTATGAAAAGAAGTTTGGCAAGGAAGGCATCTACGAGTGCCCCATCTGCATCGTTGAGAGTGAGATCCACGCTCAGCAGGCTCTGGCTGATGTCCAGAAAGCCGGCTGTAACGCCCTCTGCGTTTACCTCGGCAACTTCGGTCCTGAGATCTCAGAGACCATGATTGCTGACTGGTTCCAGGGTCCCACGATGTTCTGCGCTGCCGCTGAGGAGACACAGAAGGACCTGATCGACGGTCGTGGCGACGCTTACTGCGGTATGCTGAATGCCAGCCAGGCTCTGTCGCTCCGTAAGACCCGCGCTTACATTCCTGAGGAGCCTGTAGGCGACGCTGCCCAGTGCGCTGAGATGATCCATGAGTTCCTGCCGATTGCCCGCGCCATCGTAGGTCTGCAGAACCTGAAGATCATCAGCTTCGGTCCCCGTCCCAACAACTTCCTGGCTTGTAACGCTCCTATCCGCGCCCTGTATGACCTCGACGTGGAGATTGAGGAGAACTCAGAGCTCGACCTGCTCGAGGCCTTCCAGAAGCACCAGGGCGATCCCCGTATCGACGACGTGGTGAAGGATATGGCTGCTGAGCTCGGCACTGGCAACAAGATTCCTTCCGTACTGCCGAAGTTGGCTCAGTATGAGTTGACGCTGACAGACTGGATCGAGGGTCACAAGGGTTCTCGCCAGTTCGTGGCTATGGCCAACAAGTGCTGGCCTGCCTTCCAGACCATGTTCGGTTTCGTTCCCTGCTATGTGAACAGCCGTCTGACGGGCCGTGGCATTCCCGTGGCTTGCGAGGTTGACATCTATGGCGCTCTGTCTGAGTACATCGGAACCTGCATCAGCCAGGATGCCGTGACGCTGCTCGACATCAACAACACCGTACCTACCGACATGTACGAGGAGAGCATCAAGGGCAAGAAGTTCGCTTGCGACACCTACACCGAGAAGGAGATCTTCATGGGCTTCCACTGCGGTAACACCGCTTCTTCTAAGGTCTGCAACTGCCAGATGTGCTTCCAGCGCATTATGGCCCGCGCTCTGCCTGTAGAGGTGACCAACGGTACACTCGAGGGTGACATCCAGCCGGGTCTGGCTACGGTTTATCGTCTGCAGTCTACGGCCGACACCAAGCTCCGCGCTTACATCGCTCAGGGTGAGGTGATTCCTGTGGCTACACGCTCATTCGGTTCAATCGGTATCTTCGGTATCAAGAACATGAGCCGCTTCTATCGTCACGTCCTCATCGAGAAGCACTATCCGCACCACTGCGCCGTGATGTTCGGCCACCAGGGCAAGTATCTCTGGGAGGTGCTGAAGTACATGGGCATCCCCGTGGACGAGATCGACTACAACTTCCCGAAGGGCAACTTCTATCCCACAGAGAATCCTTTCGCATGATCCGACAGTAAAAGCTGTTTCGTATGAAGCGCTACACACTGATGATCCTCGCTGTCTGTTCGGCACTCACAATGCTCGCTCAGACAGCGAGAACTTTTACGCTCGACCTGACTGCCGACGGTCAGGCCAAAATGGTTTGTTTCCTCCCTGAAAAGCCCTGTGGCCGAGCCATCGTGGGCATTCCCGGAGGCGGATACTCCATGCTGTCGAACACCCACGAAGGCACACAGGCCTCAGGGTGGTTGAATCAGCGTGGCATCGCTTACTTCGTGGTCAACTACCGATTGCCCAACGGCGACCGTACGAGACCCATCAGCGACGTGGAGCAGGGCTTCCGTATCGTTCGCGACTCGGCTAACGTCTGGGGCATCAATCCTCGCGACGTAGGCATCATGGGCTTCTCGGCTGGCGGCCATCTGGCATCAGTCATCTCTACCCATTCGGCCTTCGACGTGCGGCCAGACTTCTCGATCCTGTTCTATCCCGTCATCTCGATGGATGAGCGCGTCAGCCACAAGTGGTCGTGCATCAACTTCCTCGGCAAGGAGGGACAGAAGGATCCGGCGCTCGTCAGAGACTTCTCGACGATGAATGCCGTGCAGCGGCACATCACGCCTCCGGCGCTGATCATCTCGGCCAGCGACGACCGCCTGGTGCCCTTCGTGACCAACGGACTGGAGTACTACAAGGCCATGCGCCTGGCTGGCAACGAGTGCGCCATGTATGTCTATCCTACGGGCGACCACGGCTTCGGATTCGGCCACTGGTTCAAGTACCACGACCAACTGCTGACGGATATCGGCAACTGGCTCGATGCGCGCCAGGCTCCCAAGACGAATGCCACACGAGTGGCCTGCCTCGGCAACAGCATCACCGACGGCTATGGCATCGACATGGCTTCGGCATACGGCTATCCCGCTCAGTTGCAGAAGAAACTCGGACAGGACTACTGGGTGAGGAACTTCGGTGTGAGTTCACGCACGATGCTCAACAAAGGTGATTTCCCCTACATGAACGAGCCTGCGTGGAGAGACGCGCTGGCGTTCAATCCCGACGTGGTCATCATCAAACTCGGCACCAACGACTCGAAGCCCGAGAACTGGCAATATGGCTCTGAGTTCAAGCAGGATCTGGAGCAGATGATCTTCACGCTCCGCCCCGACCTGAAGCAGTATGCCGACATGCCCGCGAAGAAGGTTCTGAAGGCGATGGCGAAGGCAAAAGCAAAGGCCGCCAAGGCAGGCAAGAACGCCCCCGCCAGACCTCAGATCTACCTCTGCACGCCCATCCCCGCCTTTAAGTCGACGTGGAACATCAACGACTCGGTCATTGTCAACGGCGTCATCCCCATCCAGCAGGAGGTTGCAGCGAAGTACGGCCTGAAGGTCATCGATCTGCATACGCTCTACGCTAACGATGGCGACAAGATGGTCGACGACGGCATCCATCCCAACGACAAGGGTGCTGTCCGCATGGCCGACATCATCGCCGAGGCCATGAAGGCAGAATAAAGCCTCATATATCCATCTGAGTCACACAACGAAATTTTCATGTTTTATCTGCCACCCTGCCACCAATCACTTGGAAAGCCTTTAAACAAAGCGTATCCAAGGTGGTGGCAGATAGGTGGCAGGTGGCAGCAAAAGCGAAATTTCGAGATATTCCAAGGACGATTTAATATTATTTTACTATAATTTCAGCCATTTTTCTCAATATCTTCCGAATATAGAGAACAATTGCTTCCAATGAGGGTTTACACTGTTTTCTCTTAGAGAATACATTGTTTTCCCTTAGGGAAAACATCGTTTTCTCTCTGGAAAAAGACAGAAAACGATAGGTTCTAATACCGTTTAAGTACCCATTGCTGCCACCTGCCACCCATCTGCCACCATCCTAAAACACCTTTAAACACTGGTAATTCAAGAGGTTGGTGGCAGGTGGCAGACAAAAAACACAGAAAACATTCACACGTATACATCTGTGACCAGAGAGCGTAACAGAGATTGAAAATTCCGCTTTCTTTTATTGCTCTGGAAATCAGGTTATAGCGGATACCGTCAACCAAGACTGTTTCTGCGCTTGCCAGCATGGACAGCAATGTCATAAGGGCGGAAAGCAATATCTGTTTCACATTGATAAGTTTTAATGATTGATGACAAGAATCGAAAGTGGACGTTCAAGTCTTTTCTTTAAAATGTCTTTTATTTCATTTGTTTGTTTTACGCCGCAAATATAAGCTATATTTCTGAAACTTGCAAGGTTTTTGAGGAAAATGCAATCGTTTTAGCAAGGGATTGCGAAAATTATGGCACGCAGGCATACGGCATAAGGAAATAATTCGTAACTTTGCCAACAGTTAGAGAATAAACTAAAGACTGATTATGCAAAGGATTTTATGGATGGCCGCATTCGTGCTGGCAAACGTATTGACAATGAGTGGAGCAAAGAAGACAGTGATTGACAGGATTGAGCCGACAGACTGGTACGTGGGGATGAAGAATCCTCAGGTGCAACTGATGGTCTACGGACAGGGTATCCGCGATGTGGCGGAGGTGACGACGGACTATCCGGGCGCCACCATCGACAGCCTCGTACGCCTCGACTCACCCAACTACCTGCTCGTCTACATGAACCTGAAGGGCGCCCAGCCTGGCACGATGACGCTCACTTTTAAAGGTGGAAAGGTGAAGGGCAAGAAAGGTGAAAAAGTATTGTATCAGTTGAAGCAGCGTGAGATGAGCGGCGACAAGCGTATCGGATTCACCAACGCCGACGTGCTCTACATGCTCATGCCAGACCGTTTTGCGCAGGGACCGAACCATCCTGCTCAGATAGCCGACATGCGCTCATACGTTGAAGACCGCACAAAGCCCTCGCTGAGGCATGGCGGCGACCTGAACGGCATCCGCGAGCATCTGGACTACTTCAAGGAACTCGGCGTGACCGCCCTCTGGCTGACGCCTGTGCTTGAGAACGACTCGCCAGACTCCAAGAACGGCTACTCGACCTATCACGGCTATGCCACAACCAACTACTATCGCGTGGATCCCCGCTTCGGCACCAACGAAGACTACCGCCGTCTCTGCGACGAGGCTCATCAGAAAGGGCTGAAGGTGGTGATGGACATGATCTTCAACCACAGCGGCTTTGAGCACCCCTGGACGAAGGATATGCCGACGAAAGACTGGCTGAACACCCCAGAGTGGCTCACGGAGAAGCAGAGCGGCCGCGACCCCATGACGGGCTTCACAGCCAACAGCGACGGCTCTGAGCCTGCCAAGAGTGCCTACCTGCAGACATCGTACAAACTCACGCCCGTGGTGGACCCCTACGCCTCGAAAGTAGACCTGAAGGAGACCGTCGAGGGATGGTTCGTGCCCTCGATGCCTGACCTGAACCAGCGCAACCCACATCTGATGCGCTATCTGATCCAGAACTCCATCTGGTGGATCGAGACCGTGGGCATCAACGGCATCCGCATGGACACCTATCCCTATGCATACGCCGATGCCATGGCCCAATGGATGAAGGAAATCGATGAGGAATATCCTAACTTCAACACCGTGGGCGAGACCTGGGTGACAGAGCCCGCCTATACGGCTGCCTGGCAGAAGGGTTCCAAGCTCACAGGCCACAACTCATTCCTCAAGACTGTGATGGACTTCTCGTTCTTCGACAAACTGAATCAAGCCAAGCACGAAGAGACAGACGCGTGGTGGAACGGCTTGAACCGCCTCTACAACTCGTTCGTCTATGACTACCTTTATCCCAATCCTTCGAGTGTGATGGCCTTCATCGAGAACCACGACACAGACCGATTCTTAGGCAACGGCAAGGACACGCTGGCTCTGAAACAAGCCCTCGCCCTGCTGCTTACCGTGAAGCGCATACCACAGTTATATTATGGTACAGAGGTGCTGATGAACGGTACGAAAGAAGTGACAGACGGTAACGTGCGCAAGGACTTCCCTGGCGGATTCCCAGGCGACGAGCACGACTGCTTCACCAAGGAAGGCCGCACGAAGGCCGAGCAGAGCATGTTTGCTTGGACCAGCCGCCTGCTGCACTGGCGCCAGAACAACGATGTGATCATCAAGGGCTCGCAGACGCAGTTCATCCCCTATGCCGGCATCTATGTCATTGCCCGCCAGTATAAAGGCAAGACTGCACTCACCATCCTCAACGGCACATCGAAGCCAGCCACGATGGAGGTGGAGCGCTATCAAGAGGTCATCGGCAATACCACCAAGGCCAAGGATATCCTCACTGGTAGATATGTCGACCTCTCAAAGAATCTGGAACTGAAGCCTCGCCAGAGCCTGGTCCTGGAGTTTTAGAGGTGAGAGGTAAGAGGTAAGAGGTGAGAGAAATGACTAAGGGCAGAGTCTGCGTTTGAAGTATTCTCTCACCTCTCACCTCTTACCTCTCACCTCTCACCTCTTACCTCTCACCTCTAATTAACGCTACTACGTACTCTGACTGCGTGCCGATGCGGAACTTGCCACCCCAGATGCCGATGCCAGAAGACACATAATACTGCGTATCGCCACGCTGATGGCTGCCCCACGAGCACTCATAGATTGCATCCGTAATCCAAGAAATCGGCCATACCTGTCCACGATGGGTGTGGCCGCTTAGTTGGAAGTCGACACCAGCCGCCTCGGAAAGTTCAAGGCTGTACGGCTGATGGTCGAGCAAGATCACATACTTCGACTTGTCCACCCCAGCCATCAGCGCATTGACATCCTTGCGCTTCATGTTCGTACGGTCATCACGGCCTATGACGACTATCGAACTGTCGATGACTGCAGCCTCATCGATCAGCAGACGGATACCCGCATCCTTGATGAACTGCCTGGCCCTGGGTTCGCCGCTATAGTACTCGTGGTTGCCCAGACAGGCATAGACAGGCGCCTGAAGCCTACGGAACTCCTCTGCCATATTCTCTTCAAGCAGCGGACGGATGCTGCCATCAACGATATCCCCAGCCATCAGGATGAAATCAGGTTTCTCGGCATTGATCATATCTATCCATCGTGCCAGTTCCTTACGGGGGTTATGATAACCCAGGTGCAGATCAGAAGCCATCACCACCTTGTAGTCCTTCGGCAGAGGCTTTGAAGAAGTCAGTTCGAGCGGCACACGAACCTTATTATAATAATGGATATTGCCATAGAGGAAAACGGCGAATAGCAACACAAAGATGCCCAGAGCCATCTGCCAGTTGTTGAAGAGTAGCGAGCGAGGCACCAGATGCACCAGTCTGCCGAGATCGAGCACGAGGAAGATGATGACCAGATAGAGCAGGATGAAGATAGACGAGGTGCCGACTTCATAGAGCACCTGCGCCACTGGCAGAGAATAGTTGTCCGTCTGCCGCCGCAAGCCAAAGAACAGCAGGAGGAAACAGCCCACCATCAGCATCACAATCAACGTCTTCCACAGACGCGAAACGGGAAGGATAGCCCACACGTGCCATCCTATATAAACGACTGCCAACAAGGGCAGAACCATGAAAATGAGCATCCACATAAATCGCATATTTTAAGTATTTTGGGTGCAAAAGTATAAAGAAATCGCAAAAACGAACAGATTATTCACAAATATTTCGTACCTTTGCACTCTGATTAATAACTTTTAGCGTATGAAGACATGGCGTTATAGCCTGATAGTACTGGCATTACTTATTACATCAACCGTATTAGGACAGAAAAAGGAAGTACACATCTTAGCCGTTAATGATATGCACGCCCAATTGGACGTGTTTCCACAATTAGCCGCACTCATCGACAGTCTCCGTGCCGAAGATCCTTCATTGTTGGTATTCTCCGCAGGCGACAACAGAACGGGTAACCCCGTGAACGACAAATACAGGATTCCCGCCTACCCCATGGTGGCCCTGATGAACCTGACGGGCTTCAACGGTTCCGCATTGGGCAACCATGACTTCGACGTGCACTCGCTATCGAGGCTCATAGGACTCTCCTCATTCAGATATATCTGTGCGAACATCTTCCCTGACGACACGACGAACATCAAGACCGTACCCTGTCAAGTGTTCGACGTGGAGGGTCTGAAGGTTGGTGTCATAGGAGCCATCCAACTGAGTCCCAAAGGCATTCCCAGCACGCACCCAGACAACATCAGTGGCATCCATTTCAAGCCTGCCGAAGAAGTGATCCCCCAATACGAATGGCTCAGCAAGGAGTGCGATGTCACCATCCTGCTCTCCCACCTCGGCTATCCTGACGATATCAAGATTGCCGAGACGACACCATGGCTGGACCTGATCATCGGAGGCCACACGCATACCCAACTGAAGGGCGACGAGATTAAGAATGGCGTCCTGATTACCCAGAACAAGAACAAGTTCGGCCGTGTGACCTATATCACGCTGACCGTAGACAGCGGGAAGGTCGTCAACAAGAAGGCAGAATACATCGACGTGAAGGCCTTCTCCAAGCGGAGCGGGCTTGTGGACGCCATGATTGCCCACTTCAACGACAATCCAGAATTCCGTCGTGTGCTGGCTATTGCCGAGACTCCCTTTGAGACTCGTGAAGAAATAGGCAACATGATCTGCGATGCCTTTATGGACGGCACTCATACAGAGATCGCCATAGAAAATCCAGGGGGAGTAAGAATAGAGAGTCATCCTGCGGGAGATATCTCTGTACTCGACGTCCTCGAGATGGATCCCTTTGACAACAATGCCGTTGTACTGGAACTCACAGGAGAGGAGATTGTCAGGATGATGCTTACCTACTGTCACAACACCCTTTTCAGTTTCCCGTTCGTGGGAGGCATGCAGTGCGAGATCACGCTGGATGAGACCAATCCTAAAAAGATCAAGAGCGTCAGGCTGCTGACTCCTGACGGCAAGAAGATGAACATGAAGAAGAAAAAGTATCGGGTAGCAACCAACAATTATATTACCGCTACCAGTGAGATTCCAGAAGGATCGGCACGCGTGTTGAATGTGCCAACCACAGACCTGATCATGAGATACTTGCAGAAGAAAAGAACCGTCAACTACAAAGGCTCTTCACATTTGAAAGTACTCTCGAAGTAGCACCTGCCTGACCCTTTACAAACTGTCCGGCCTTCTGCCCCTGTTCTTTCAAATAATCGGGGTCGTTGGCCAGGCGATCCATCTTGCCGGCAAAGTCATCATAGCCCGTAATCTCCAAGCCACCACCCTGCTTCATGCCCTGAGCCTCCTGGAACTTCTGGTTGTTGGGACCGAAGAATACAGGCACATCCCACACGGCTGCCTCCAGCAGATTATGGATACCAACGCCAAAGCCACCACCCACATAGGCCACATCGCCATAATGATAGATGCTGGAAAGAAGTCCGAAGCAGTTAATAATCAACACCTCGGCATCGCCAACATTCTCCGCTGATGCTTCCGTATAACGGATGACCTTACGGCCTTCGAGCAGTTTCTCTATCTGCTGCAGGTGATCTTCGCCGATAACGTGAGGAGCAATGATGAGTTTCCACTCTGGATGCAGGTTGAAGTATTTGATGAATATCTCCTCATCAGGCGGCCATGAAGAACCTGCCACAAACACAGGAACATTCTCCTCACCCTTTCCTACTTCCGCATTCCTCGAAATAAACGCCTCTACGATCGGCAGTTGCTTGGCAGCCTCTTTGATCTGAAGTACACGGTCAAAACGGGTGTCGCCCACGATAGTTACGTTCGTGATACCTATCTTAGCCAACAACTCCTTGCTCTGCTCATTCTGCACGAAGAAGTGAGTAAAGCAATTCAATACACGTCCGTACTGACTTCCGTACCACTTAAAGAATACCTGATCAGGACGGAAAATGCTCGATACGCTATAGACAGGTACACCACGATGCTTAAGGATATGCAGGTAGTTGTACCAGAACTCGTATTTGATAAAGAACGCCATCACTGGTCGTACAGAACGGAGAAAGCGCCTTGCATTGGTAATCGTATCTAACGGCAGATAACAGATGATATCAGCCCCCTCGTAGTTCTTACGTACCTCATAGCCAGAAGGAGAGAAGAACGTGAGCAGGATTTTATACTCCGGATGATCCTTTCGTAACTGCTCCATCAATGGACGTCCTTGTTCAAACTCTCCCAGCGATGCCGCATGGAACCACACATACTTGGCCTCTGGGTCTACCTTTTCTTTCAGGATGCGGAAAGCCTCACGCTCACCGCGCCACATCTTGCGCACCTTCTCGTTGAAACGGCTGTAGATTGCAACGCCCAAGAGGTAAAGATATATGCCGAGGTTATACACTTTGTTATTTACGATTTACGGATTTACGATTTACGGATTTATCATCCCAACGCTTCGATGGCCCTCTTCATGCGCCTGATGGTCTCTGCTTTACCTAAGAAGGCTGAAATGTCGAACATCCCAGGCCCTTTGCCCTCGCCTACGAGAGTCAGACGCCAGGCATTCATGATATTGCCCAGTTTGTATTCCTTCTGCTCTATCCATGCATGCACGATCTGCTCCTGATTCTCCAGAGAGAAATCGTCAATGCCCTCAAGCACGTCGATAAGTTCTGTCAGTTGCTGTGCACTATCTTCCTTCCAGCGCTTCTTCACGGTCTTCTCATCATACTCCGTAGGAGCCTCGAAGAAGAACGAGCAAAGAGGCCACAATTCTTTGACGAACGATACACGGTCCTTCATCATGGCCGTCACCTGAAGGATGCGCTCAGACGTCTCCTGTGGACAATGCTCCTTCACAATGGGTTCAAAGAGGGCAGCAATCTCCTCGTCCGACTTCTTCAGGATATACTCATGGTTAAACCAGATGCCTTTATCGTAGGCAAACTTCGCACCAGCCTTCGAACACTTCGTGATGTCGAACAGCGGCACAAGTTCGTCCAGTGAGAAAATCTCCTGTTCCGTTCCTGGGTTCCAACCCAGTAAAGCGAGGAAGTTGATAACGGCTTCAGGAAAATAGCCATCTTCCCGATAGCCACGAGAGGTCTCGCCCGTCTTGGGGTCCTTCCACTCCAAAGGGAACACAGGGAATCCCAGACGGTCGCCGTCGCGCTTTGAGAGTTTACCCTTACCATCAGGTTTCAGCAATAGCGGCAGATGAGCAAACTGCGGCATCGTATCCTCCCAACCGAAAGCCTGATATAGCAGAACATGTAACGGTGCACTCGGCAACCACTCCTCACCACGAATCACATGCGTAATCTCCATCAGATGGTCATCGACGATATTCGCCAGATGGTAAGTCGGCAACTGGTCGGCACTCTTAAAAAGTACCTTGTCGTCAAGGATATCCGTCTTCACACGAACTTCGCCGCGGATAAGATCATTGACCAGAACCTCTTGTCCACCATCGATCTTAAAGCGCACCACATACTGTTCACCATCGGCAATCAGTTGTTCCACCTCTTCTTTCGGCAGCGTCAGCGAATTACGCATCTGGTTACGGGTATGGCTGTCGTATTGGAAATTCTGGATTTCCGTACGTTTCGCTTCCAACTCCTCTGGGGTGTCGAAGGCGATATATGCCTTACCAGCATCCAACAGTTGCTGTACATATTTCTTATAGATGTCACGGCGCTCACTCTGACGATACGGTCCCTTGTCACCTCCGAAACTCACGCCCTCGTCGAAATGGATACCCAGCCACTTGAACGACTCGAGGATATATTCCTCAGCGCCTGGCACGAAACGGTTCGAGTCTGTATCCTCGATACGGAATACAAGTTGACCACCATGTTGGCGGGCAAACAGATAATTGTACAAGGCAGTACGTACACCGCCGATATGAAGGGCACCCGTCGGACTGGGTGCAAATCTTACTCTTACAGTTCTTTCTGACATTGTAATATTATTATTTGACTGCAAAGGTACGAAATAAAGTTAAAAGTGAAGAGTGAAAAATGAAAAAATTGCTGCCGCCACCTAAAAATTCTCCATTCTTCATTCTTCATTCTTCATTTTATTTGTATCTTTGCAGCGAAAATATTGTCTAACCATCCATAACAGACAGCATCAAATGAGTAGTTTTGACTTTAAGAACGAACTCACGTGGCGCGACTTTCTTATTCGCGCCGTACTCGTCATAGGTACCGTGGCCATCATAGTATGGCTGATGCCGCGATCTAACCAATTCAGTTTCAATGCTGAGAAAGGACGTCCTTGGGTGTACTCCGACCTCAGCGCCCCCTTTGACTTCCCCATCTACAAAAGCGACGAAGTCATCAACAGAGAGCGCGATAGCCTCATGAAACTCTACGAGCCCTACTATCTGATTAACAAAGATATCTCAGGCAAACAAATACGGCAGTTTTACAAAGACTATTCCAATGGCATCCCTGGCCTTGAGAACGACTACCTGAGCATCATAGCCAACCGTCTTCGCGACCTCTATGCCACTGGTATCATGAACAGTTCCGAGTACACCGAACTGCATCAGGACACTGCTCGCCTCATCCGCATTATCGACGGCAAGACAGCCAACAGTGTGCCAATTACCGAAGTTAACTCTGTCATCTCGGCCTACGAAAAGATTTTCCTTGATGAGACATTGGCCCAGCATCGCGAAATCCTGAAGAAATGTAACCTCAACGACTACCTGACCCCCAACCTCACCTACGACAAAGACAGAAGTGAGGCAAGTCTCAATGAACTCCACAACAGCATCCCTTTGGCTACAGGACTCGTTCAGCGCGGACAAAAGATCATCGACCGTGGCGATATTGTCGACGCAAAGACATATAACATCCTCATGTCGTTCAAGAAAGAGACCGAACGCAAGCATGAGAACGACCCGCAATTCAGCCTCACCATACTCGGCCAGATTCTCTATGTTGCAATCTTCATCACCTGCTTCACCATCTTCCTCACCCTCTTCCGCAAAGACTATTTCGAGAAAGTACGCTCCGCGGCGATGCTCTATGCACTTATCATGATCTTCTCCGTCACCGCCTGCATCATGGTCAGCCACAGCATCCTGCATATCTATATGCTGCCCTTCGCCATGGTGCCAATCTTTGTGAGAGTGTTCATGGAATCCCGCACCGCTTTTATGGCGCACATGACTACCATCTTCAGTTGCGCCTGTATCCTCCAGCACCCGCTGGAGTTCATTACCGTCGAGACCATAGCGGGTATGATTGCCATCTTCTCCCTACGCGAACTGTCAAGCCGCTCACAACTCTTCTGGACGGCCGTTCTTATCACTGTCGGCATGGCACTGACGAATATCTCCCTCGACTGGATGCGCAACAACGATTTCACTCGCCTGAACTACAGTGAATACAATTACATTATCATCAACGGCCTGCTATTATTCTGCTCATACCCTTTGCTCTATCTCCTTGAGAAGGCCTTCGGCTTCACATCGAACATCACCCTCATCGAACTCTCTGACATGAACAAGGAACTCCTGCGCAAGATGAGTGAAGTGGCACCAGGCACTTTCCAACACTCCATCCAAGTGGGTAACCTCGCTGCAGAGATTGCCCGCAAGATTGGTGCCAAGAGCCAACTCGTCCGCACTGGTGCACTCTACCACGATATCGGCAAGATTACTAATCCCATCTATTTTACAGAGAATCAGTCGGGGGTCAACCCTCATGAGAAGATGGGATACATCGACAGTGCCCAGATGATTATCAGCCACGTCACCGAAGGTGTGAAGATGGCGGAGAAGTACGACCTGCCAAAGGTCATCCGTGAATTCATCACCACCCATCATGGTCAGGGAAAGGCGAAGTTCTTCTATGTACAGTATAAAAATGCTCATCCCAATGATGAGGTAGACGAACTGCTCTTCACTTATCCAGGCCCCAACCCATTCACCAAGGAACAGGCCATCCTCATGATGGCCGATACGGTCGAGGCCGCCTCACGCTCTCTCCCTGACTACACGGAGAAGACCATCCGCGACCTCGTCAACCGCCTCATCGATGCGCAGGTGGCTGAAGGTTATTTCAAGGAGTGCCCTATCACATTCCGTGACATTGCCTATGCCAAGACCGTACTTATCGAAAAACTCAAGACCATTTATCACACACGTCTTTCCTATCCAGAACTCAAGAAATAGGTTTTTGTCTACAGAAAACTGCACATAATTGCACATTTGTGCATATATTTGTGCATTTTCTGTTAAACCTTGTTAACTTTGTGTACGCAAACAACACACTTTTAAACAATATATCTACCTTTGCACCCGATTTTCATAAAAGATGTTTAAGGATATGAACAAAATCACAACATGTCTCGCCGGCGCGATGCTGGCCGTAGCAACCAACGCCACAGCAGGTGGCATCTTAACCAACACGAATCAGAGTATCGATTTTCTCCGCAACCCAGCCCGCGACGCGGCTATCGGTCTCGACGGAGTCTATTCTAACCCGGCAGGCGTAGCCTTCATGCCAGAAGGTCTCCACGTCGCCTTCAACTGGCAGTACGCTCATCAGACACGTACCATACAGAGCGAGAACCCTGTCTTTGCACTCGGCCGAAAGAACCATGGACTGGCTCAGAAGACCTTCGAAGGCGTTGCAGATGCCCCTATCATTCCATCATTGCAGGCTGCCTATAATAAGGGAAACTGGAGTGTACAATTCAATTTCTCCGTCCCAGGCGGCGGCGGTAAATGTGAGTTTGCCGACGGACTCGGTTCCTTTGAGAGCGTTGTCGGAGGCATTGCCAACCAACTGCAACCCCTCGGCGCCACAGGTTATGATATGGATGGCTATATGCAGGGGCGACAATACTACTTCGGTTTCCAACTCGGTGCTGCATATAAAATTACCCCAAACCTCAGTGTCTATGGTGGCTTGCGCATGCTTTACGGTGCCGCTACCTATAAAGCCAAGATCAGTAACATTATGGTGAACACCGCTGGCGGTTATGTCGACTTCGGCAGTTTCCTCCAAGGCGCCACCTCAACCATCGACGGAAACATCTCACTGATCAATGCCGCTATAGCCCAGTATCAAGCCGCTGGTGTCGACGTTCCTACAGAACTTACGGTGCAACTCGCACAACTCGAAGGCACCATGCAGAGCCTCAACGGCCTTCAGAAGTACTCTCAGGGGGTAAACCTGCTCTGTAACCAGACTGGCATGGGCGTTGCTCCCGTCATTGGCGTCGACTATCGGCTGGGGGCCTTCAACTTCGCCGTCAAGTACGAAGCAAGGACAGAGATGCATATGGAGAATGAGTCTACCGTCAACGAGGCCAGCGAGATTCCTGCCGTCAATAAGTTCCGCGATGGCGAAAAGATTGATGAAGACTCTCCTTCCCAACTTGCTATCGGCGCTATGTGGAACATCAACGACGATGTGCGCCTAAACCTGGGCTATCACCACTTCTATGATACAAAGGCTCACTGGTATAATGACACCCAGAAACTACTCAACGGTGGTACTAACGAGTATCTCGGGGGTGCGGAGTGGGACGTCACTGACCGTCTTACCATCTCCGCTGGTGTCCAGGTAACCCGCTACCAACTCACTGATGCCTATATGAACGACATGTCGTTCGTTGTCAACTCCAGCAGCATCGGATTTGGCTTCAAGTATCGTGCCGGCGAACACGTGCAACTCGGTGCCGCCTACTTCCAGACCAACTACGAGGACTATAATCGTGTGACCTCTGCCACACCGCGCATCAGCGACTCCTTCACCCGCACCAACCGCGTACTTGGTATCAACTGCGAATTAAATTTTTAGGAGTCCATCGTAATACTTCAGACAAAGAGAGCCAGGCTTTTGCTTGACTCTCTTCTTCTATAAGCATAACCTAAACCGTTTACGAACTCCGATTAACCTACCATTTGATACAATGTCAATCGGCGAGATATTAACCGCAATTACCTTGCTTTACAAATAAAGATGGAAAAGATTTGGTGATTTGGGAAAATTTGTGTACTTTTGTAAACGAAATAGACAAACAAGAAGGATAAAGATTATGAACAAGAAACTGCTATCTCTTATTGTTTTTTTTGCACTTCCTCTTGTATTGCTGGCTGGCTCTGGCGATACAAATGGTGACAACAAGGTGAATGTGGCTGACATTGTGGAGATCATAAACTACCTCAACGGAACACCGTCAGAAAAGTTCGACGCTAACGAGGCAGATGTCAGCGGCAATGGGAAAGTGAATCTAATTGATATTAAGATTCTTGAAAAAGTCATCATGCATGGAGATTTAGACATAGAATCTGACCTAGATTATTACAACCTACTGGATCTGATAAACGATGCACAAGAGAAGATAGACGAACTGAACGACAAAATCAACCAGACGGAACCAAAGTTGCTGCACATGGAGTTCCTGGCATCCGAGAATCCCATGCAACTGGTTGAGAATGTTGAGTGCATCATCATTGGCGACAGTGCAGTTACGTGCAGGGTGCTGAATTTTATGAATGCAAAATCACTGATTCCGCGATTCGAATTTACAGGCGACCGTGTGACGATCGGTGGCCAAGAGGCCATCAGCAGCGAGACAGCATTTGACTTCAGTTCTGAACAAACCCTCGTCGTTCACAATGGAGAGAAAACCAAGGAATACATTATCAGCCTGATTGCTTATACGGGTCTTCCCACGCTGTGGGCAGAAACGATGTCCCACAAATTGAAAGAATCTAATCTGTATTATGAAGCCACTTTCAGTCTTACAGACAATGCCGTATATGGAGGTCAAAGCAGTCTCCAAAAGACTACGGGCAGAATTATGGCAGAGGGGGATCTTCGTTACCACACTAAAACGGCCGAAGTGTCTGACTGGACAGAATGGGGGAAAAATGACTACAAGTTGAGTTTCTTAAGCGCAGTTCCGATATTGGACATGCCGGCACATACAGACTGGAAGTTGATGCCCAACGTGAACGACATTACCATGTTGCACAATCAGACTGCTTTTTACCTGACCGAGATAAGCAATCTTGAGTATAAACCATGCTTCCGCTACGTGGACCTGATGTTTAACGGTCACTATTCAGGTACCTATATGTTGGGGGAGTATCTTTCTCAGCAACATCCGAGTATGGGAACTTCTGTAGACTGGTATCTGATCCATGAAATCGCAAAGAATGAAAAAGGGATGCAGACGTTATGGGATTTCGAAACAGCATTTGGCGATGCGGGACAGACAACAGCAACAGGATTCGTGCTAAAGGATGTTGGGGAGTTTAAGGAATTGTTCATGGATCCGATTTTCGTCGCCGAGGTAAAAGAGCGCTTTGACTATTTCTACAGTCGTCAGACGGATATCATCAGGAACATCAACGAAAATGCGCAGTATCTAAAATACGCCATCGTGGAAGACAACTCAAAATGGGACACTTTTACATCACACAAGTCTTCCGACGCCGACACCTGGGTATTGTATCAGGACAAGGTAAACAGCATGAAAATTTGGCTGACCCAGCGTATGCAATGGCTCAAAGAACAGTTTGATGCTATGCCAGCATCCCGCAGTAGGGAAATGGCACGATGGGATGCAGCACAAGTACAAAGGAATACAGAGCAAGACAAACTCAACGGTCAACTTCGACTGATGTGGGAGGCATTACAGCAAAGAATAGAAACCCTTGAGAGGACTCTTGAGGAACGTATGGAGCCAAAACTACTCACGATGGAATTTGTGACAGCCGACAATCAATCGCTGCGAGAAAATATCAGATGCAAGATTGTCGGTGACAGCATTGTCGAGTGTTGGTTGCCAGCAATGACTAACGAAAAAGTCCTAAAGCCCCGTTTTACCTTTGAGGGCACAATGGTGGTTATCGATGGGTTCGAAGCAGAGAGCGGTAAGACAGAGATTGATTTTACAAGACCTCGTACAGTGACTGTTGCAACTTCCAGCAAAAACAAATATTATAAAATATATGTCCATTCCTTTACTGGTCTCCCAATGATGTCTATCACTACCGACGGTCTTCAGGAGGTGACTTCAAAAGAAGACTATATCGGCGCCACCTTGTCGTTAAGGGAAGACGTTAAGACACGTGCTGCCGGTGATTATGTGGAATCGAGAGTAAATATTAAAGGACGAGGCAACTCCAGTTGGCAATTACCCAAGAAACCTTTCCGACTGAAATTTGATGAGAAGATCTCATTGTTGGATATGCCCAAGGACAAGTCGTGGGTGTTGATTCCTAATTATAGCGACAAGTCGATGCTGCGCAATAGTCTGGCTTTCTATATGAGTCGCATCAGCAACCTTGACTATACACCTGAGAGCCATTTCATCGAGTTGACTTTCAATGGGAAATACTGGGGGACCTATCTGCTATGTGACAAACTGAAAATCTCCAAACAACGCGTGAATGTTGGAGATGACGGTTTTTTGTTTGAGATAGACAGTCGGGCACCTGGTGAATCTGACTCACGTTATTTCGCTGTACCTCATTTGGAGAATGTCGTCAACATTAAGGAACCTGATCTGGAATACGGCGACGAGAACTTCCTTTATGCAAAGGATTTCGTAAACAAGGTTGACGGTATCTTGTTTGGGGATGATTTCACCAACCCGTCAACAGGCTGGCAGGCCTATATAGATATGGACTCTTTCGTCGACTGGTATCTGATTCAGGAGATTGGTAAGAATCTGGATGGCAATTTCGATACGAGTTGCTACATGCATCTTGCCCGTGGTGGGAAGTTGAAGATGGGGCCCATATGGGATATGGATGTGGCCTATGGTAATATTAACCAGGCCAACCAGACATGTTACGATCCAAAAGAATTCTATATTAAATACACCAAATGGTATGACCGCCTATTCAAGGATCCTGTTTTCGTGGCAAGGGTGAAAGAGCGTTTTAATTTCTTTTATTCTCATATGAATGACATTCTTGCTCATGTCAATGCCGATGCACAGTATCTGAAATACTCAGCCGAGGAGAATAACGACGTGTGGCATCTGCTAAATGTCAAGACCTGGTCTAATTACAACATCTGGGGAAGTTACCAAAATGAAGTTCAAGGACTGAAGGAGTGGTTTGTCGCACGCATGGAGTGGCTAAAGCCCCAGTTTGACAATATGTAGATAGTCCTAGTTACAGTGGATCTACATCGTAATAAATCTGGAGGGAGGCGTATCGCTTGTCTTGCTGCATCTGCTGCTGGGCAAGCGATAAGTATTTGCGGACGGTGGGGAGATCGAGTCCCGGCTCAACCTTGAGGAGGAGTTTGCGGATGGCAAGCGATTTGACCTTGGCGACGGCAGGACGGTCTGGACCAAGGACACGGGTGCCAAACCACTGGCGCAGGCGACTGCCAAATTCAAGGCCGGCCGTATCGACGAGACTATCGCTGCGATGTTTCAGATAGATACATACAAGACGACAACAAGGCGGATAGCGGAACTGTTGTCGCTCTGCCATGACCCCACGGAAGAAAGCAGAATAGTCGTTGTCGACAACCTGACGGATAATAGGACTATCAGGACTCTTCGTCTGCAGGATAACGAGTCCACGATGGCCTTTGCGACCTGCACGGCCACTAACCTGCGACATCATCATAAAAGCATGCTCATAAGCACGGAAATCAGGATAGTTCAGCATTGTGTCGGCATTTAGGATGCCTACGACGGAAACACGGTCGAAGTCGAGTCCTTTAGAAATCATCTGTGTGCCGATGAGAATGTTTGTACGACCAACGGAGAAATCGTTGATGATGCGTTCGTAGGCCTGGCGGGTGCGAGTGGTATCGAGGTCCATGCGGGCTATACGGGCTTCTGGGAAGATCGCGCGCACTTCGTCCTCAATCTTCTCTGTACCATAGCCTCGTGTCTGAAGTTCACGGCTACCACAGGCCGGACACTCCGTCGGCACCTGATAGGTATAGCCGCAGTAATGACAAGTCAGTTGGTTAAGGTTGCGATGAAGGGTCAGAGATACGTCGCAATGCTGGCAATGAGGGACCCAGCCACACTGCTTGCACTCAATCATGGGCGCATAACCACGACGGTTCTGGAAGAGGATGGCCTGCTCGCCACGTTCTAAAGCCTCACGGACCTTCAGCAACAACTCTGGCGAGAAGGGGCCATGCATCATCTTCCGATGCTGCAAGTCTTTGATGTCTACCACTCGTATCTCTGGTAGTTCAATGCCTTTGTAGCGCTCCGTCAGCGAAACATAGCCATACTTGCCTGTCTGAGCATTGTGGTACGTCTCGATAGAAGGAGTGGCAGTACCTAGCAATGTCTTGGCTCCACACATCTGCGCTAAGACAATAGCGGCACTGCGGGCATGGTAGCGGGGCATTGGATCCTGCTGCTTATAGGATGTCTCGTGTTCCTCGTCGATGATGACTAGCCCAAGATGCTGAAAAGGCAAGAATACGGCACTGCGGGCACCGAGTATGACATCGTAGGGATTCTTTGAAAGTTGCTTCTGCCAAATCTCTACACGCTCGGCATCGGCATACTTCGAGTGGTAGATGCCAAGCCGACTACCAAAGACCCGCTGCAAGCGCTCCATCATCTGTACGGTAAGGGCTATCTCAGGCAGGAGGTAGAGTACCTGCTGATGCCTGTCGAGAGCCTGCTGAATGAGATGGATGTAAATCTCGGTCTTACCGCTGGATGTGACACCATGAAGTAGCGTAACAGGCTTTTGGAGGAAAGCGAACTGTATCTGATTGAAGGCTTCCTGCTGGGGCAGACTGAGCGGTTTGATATGCTCTGGACGAGGTTCACCACCATGATTAAGACGTCCCACCTCTTGCTCGTAGGTTTCAAGGAGACCTCGCTTGACGAGAGCCGTGATGCTAGCAAGGGTGTGACCTTCGTTCAATAGTTCATCACGAGTAATTCCCAAGAGATAGTTTTCGGTCTCATTAAACAACGACAAATCGAGAAAATCTATGAAGGCTTTCTGCTGGGATGGTGCGCGCTGAAGCATATCAAGGGCGATATGGAGCGCCTGCTCGGAGCGGAACCTGGCAGTAAGACGGATGAAGGTCTCTGTCTTTGGGCGGTAGCCATCTTCTGCTTTCAGGCCAGCAGGGAGAGCAGCCTTATAAACCTCGCCAATGGGTGAGAGGTAATAGTCGGAAATCCAACGCCAGAGATTGAGTTGGGAGTCCAACAGGATCGGCGAGGCATCAAGGACTTGGAGAACATCCTTATAGTTTACAGTTGACGGTTTACAGTTTACAGATGATTTGCTGGCAAGCCCTTCCTCTACAGCAGAGTTATCACCTGTAAACTGTAAACCGTAAACTGTAAACAAAACTTTGGCGACAATGCCGACATAGGTCTTGTTGCGGCCGAAAGGTACGAGGACACGATAGCCAACGGCAACCTGCCGCTCCAACTCAGGCGGAACGGAATAAGTGAACACGCCGTTGAGGGGAAGCGGCAGAATGACGTCTATAAACAATTTATGATTGACTTATTTGCGATTTACCCTTTAGAAATAGTAGGCGGCTGAAATTTGCCAAGCGTTGTTGTGAGTATCGATGTCTTTTATAGATGTGAACTCACCTGACTTGCCTGCTGCGAGGTTGTAGGTGAATCCAACTTCGAGATGTCCCATGAGAGAGAGACCGGCACCGAAGTTAACGCTCAGGTTGGCATCCTTCAGACGATATTCACCGAATTCGGTCTTAAAGACCTTATCAGCGACAGGGAATCCGAACTGAGGACCTACGGCGAGGTAGATACCAGCCATACTGCTGAGGCCGATGTTATAACGGAGATTTACAGGCACCTGAATGGACTTCTGCTTGATGGTCTCATTTGACGAAGACTGTTGTTCACCAGGCAAAACGGAAAGTGAGGTACTTGAGGATTCAAGCTCAACATTGGCACTGCGCTCATCGTAGAGGGCTGCGATATCGGCTCCAAAGCCCATAGGCAGTGAGAGTTTCAGCGTGGGGCCTACAAAGAAACCTGCCTTGTTCTTAGAATCGAAGACATCCTTGCTGATCGACATTTTGGTGATGTTAAGACCACCCTTCACACCAAACTTGATTCCCTGTGCCTGTACAGTCATCGTCATAACGACTGCCAGCACGACTAACGAAATGATTCTTTTCATGATTGATTCTGTTTAAAATGAATTTGATGGTGCAAAGTTACGAAAAAAAAAGCAGATGATACAGATATTGCAGAATTATTTTATCATTTCTGCGCAATCCGCATCATCCACTAAGAAGTTCAAATGTATAAAATGGTTAGTGACGTTGTCGACGGACAGATACCCGGGCACCGCTGGAAGCAGCAGAGCCACTGCCAGAACCACTCTTTGACTTAGAGGCTTTAGTACGGCGGACACTGCTCTTCGGAGCCCTGTTACCTTTAGCCTTCGCCTTCCGGGCGGCCTTTATATTCTGAGGATTAGCATTGGCGATACTGTCTAGAGAGTCTTTCTTCTCAGGATCGCCGAAGATATTCTTACGGAAGGCTTCCAGTTCCTTCTCGATGCGCTGTTGTTCTGCTGAGAGTTTCGTGGTGTCGCCATCGCAGAGTTGCAACAATGTCTTACCTTGGGCATTATTGGTCTTATAGATCTTGCCACGGTACTTATTGAGCGTAAAGAAGTCATCCATCGTCATCGTGGCGGCATTGTTGAGGTTCGACGTCATCACCGTCTGACGGTTGAGGAAGGGTTCAAGATCACTGTACTTCACCCAGAAGAGAGGGTACTGAGTGGCCTCGCCGCCAAAGTCATCTTCACGCATCATCACCGGACAAAGAGCCACCACCTTAATATGGAAGGCAGCATTGGCCTGGTCGTAGTAAGCACTTTCCTTCAGATAGTACTTCGTCACTTCCTGCGAGGGGATATCACTATTATCGACCTTCAACTTTCCATCCTGTTCCTCATAGAAGATATGGCGGTCATCGAGCAACGTCTTCATCTCTATCTTCGTCTGGTCGTTGAACACATCGGCACCATCATTGGCGATGGAGTATTCATAGACGGGGATATAGTTATTCTGCGCCAACTTAAATATATAAGTAAATAGGTTCATCTGCTTACCCTCAGGCTGAACAGGATAGTAAAGTCCGGCATTGGCATCTTTCGTGAGATCAATCTCACGGTAAATATCACGACGCCACACCACATCCTCAGGCATATCAACAGCCGTTGGAAACGATATTTGTGCACGGATGGACATGGCGGAAGAAGGATTCTTCTTCTGCTGTTGGGATGTCTGTTGCTGACTGCGTCGCTGCTTAGGCTGGGCGACGGCAACGTCAGTCACCAATGTTATCAGTACTAAGAACAATATTCTTTTCATATCATCTATTAACTATAAACTATCAACGATCTACCCTACTTCACGATTACCTCCATAGGGTTCTGCAAAGTGCGCGTCAAGCCATCAGGGCCAACTACCGTCACACGGGAGATATAGAAACGGCGATTACGAGTCAATTTTCGGAATGTTTCCTTCTGACGAGAGGAGAACGAGGTGCCCTCGCTGACGATAGGAACAGCATTACCCATATTATCGAAGAACACGGTCTCGAACGACTGTACCCGGAAAGCGATGTCAAGGATGCCGTCGTCGATGGCTGCACCAATAGCATTGGCACCTATCAACTGTGACTTGGAAAGGCCGCCACCCTTATAGCGGGTAGGATTGCCATGCTCATCATTAATCGTAATATAAGGTGTCGGATCTGGCAGGCGGCGCACACGGAAGGTAAACTGTCCCATCTGCTGTGGGCGTCCTGTATTAGTAGAGATAACGGTTATCGTAGCATTTTCACCTATCTTAGAGGGACGGGCAATATACTTTCCTGGACCTACGGGTTGCAAGGTACCATTGGTCATCGTCGCTTGTATTTTAGTAAGCGGCACACCGGGTACACTGATGCTGATGGGATTGTTGTAACCAGCATATAGCATATTCATCAGGTCGGCACTGACGGTGGCGCTGGGATCAACGACGGTATATTTCTGAGAAAAGTCGCGACGGACTTTCTCGCCATTGCCATTGACTGTCTCGAGATATCCAGCCAGCGTGAAGTCACCTGTGGTACCACAAATACGCTCATAGAGGTTATCTTTAAGATCTACCTTCTGATTACCTATATAAATATCAGGAACCTGAGTCGTGTCAACGGCAGCCATAACGATATGGGCGGAGAACTTATCACCGCGGACGATTGTCTGGGAATTAGGGATGACGAATGCCTCGAGAGCATTGACACGGATATCCTTCACATCAATATTCTGCACCAATGTATGGAGCACCTCACCCTCTGCATAACGCACATCACTTTGCAACTTAGACAGCAGAGTAACGGCAGCAGCGGCAGGCATCGCCTCGAACATATACTCCTGCCAGTTCTTTCCCATCGCAGAGACATCGGAGGGAATGTCTGTTGAGAGGTTGGAGGCTATCATCTTCTTCTGGCGATAGGTGCCTACCATAGAGAGCATCTGCCGACGATAGGCGGCAACGGCGTCATGCAGTTCCTGCCCCCTGCCACGTCCTGGTGCGAGCATCACCTGGTTAGCGGCCTCAAGGTCTTCTTTATTGCGGATGTTCAAGACATCACCCTTCTTTCCATCAGCCTCTATGACGATGGCCTGCTTCAGGTCTGCAATCAGATTATAGAGCGAGTCACTCATCTTCTTCACCTCACGTGACTTGTCATACCATTCCTTCGTCTTTTGAGGGTTTGCCTTCATCTGCAGGGCAAATTCATCGTACAATGCCAGATTCTCCAATGTGGCGTTCTGCGTGGTGCGGTTCAAACTTTTCTCTACAATAGAGAAGCCGTTGAGCACCTCATTCGAGACGTTTAGCGCCAGCATAGCCATCAAGACGACATACATCAGATTGATCATCTTCTGGCGTGGAGAAACGGGTCTTTTCTTGATTGCCATAGTCGTTTATCCTAAGGGGGCGGCGGCCTTCATATTGACGGTCATTGCCTCTATCATACGGGTGTAAATCTGATTCAGCTCAGCAATCTGCTCAGCCATGCGACGCGTCTGGGCGTTAATGTCATCAATCGTACTGATCTGTGAACTGGCACTCTTCAACTGCAACTCATAGACCTTAGTGATGCCGGTGAGCGTACGATTGAGGTTCTCCATCTCCTCGGAGTCACGAGCCAAGCGCTCACTCTGCTCGGAAACTTTCGACAACATCTCTGTAAGACGCTTGAGTTCATCAACATAGTTGGCAGTAGCCTCTTCAAGTTCGGGGTTGACAGTGGGAAGACCGGAAACAGCGGATACACCGGTTATTCCGGATACTGTAGCTACGGATGACGAAACAGCTGCGATGGCCTCCGTATCGACCTTTGCCTGATCAGAAGCAGCGCTGGATGCTGCAGCAATATCGGGTTGGCCACCACCTCCGATAATGATGGTACCACCATTTCCACCAATGACAGTGGCAGCAGTTTGAGCACTCACTGCCTCAAGTTCTTCCTCTTCCGTCTTCATATGGTTATCTAGTTCCATGCCATCCGTTGTCTTATCGAACGGACGATCGAAGGCAGAGATAAAGAACACAAAGACCTCCGTTCCCATACCTAAGAAAAGGAAGAAGTTTGCTCCTGGCAGGTGGGTCAACTTAAAAAGTGTTCCTAAGATTACAATAGAGGCGCCCCAACTGTAAGCATAGTTGAGGAACGTCTGCCCTGGCACACTATCCATCCACTTCTGCAGACGGTATACAAAATTGTATTTGCTATATGTTGTCATTTTCTATAAACTATAAACTGAAACTATAAACAAGAGATTACTTTTTCGACTCCCTGGCCTTGTCGCTGGTAGAGTTGGCAAGACTACGCACACAACGGAACCCGATATATGACCGCGGCTGGTTCTGATATTCCGACGAACGCCAGGCTGAACGGATATAGGACTCTGGATCCTTCCAAGAACCACCACGCACGCTTTTCTTCTTCAGACGATACGGGTCTTCAATAGCGGCATTATATCTCAGTTGAGGGTTGATGTCGTTCATGGCATCAACGCCAGCCTCAGTATAGACGGTACTCGTCCACTCTGCCACATTACCTGCCATATCATAGAGACCGTTGCTGTTGGCGGAATAGATGCCCACGCGACTGGTAATCAGATTGCCATCCTTGGTATAGTTACCGTCATCAGGCTTGAAGTTGGCAAAGAAACATCCCCGGCCACTGGCCACATCCTCATTATCCCACGGGAACTCGTTCTGATCCTTACCACGGGCTGCGAACTCCCACTCGGCCTCTGTCGGCAGACGGTAGCGCTGCACGAAGCGGGCTGCCGGGCCCAGTCCCTTTAGCAGATATTCCGTACGCCAGAAGCAGAAAGCATTGGCCTGCTCCCATGTCACACCCACCACAGGATATTCATTATAAGCGGGGTTGGAGAAGTAGTAGCGCATATACATCTCATTGTCTGCATTTGGAAAGTCGTTCACCCAGCAGGTAGTGTCGGGATAGATATTTACGATATAGGTATTCAGGAAGTCCCATGGGCCAGACAACTGGCGGTTGATGGTCTCTCTGACAATCTTGCCCTCGTCATCGACATAGGCCGTATCCTTAGATATCCACACCTGCTCATTAGGATCAACGGCGATATCCGTATTCAGATGGCGCTCCTCTGGGTTCAGACGATTGCGACGCAGGGCGGCAGCGGTATAGTCAAACACTTCATAGCGATAGTTCATCTGCCGATAGTCGAGCATCTTCTCCCCGGTAACAGGATTGGTGACATAGAGGCCGTCGATGATCTCCTGCTCGTCCTCACTGGGCTTACGCGGCAGTGCCTTCTTCCAGTTCAGCACCGAACCGAGTTCATTGCCCTCGCGGTCTGTCTTAACGGTACGATAGGTCTCATCGATTTCTGCCAGTCGCTCTCTGAGGATGGAGTCTCTCACATAGTTAACGAACTGGCGGTACTTGGAGTTGGTCACCTCCGTTTCATCCATCCAGAATCCGTCGACAGAGATGTCGCGCAATGGTGTCTGACGGCCCCAAAGGCTGTCCGTTTTCTCAATACCCATCTTCAGATGGCCGCGCTTCACCAGCGTCATGCCGTATGGGGTCGGTTCCGTAAAGGCTCTGCCGCCAGTGCCAGTCACCTCACCGCCTGCAGAAGAAGCCAGTTTGCTGCCAAAACAACCTGCCAGCAAGAGGCAAGTGGTGAGAGGTAAGAGGTAAGAGAATACTCCCACCTTTACCAAACTCTCTATCTTAAGCATTTTCTTAAACATTTTTATATTTGTATTTACATTTCTGCCCATCATCATTTCTCTCACCTCTTACCTCTCACTACAAGATTCTCACACTCTTATGCAAGTTACGCCCTTTCTTAAACAGGTTCAGTTCCGTCTGATAACTCACGTAGAGTTCATGGCTTCCGTTTCCGATGCTGATAGCCGACGTGTATATCTCATAACTATATCCCAGCCGCACACCGTGCACATCGCCACCGATCTGTACCGTCACAGAATTTGTCGGGCTATACGACATCCCTGCATACAGCACTCTCTTCTCGTGTTTGTACATCAGCCGCCCGGAGACATCCGCCCTGTAAGCGACACCATCTGTACGTCCCAAGAACGAGGTTTGTATCGTAAGAAACGGATTTTTCAGCCGAATATTGTATCCGCCAGTCAAATAATATGTGGAAGAGACGGCTATTTCGTTCTTTTCGCCCAGTTCCACCTTGGGTGCGTTAAGATGGAGGACCGAAACGCCGGCATACCAGTTACGATGCTTATAATAGAGGCCGGCACTGATGTCGAAGGCGGTGCCGTTGACGGAAGACGAAGGCAGGGCACGATCACCTGTATCGATGATATCTATCTTCGAGCCGTCGAAAGTCTCACTGAGCATCGTAGCCTGTACCCCCAGGCTCAATTTGCCTCCCCAGAGTTGGGGTTGATAAGCATATTGCAGTCCAAATCGCTTGTGAGTGAAAAGACCAATGGCATCGTTCATGAACTGGATACCGACGCCATGATAACTGTTCATCGCATAGAAAGGCATGTCCGCAGCAGCATACATCGTCTTCGGATTATTCTCAAAACCTGCCAACTGCATCGCATAGGCTCCTACCACATTCAGTTTAGCCTCCTTACCGACGGCAGCAGGGTTGAACGAAGGCTCCATCGCCCAATAGTGGCTGAACGACACATCATACTGCGCCCTGACCGTCAGGGCGGCCAGAAACAGGAGCCATACTATGGAATAACGCTTCAACACCTCCTTAATAACGCAAAACGCCGGCATTTATTGCATCAGCGGCAGTCTTAATGGATTGTTGCACGACATAGGCAGTCGTCCATGCCGCCTGAAAGTTGAACCCGCCCGTAATACCGTCTATATCAAGCACCTCACCGGCGAAATAGAGCCGGGGCACGTGCCGGCTCTCAAGTGTAGTAGGGTCTACGCTCTTCAGAGAGACCCCTCCACAGGTGACGAACTCGTCTTTGAAAGGGGCTCGACCCGTCACTGGATAAGTAGCATTCACGAGGATGTTCGTCAGCCGGTTCATATCCTTACGGCTCATATCCATCCACCTGATCTGACTTCTGGGGCCTAAGGCCTCTGCCAGCAGATGATTCCATAGCCGAAGCGACAGTCCTAAAGGACACTGGGTTGTCAGTTGCTTCTGAGGCTGACGGGAGACCATCTCAGTGAGAGTAGCCTGCACGCTGGATTCGTCACGCTGTAACCAGTTAATAGAAAGCGAAGTTCTATAGTCACTGTCCGCCAGGAAGCGGGCTGCATAACTAGATAGTTTCAGGATGGCAGGTCCACTCACCCCCCAATGCGTGATCAGCAAGGGACCGTCAGCACGGAATTTCGTACCAGACAGGCGTACTGTCACATCGTTGACCACCGTCCCCATCAGTTCGCATAATCTCTCGTTTCCTATCCGCAGGCTGTACAAAGAGGGAACGGGCGGCTCCAGTTCATGCCCCAGTTGCGCGAGCCACTTCAGTCCCTCGCCTGTCGGAGATCCGCCTGTGGTGACGGCCACGAAGTCATAGTCCGACAGATCCGCCAGCGACGAAACTTTCTCCCCCTGCCGGATATCTATCCGGTGGCGGCGGGCCAAGGAGAGGAAACAGTCGATGACAGCCCTAGAGTCCTGGGTGGCCGGGAAGACGCACTCATCGTCCTGCGTCACCAATGGTACACCATGATGTTCAAACCACTGATAAACGTCGCGATAGTCGAAGGTCTTGAACAGACGTTTCATCAGTCGGTGACCACGAGGGTAAACCGCTGACAGGTCTCGCACCTCAGCAAAACTGTTCGTGCAATTGCAGCGCCCGCCCCCAGAAACAGCGACTTTCGAAAGCACACGATGACTACGCTCGAAGATGGTCACCTCCATCTCCGGCATTGCCTCCTTTAGGTTTACGGCCAAGAAGAAGCCTGCCGCCCCGCCGCCAATTACTGCGGTTTTCATCTGGCCCGCTTTCATAAACATTCCTAATATTTGCTGCAAAAATAAACAAAATAAAAGAAATATACTTAACTTTGCCTCTGATTTAAGTGATTTTTAGAAAACAATAAACAATGGTTAGAAAGGCAAACAAAACAGACATCAAGCGTATCATAGATCTGCTACATCAGGTAAATATGGTGCATTACAAGATACGTCCAGACTTGTTCAAACCCCATACGACCAAGTACAACGAGTCCGAACTCGAGGTCATGCTCGCAGATAATCAGAAGCCGATCTTCGTTTACGATGACGGCAAGATACAGGGCTACGCCTTCTGTCAGATTACCGAAATCGAAGGGCACACCCTGCTTCAGGATGTCAAGACGTTATATATTGATGATATTTGCGTCGACGAGCAGTTTCGCGGCCAGCATGTGGGCAAAGCCTTGTACGAACATGTGTACCAATACGCCCAGTCTATCGGATGCCACAACATCACCTTGAACGTCTGGGAAGGGAACAGTCCCGCCCTATGCTTTTATAAGAGCATGGAGATGAAGGTGCAGAAGACTACAATGGAGGTTATCCTGTAATCTGTCTATGTAGTCATTCTCCATCATAAACAGGTTATGGCTTGGAAACTGAAATACCGCTGCAAGAAATGCGGATACAAGGCTGAAGCGTACGAGGGCCGTGGACTCTTCCGACAAGAGATCAGACCGATATCATGCCCTGACTGCAAGAGCATCCAGAACATCGTTGTTGGCGGTATCATTGCCGACGTTGCCCCATCCTACAGAAGCGAGGTGGGCAGGCTCTGTCTGAACTGCGGTAGCGACCACATCAAGATATGGGACAAGAAGACCTGTCCAAAGTGTCAGGGCGAAATGGAAGAAACCGGCGACAAAGAGTTCTGGACTTGACCTCGCAACGATGATGGTCAGACAACATAATATTTCAAAGATGTTTCTATGAGTTCCCTCCGAGCCATAAAGGATGCATATGCTGTCTTTACCAACTCCCAGTTCCAGGTCATCAACCCTACCCCCACACATTTCTTGATCGTAGGCCATAAAGCATTGTAGTTAGTCCTCATGTAGTCCTTGATTATCTCGGCATCACTGATATCGTATGATTTCAGCAAAGCCATACTAACGATACCTGTCCTATCCTTTCCGGCTGTACAGTGAAAGAGAGTGCAGATGCCTTTTTCCGCATTTCCACGCAGAGTTGCAACGACCTTATCCAACTGCCTCCTACAGTAATCATCTGTTACGATGTCCATATAGAGAGCCTCGAAGTCTGGCACCATTTCCTTCAATTTCTCAGGATTCTTGCGCAGATTCTTGATAATGGTCATTGGGTCCGAACCTGTCTCATGGGTTATACCGACAGCAGAATCTTTCAAGATCGGAATCTGCAGATATTCCACACTTTCAGGCAATGGATCCTGGAACTCTGCCGACTCAATAGGCGTTCTAAGGTCAATGACGCTCTTGATATTGTACCGCCAACAGAGGTCAGCACACTCTTCCTTCGTGAATATACTAAGTTTGCCGCTACGCAGAAACAACCCTTTGGGAACGCCCTCAATAGCATCTCCAAGGTCTCTTAGATTCAACTCTTGTTTTTTACTCACTGACTTCCACACTTCTTAACTATCTCTTGATAGGCTCGTATGCTTAATAATGAGGTGTGAAAGTTGTCTTTCACACCTCATAGATCTCTAATAATTTATGTTAGCTTATGCCAAGAGTTTCTTTACAATCTCAGAGATGACTCGTCCATCAGCCTTTCCTGCCAACTGCTTGCTGGCCGTGCCCATTACCTTTCCCATCTCCTTCATGCTTGTGGCTCCCACTTCAGCAATAATCATCTTCACCTCTGCTTCAATCTCCTCTTGGGAAAGTTGTTTCGGCAGATAACTCTCAAGAACTTCCACTTGTGCCAATTCTGCATCAGCCAAGTCTTGACGCCCTGCTTGTGTGTAGGTCGTTGCCGTTTCCTTACCCTGCTTAGCCAGTTTTGAGATAATCTTCAATGCATCAGCATCAGCCAATGTGTCGTTGGCTCCTGGAGCAGTCTTTGCTTCCAGAAATACTTTCTTAATGTTGCGGAGTGTCTCCAGACGCACCTTGTCGCGAGCCTTCATTGCAGACTTGATGTCCTCGCTAATCTGATCGAATAATGCCATAATATCGTTATTATTATCAATCAATACGTTTTTATGCTGCAAAAATAATCATTTTCCATCTGAAAGGCTCACACTTATATAAAGTTTTAGTTTTATTTAGCGATTAAACTGTCAATATGTCTTCGCGTACTTTATTATATATTATAAGAAATCCACGTCGAAGATTACCATGTCCCATATTAGTGATTTGTGGTACTATATCATTGCATCACTGCCTTTGGAGTCCAATTCTTGAAGAAACGCAGCACTTTCTCTTGGTTGTAACCTTGTCCCTCTTCCAAGAAACTCGAATCTTGAATATGGATGACCCTACCTTCTTCATCAAGTACCACAAAAACTGGGAATCCGAAACGCGCAGGATTATTCAGTCGTTCCAGCATAGCCTTTGCCAACTGCACCTTTTCCTCTCCCTCAGATTTCCGTGGATTGTAGTTCACATGGATATAGACAAAGTTCTCGTCAATGACATTGCTTATTGTAGTGTCATTCGTTATGAAGTCAGCAAAGCGCAAGCACCAGGGACACCAGTTACCTCCCACCTGACAGATGACGAACTTTCCTTCAGACCTAGCTTTCACTAATGCCTGGTCTATCTGCTCGATGGGGTTGATGTTCTCGTTATACACCTTTTTCAGGCCATTTTGAGCGTCCATTGTCAACGCAAAGCAGAGACCTAACAATGATAGGATTAATATCTTTGTCATACGCCTGCTACTACTTCAATTTCAACTAATGCTCCTTTAGGTAAAGTTTTTACGGCAACGGCAGACCTTGCAGGGTATGGCTCTGTGAAAAACTCTGCATAAACAGCGTTCATATCCGCAAAGTCATTCATATCAGCCATGAATACCGTAGTTTTCACTACATTGCCCATTGTCAGACCAACCTCTTCTAAAATAGCCTTCACGTTGAGCAAAGACTGACGGGTTTGTTCCTTGATACCTCCCTCAACAAAACTTCCAGTAGCAGGGTCGATGGGAATCTGTCCAGAGGTATAGATAATATTTCCCACTTGGATTGCCTGACTATAAGGACCTATTGCCGAAGGTGCCTTTGTTGTACTGATTACTTTTTTCATCTTCTTATGGTGTTTTGTTTACTTGCATATTTCTTCAATGGCCTTACGCTTCTTTTCCTTCGGTTCATCGGCAGCATAGCCAATGGGAATCAGAACGGCAGCTTCCTCATTCTCACCTAGACCAAAGGACTTCTTGCACAGTTCGGCATCAAAGTTACATACCCAACATGTACCAAGTCCCTGTTCTGTAGCAGCCAGGCAAAGATGCTCTACTGCAATGGCTATGTCAATATCGCCATGATGTTTACCGTCGGAGCGTACCCATTCTTCATCATGCAGTATAGATGCAATGATAACAACAGGGGCAGTAGCAAACCATTCACGGTTGTAGCATTGGCTGATTTTCTTCCTATCTTCCTCACTGCTAATGATACGGAACATCCACGGCTGTTTATTCACAGCAGAAGGAGCAAACCGAACACACTCCATAATGTAGTCCAGCTTTTCGTTCTCAACACTCTTAGGCTTATAGTTCCTACAGCTATATCTTCTTTTTATCAATTCCAATAGTTCCATATTATCCAAGATTTATCAGAAGAATTTCACGATTTCATCAAGATTCTTTCTCTCAGGACGGTTAGGCTCTTCGGCTCGATAGCCCAAAGCAATGACAGCCATGATAGTTTCATTCTCAGGAATGGTAAAAAGTTCCCTAAGTTTGTCTGCTTCACGCATACCCATAATAAGAGTGTCAAAACCCATAGCCCTTGCCTTCAGGATCAGATAACAGTTACTAAGTCCATTGTCATAGGCACCCCATCCGTCACCAACCTCGTTGGTCTGATTGCCCTGGAAGAAACCAGACTTGCCACGTTCAAAGGTTGAAACGATAAGTACAGGGGCATTCTTGATACGCTCCTTATTGCCACCAACCATATCCTGCACAGCCGCCAATTTTTCTTCGCTGATGGCCACATAATATTTGGTAGGCTGCTGATTAGCCCATGAAGGAGACTCCTGAGCAGCTTTGATAAGATCACGAACTTCTGCCTCAGTGATTTTCTTCGAGGCATCGTAGTTGCGGACACTTCTGCGTGAGGTTAATACCTCATCAAAAGACGGTGTGGACGTTACGTTTTCGTTACTATTTCCGTTGTTGCAACTTGTCATTGATAGCAGTGCCATAAAAGCACCAAACATAATCTTTTTTGCCATAGCTTAATATTTTGTGAAGTTATACTTTGCTCTCAGTTCAGCCTTCTTATCTTCACTCTGACTGGTGAAATAACCCTTCCAGCCTGGGCAGAAATTGATATGCCAACGCCAGAACTTACCTAAGAAAGAATTGGGCTCCTTGTCGTAGTGCGCCCGAAATTTGCAGTTTTCACAATTATGTGCCATAATTCTCTTAAAGTATTGTAATGTTGGCTGCAAAGATACGAATAATAAAGGGAAAATGAGTACTTTTGCAGTGTGTTTTAATAGAATTTGTGAAATGGATTTCTTACCGAAAGACCTTGCAATACTGATTTCGAGCGTCAACATGCTTCTGAGGTATGAAGAGTTTGACAGCCAGGCAGTATCTAGCCTGAAAAATTCATAGAGGCACAAAAAAACGAGGTATGCAAAAAACAATTTGCGCACCTCGTTGATTTTCAATTACTTACGGTTACAAAAACCGATTAATACTCATCCTCGTTGAAGAGAAAATCTTCTTTGGTAGGATAATCGGGCCATATCTCCTCAATGCTCTCGTAGACATCGCCCTCATCTTCTATCTCCTGAAGGTTCTCCAGCACTTCGAGTGGTGCGCCAGAGCGGATGGCATAATCTATTAACTCGTCCTTGGTAGCGGGCCAAGGGGCATCTTCCAGTTTTGAAGCCAATTCAAGTGTCCAATACATAATAATATACGATTTACAGATTTACAATTTACTTTTTTTCTCTCGTTTTTGAATTTGGGCGCAAAAGTAATCATTTATTTCCTATCTGCAAACTTTTTCCCATATTATTTCACTGACATTTTCGTTAAAATTTATTATTTTGGCCAGAACGAAAAGATAGTCGCTTAATCTGTTCACGTACTGCTGCACTTCGGGACTCACCTGAGCCACCTCTGAGAGGGCTACAATCCGACGTTCAGCACGACGGCAGACGGTGCGACAGACATGAGCCTGGGCGGCTGCCTGAGTGCCACCCGGCAATATGAATCCTTGCCGCTCAGGCAGCAGACCCATCATCCTGTCCACCTCCTGCTCCAGCTGTTCTATCTCTCCTTCGGGAAGATGCGCGGAGTCATAGAGAGGTGTTTGGCTCTGATCTGTGGCCAGATTGGTGCAGACATTGAAGAGGTTGCGCTGAATCCGGATGATCATCGATTTGTGTTCCCCGTCAGGCAGCATCGCCGCCAACAGACCCAAGTGAGCACTGAGTTCATCGACGGTGCCATAAGCCTCCAGACGTTCTGATGATTTCTTCATACGAATACCACCCACGATACTTGTCTCTCCCTTGTCACCCGTCCGGGTGTAAACCTTTGTTATTTTCATATCTGTAAACCATAAACTATCAACTACAAACTGTAAACTAAAAATTCACGATATAGTTCCTTTTATGCCGTTTCTTGTCGAACATCACGATGCCACAGTAATAGAGGTCGAAGGTGATGCCTGTGCGTTCGTCATCGACGATCTGCCGCCATAGTCTCCTGACCTTGCTGATACCCGTGACAACGAGTACCGATCGCGGCGACACCTTATTATATATATAAGACAGACGGTCCTGACTGCAGTTCTCCAACGGCATCACCACCAATTCCGATGACTCGCCAAACACCGTCTTACGACAACCTGCCTGAAGATAATTCCTGTAGTCGCGACTCTCTACGACCGACGGCTGCAGCCAGTTGGCGAGTCTGAAACAGAGACGGCCCATCTTGCGCGTCAGCCAGTCGTCATGGCGCCCTAAGGTCTCATACTGATAGTATGGCCAGTGCTCGTTGATGACATATCGCACCATCCAATAGTCCGTAGGCGACTGGATACCAAATCCGCGACAATGCCCGATCCTGCAAAGCCATACAGCCGCAGCCTTCAACCTCACCGCAACGTTCATTCCATGATTCCCGGATTACGCATCCTCCTAGCCTTCTACGACAGGTGCATTCTTCAACTGCTCAAGCGCCCTGCAGAGTTGGTCTGGGCATGAGGTGCCTTTGGTTCCACAACGGATACCATCCAGGCGCCCTATCACGTCGTCGATTTTCTGCCCTCGCACCAGTTGGGTGATGCCTTGCAGATTACCATTACATCCACCCAGGAAGAACACCTGCTGGATGACATCATGCTCATCGGCTGTCACATCAATAAGTTGTGAACAAGTGCCGTGCGTCTGATACTGTACATGTTTTGTTTTCATATCTCCTTAATCTTTACTGTTTTATAATCTATATTTCATGCCAATGGTTTCATTTCTTCCACTGCATGGCGAGCATGGTGAGGTCGTCACTTTGCTCTGTGTCACCCACGAAATCTGCCACAGCCTGCGTCATCCGTTCGATGAGTGCACAGGGCTGCTGGGAGGCGGTCTGCATCACCTCAACAATCCGTTTCTTACCAAACAGCCGGTACCCGGCATCTTCCGCCTCATCGAGTCCGTCGGTATAGAGGAAGAGTGTGCTGTCAGGGGCAAGGTCCGTCTCCTGTGCTATGAACTCCCAGTCGGGCATGGCCCCTATGGGCAGATTGCTATGCACGGGGAGAGGCTGCCCGTTGATAAGCGGTGCAATATGTCCGGCATTACAATAGCGCAGATGTCCTGTGTCGAGGTCGAGTACACCTGCGAAGAAGGTGACGAAGATGGTCATGCTGCTATCGCGATTCATCATTTCGTTCATGCGACTGACTATACGCATCGGCTCCGATTCACTCTCTGCCAACAGGCGGAAGGCTCCGCAGACGGTGGTCATCACGAGCGCCGCAGGCACACCTTTGCCCGAAACGTCGCCAATGCAGAAGTACAGGCTGTTGTCGCGCAGGAAGAAGTCGTAGAGGTCACCACCCACGGCCTTGGCGGGGGTCAGCATAGCGTGGATCGCGAGGTCCTGGCGCTCTGGGATGTCTGTCCTCAGCATCGACATCTGAATCCTGCGGGCAATGGACAGTTCGCTCTCAATGGCCGATTTCTGGGCGGTCGTGGTCTTCAGTTCGTCAATATACTGGCTGAGCGACTGCTGCATATTGCCAAACGAGTCGCGCAGCATGCGTATCTCGTCGTCGTCGCTGATGTCGGGCAGTGGGGCATTGAAGTTGCCTTTCGCCACTTCTTCTGCCGAACGGGCGAAGCGGTGCAGAGGGGATGTGACCTTTCTGATCTGTTGTCGACAGAAGAAGTAGATGGCCGCCAGACCGATGAGCATGGCCGCCAGGATGATGATGTTCAGCATGCGCCCGTGCCGCTGTATCAGGTCTTCGGGTACCACCATCATGACGGTCCACTCCACGTATTTGACAGCACGATAGAAAACCCACGACGGCACACCGTCGATAATGGCAGATACGGTCCCCTGCTTACCCTTGAAAGTCACGTCTGCATCGAGTGTGTCTCTCAGCATGCGGTCCTTGTCAGGATGGAGAACGTAACGGCCGTGGCGGTCGATGATGCAGTTGTATGACGGATGCTCCACATTCTGTTCATAGTGCATTTTCCCCTGTCTGACTTTCTGCAGCATGTCATTTCTCATATCCTCCAGCGAGAGGTCGGAACAGAGCACGGCCACAGGCCGTCCCTCACGGTTGTGGACGGGTATGGCGTGTGTGACCAGCAGCCGCGGCGCTATATGGGGCGTCAGCAGCGGATTCTCGAAGTAGGGATCTACCCAGTCGGCACTATCGCTCTCCATCCGCTCCACATACCAGTCTTCCTCGACGTAGTCGTGATACACGCTGTCGATGCGCATCACGCTGACGACGTCGGCCGTATCGCGGGTAGCGAATGGCACGAAGAAACGGCCTTTCTCCGGATAATAGTCGGGAATGAACAGCAGTCCGCAACTGACGATGTAGGGGTTCTGCCTGACGATACGCGCCAGATGGTCGTACAACTTGTCTGGATCATCGACGTCACGCTCTATCTCATGCACGTTATTGACGTTGGCCACATATACTTCCGACAGTCGGCGCTGTACCTCCCTGTACGCCCTCGTTACCACAATCTGAAAACGCTGCTCGGCTTCGTCATCCATGTACTCCCCAACGGCGAAATACACCACACCGGCGATAGCTGACATCATGGCCAGTACCACCATCATAATACGTAGCGTAAGTCGTTGGGAAATGGATTTCATTATATGGATCGGATGAATAATATCCCAGTTACATATCCCGCGTGAAGAGAGCTCTGTAGTCTGCCGGTGTCATGCCTGTGACATCCATGATACGGCGCTGCAGGGTGCGCACATGGTTGAAGCCCGAAGCCTCGGAAATGGCAGCAATGCTGTAGTTGGGTTGGGTACGCAACAGTCGCATGGCGTTGATCGTTCGCAGGTTGTCGATATAGGCCTCTGGCGTGCGATAGATGGACTTATTGCGGAAGAGCTTGTTGAGACGTTCCTGACTGACGCCAATGAGTTCGGCCAACTGCTTGGAGTCAAAGTCGGGATCCAGGTGGGAACGCTTCTCCTCTAGCCGCAGGTCGATCAGGGCCAACAACTGACCGTCGTCCTGCAGGTCGGCATTGCGCTGCCGCTCGATATTCTCCTTCATCAATGTCCGCGCCACTTCGAAACGGCGGTGCAGTTCCACATCCACCTCTAATTGTTCGCTGAGATTGAGGTTGCGGCTGACAAGGCGTATCATCTCAGACTGCAATCGCGCATTGTCGGCTCTCAGCCGTTCTATCTCGGCCTGCATCTCCCTGATTTCTTCTTCCGTCATAACGTTTGGCGTATATCAAAAAGATTAATGAAACCGACCTCGTCGAACACTCCGTAAATCTCGTTGTTGAGCCCTACAAGCGTACACTTGCTGCCCTTGCTCTTAGCCACCTTCAGCAGATCGAGAAAGAGGCGCATGCCGCTGCTGGTGATGTATTCCAGATGGGTACAGTCGAGGATGATGTCATGGCCCTCGCAGTCGTAGAGCACCTGCATGTCGCGCTCCACCTGGAGCGACGACGGTGTGTCGAGACGACCTTCAAAGGTCATCACATAGTTCTGGTTTTCTTCTCTGAATTCAGTCTTCATCTTCCGTATCGTTTAATTGTTTTTTCTTTTCTGCAAATTCCTTGCGGGCGGCAGCCATATCT
>JAEEGG010001581.1_pt1 | contig 60870 bp, 47 predicted proteins | sample 9134161 | NCBI WGS metagenome assembly JAEEGG01 (sample SAMN16246543, study PRJNA631951) | gut metagenome | biome: gut microbiome; feature: rumen; material: CR-attached | host: Bos | place: Iran: Karaj | collected 2018-10
CGATCTCAGAATCTTGTTGAAATTCATCTTTGTTATTTACGATTTGACTCTTTACTATTTACGATTTATCTGTGAATGGGGCTGTTTCGCACTCCCCCCGTTTCTGTTTCAGCCTGCAAAGGTACGAAAAGAAATGAAGAATGAAGAATGAAACCCGAAGAATTTTAAGAGCGGTGGCAAATTATTCACTATTCACTATTCACTTTTCGCCATTCCCTTCAGAACAATGGCTCCGAGGAACAGGCATTCGGTGCCCTGATGTGTATGGAGCGGGCGATGGTGGGGGCGATGCGGTCGGTGGTGACAGGTGTCTGGATGCGTTCGGCATGTATGCCCGCTCCGAAGATGACAATGGGGAACTGTGTGAACGAAGCTACCTGCATCTCGCTTTCCTGGGTGTCCTCGTTGAGGATTTTCCATCCCGGTGCTGCCTCGATGATGATGTCTCCGCAGCGCTGCGGGTTGAAGGCGTTGCGTATTTTCTCGGTCTGCAGGCTTTGGCTGGTGAGCAGCTGGAGTGAGGTGTAGACGTTTCTCACGCCCGACATCATAGCGATGATTTCCTGTGCCCGGCTGGTGGCTTCGCCAATGCTTATCTTCTTGGTTTCCAGCAGCCGGTGGTTCAGGAATATCTGGTTGCGGAAGATGCTCTCCACGTAGTTGTCCTGCCCCCAGATGGCTCCCAGGTACATGTTCATCAGGTTGGCCGTGCGGTTGATGTTCAGCGTCCCTGTAGGGATGCGGAAGCGTGCGTAGTCGGCAGCCTCCACCTCGCTGTAGCCTGTTCCTGTGACAACGAAAAGCACATTTCCGGCACCAAATGACTGGCTGACGTGGGTGATGAGGCGGTTCAGCTCGTAGTCCAGCCGCACGTAGGTGTCCTGGAGCTCCATCTGACAGTCTGTCATGCTCTGGTGGCCGAAGGGTCCGGCGTAATAGGTCAGGCAAAGCAGGTCTGTCACCTTGTCAGCGCCCATGCCGGTGGCACTGATGCATTGCTTGGCCATCTCGGTGACGTCGGCGTTGACCAGGGCGCTCTGCTTGTAGTTGCTGAAACGCTGATAGCCGGTAAATTGATGCTTGAAGGGCTTCTCGTTTTCTGTCTGGAGGAAGAAATTGAACGAGCCGGAGGCCGTGGTCTGTGGCTCCCAGGTGACATGGCTGATTTTCCTGCCAGGTGCGTTCCGGTCGTTGAACGACTGAAGCCAGTCGGGCACGTTCATCAGGTAGTAGATGGACGAGCACCAGTCGCCGTAGACATCGTCTATCCAGAGCGCTCCGTCGGCGGCATGTCCGGCCGACAGCACGGCAGCGTCGCGGAAAGGAGCTATGGCATAGACCAGAGCCTTGCCTCCTGTGGCTACTTTAAGTTCATCTCCAAGAGTAGAGGTGGAAATGCTTGACGGCGAGGCAGTTTCGGCTGTCAGCATGCCGGTGAATTTCGGGTCGTCTACACAGCCTACGGGGCGCAGCGTCTCACGGTTGAGCCAGCGGCTTCCCACAATACTGTTATAATAGGGTGTAGTGCCGGTGAGGATGTTGGCAATGGCCGACGCCCTGTCCACGGGGGTGAAGGGAAACGACACATTGGTGAAGACCATGCCCTCTGTCAGCAGACGCTTCAGCCCGCCTTCAGAGTAGAGTGGGGTATAGGCTTCGAGATAGTCGGAGCGTAGCTGGTCGATGGTGATGTTCACCACAAGCCGGGGAGTATTCCTCGACTGCGTCTCCTGTGCCATTGCCTCGCTGGTTATTCCCAGGACGGCCAGCAACGTGATGTAGAGATACTTATTTGTCATTGTGATGCGTCCAATACCTTAATAGCAAACATAGTGCCACAAAATACATGCCCTCGGCGTAATGCTGCCACAGGCCGCCGATGAGAAAAGCCACGATGAAACCCAGCATGATGTTGAACCAGCGGGTTTTCCTCCTGCGGGCCACGGCGGGGATGAACAGCAGGGCGAGCGGATTGAGCAACAGCAGCTGCAGGTTGAGGCTGGTGGCCGGATGCTCGGAGAACACCATCAGCAGCAGCACACATCCTGCCAGGCCCGAAGTCAGCATCAGCAGCACGTCCCACCATACGAGAATGCGTTTCTTCCATCTTTCATAGGCAAACACGGCAACTGACATTAATAATAATAATAATGTACACGCGAGGGGCGACAGCGGAAATCCCTTCTTCACGGGCTGCTGACCTTGGGGCACATGTGTCACCAGACGACTGACCAGCGGTCGCTTGACGCCCTGTCTGTCGACGGTGGCATGGTCGAAGTCCCAGCTCAGGTCAGCAGGGAGGAACTGTCGCTCACGCTGTGTGGTCTTTTTGTCAGCATTGAGACCGAGCAGCAGGTCGTTGCCAAAGGCAGTCCAGGGGTGGTCTTCCGTGCACTGGTGAATCATCTGGCGGAACGAGGGCTCGTAGTCGTTGCGCACGGCATAGTCAACAGTGCCTTCCAGGCACCGCTCAATCATGTCACGAGGACGGGTGGAGCAGTTGTCGTAGAAGAAATTGTAGCGGTAGACGGGGTTTCTGAGGTTGGTGGCGAGCGCTGCCTGCAGCCGCAGCTTCTCCGCAGGGGTGAGGTCTAGCACCTGCTCTTTCACCTCGCTGCCCCATTTGCGGTAGTAGTCGCACCATCGTTTCAGATTTCCCGTGCATTCCAGCATGTAGTCTGTCTGTCCCAGGATGAAGCGCCATACGAAGTGCGGCTTCTTGTAGTCGAACACACCATAGTTGAACACCCAGTGCTCGCCTGTGCGCAGGTCGTGCCAATGCAGGGCGGTGTGTCCATAGAGGCTATATACTTCTTGGTGGGGGGAACAGGTCAGCAGCCCCACTTCCACGCTGTCCATCCGGCTGAGCAGGTCGTTCTGTGAATAGACAGGAAGGCTTGCTGCAAACATGCAGACAAGCATACAAAGATTCCTAAAAATGTTTTCAAAACGTTTCACGATGCAAAATTACGCTATATTTTCCACTTTCGGTGCGATTAGTTCGATTTTTTTTAATAATTTTGCAGGCTGAAATACAGATTAAGAATGAAAAAGAGATTATTCTGCGGCTTCTGGGCCGCTATTGTCGCGTCTGTGGCCCTGGGGCAGACAGGTGCTCACAGCGGTTCTATATCTCCCTACAGCCAGTATGGGCTTGGCGTGCTTGCCGATCCGTCGCAAGGCTTCAACCGAGGCATGGGCGGGGCTGGACTGGCCATGCGTGACGGTACGCTGGTGAATACACTCAATCCCGCTTCCTATTCCGCAGTCGATTCGCTGACGATGCTCTTCGATGCAGGGCTGTCTCTTCAGCAGACGAATTTCAAGGAGAACGGTACCAGCGTAAATGGCCGTAATGCCGACTTTGACTATGCTGTGGGGCTGTTCCGCCTCAGGCGCAACCTCGGCTTCAGCTTCGGTGTATTGCCTTTCTCCGATGTCGGCTATTCCTACACTGCCAGCTCCTACCTGAATAATACGATAGGCAGCATCACGGAGTCCTTTACAGGTTCGGGCGGTTTCCACCAGGCTTTCGTGGGTGCCGGCTGGCGACCTGTAAAGCCCCTTTCCTTCGGTTTCAACATTGCCTATCTGTGGGGAAGCTATACCCGCTCGGTGTCATCTACGGCCAGTACGACGGTCAATTCGCTTTCAAAGGTATACAAGGCCAGCGTCAACAGCTATAACCTTACGCTGGGACTCCAGTGGCAGCAACCGTTGGGGCGCAAAGACCAGCTCTCGGTGGGCGCCACATGGGGACTGGGCCATAAACTGGGGGCAGACCCTACCTGCGACATCATCAACCTGAACATGTCGACACAGGTCAGCGACACAACGACTTTCTCCATTGACAACGGCCTGGAGCTGCCCATGTCTTATGGCGTGGGTCTGGCCTGGACACACCAGCAGCACCTCACTGTGGCGGCAGACGTGACGATGCAGAAATGGGGCAGTATCGACTTTCCCGGGTATGATGACAACACTAAGCGCTACACCCTGCAAAGCGGGCTCCTCACCGACCGCACACGCTTGGCCCTCGGCGCTGACTATGTGCCTGACCCCAACCATCCTACCAGCTATTTCAAGCATGTCCATTTCCGGATGGGAGCCTCTTATGCCACACCCTATTACAAAATCAACGGGCACGACGGCCCCAAGGAACTTAGCCTCAGTGCCGGCATCGGCCTGCCGCTGCTCAGCAAGTGGAATATTCAGGCTGCCATGCGGCCCGTGCTGAACATCAGTGCACAGTGGGTTCGCACCTCTGCCCCCGACCTCATTACCGACAATACATTCCGCATCAATATAGGCTTGACATTCAACGAACGCTGGTTTGCCAAGTGGAGGATAGATTAGGCGGATTGCGGCCTGCGGATTGCGGCCTGCGGCCTAAATGATAAATGAGAAATGATAAATGATAATTGTTGCACGACGATGTGCAAAGAACAGGAGAACACAGGTGAAAGAAGGGCCAGTCGCGCTCTTCCGGTGTTGCTTTTGTCGTTTGTCATTTTTCATCTGTCCTTTAGCGTAGCGTGCACCGAAGCCCAGGAGCATACGGCCGATGCCATCAGACCCGAGGATTCCGTGTCGATGATGACCACCTATGGTGTAAACACGCTGATCAGTGACTCCGGCGTAATCAAATACCGCATCGTCACTGAGCGATGGGATGTGAACACCGTCCGTCAGCCTTCGCGCTGGGAATTCATGAAAGGCATCTTCTTCGAGCAGTTCGACGAGCAGTTCCACTTGCAAGCCTACATCCAGGCGGACACGGCATGGTATTTCGACAAGCAGCGGCTGTGGAAACTGCGCGGGCGTGTGAATATACGTAATGTAAAAGGCCTTATTTACACCAGCGAGGAGCTGTATTGGGACGGTATAAAGCATGAGTTCTACTCTAATGTGTTCTCGCGTGTTGTTACCCCTGAGCGCACCATGGAGGGCACCTATTTCCGCAGCGACGAGAAAATGGAGCGCTATATGGTGACCAACAGCAAAGGCTCGTTCTTGGCCTCCGACATGGAAGACGAAGAAGAACAGCCAGAGACTGCACCTGATGACTCTCTCGCCGAAGAACAGTATGTGCGACCGGCGGCACAGAAACACAGGAAGTATTGAAAAGAATAGAAGGGTAGGAAATCGTCAATCGGAAATCTGTAAATCGTATAAAGCGAAATGTCTTCTCTCATCATAGGACTGCTTGTGGCAATGGTGCTCTCGGCCTTCTTCTCAGGCATGGAGATAGCCTTCGTGTCCAGCAACCGCCTGCTGGCCGAGGTGGCTCGTGAGAAGAACAGCACGGCGCAGCGTGCCATAGACCTGTTCTACCGCCACCCCAGCAATTTCGTTTCCACGATGCTGGTGGGCAACAACATTGCCCTGGTCATCTACGGCATACTCTTCGCACGGATTTTCGACCAGACGCTTTTCGCAGCACTGGACGACGCCTCACGTGTCACTGCCGACACCTTGCTGTCGACCATCATTGTCCTCTTCACAGGCGAGTTCCTGCCCAAGACCATTTTCAAGTCGAATCCCAATGCCATGCTGACTTTCTTCGCCCTGCCGGCGTGGGTGTTCTATGTGGTGCTTTGGCCTGTGTCCCGTTTCGCCACGCTGCTGTCGAAGGGACTTCTCCGGCTGTTCGGCGTGCGGATGAGCAGCGAGGCCGGTGATAAGGAGTTCACCAAGGTAGACCTCGACTATCTGGTACAGTCGAGCATCGACAATGCCCGCAACGATGAGGATATAGAGGAGGAGGTGAAAATCTTCCAGAACGCCCTTGACTTCAGCGAGACAAAGGTGCGCGACTGCATGGTTCCCCGTACCGAGATTGATGCTGTGGAGGACACGGCCACCATCGCCGAGCTCAAGCAGCATTTCATTGAGAGCGGCCACTCGAAGATAGTGGTCTACCATGAAGACATCGACCATATCATCGGCTACATCCACTCGTCGGAGATGTTCCGGATCAATAATAGCGGAGAGAGAATCGTGGAGAATGGAGAGAAGAAAACGGTAGCAAGCTCTCAGCTCTCTACCCTCATCGCTCAGTTTAAAGACCTCCTACGTCCCATGACCTTTGTCCCGGAGACCATGCTCGCCAGCAAGATGATGCAGATTCTGCTGCAGCAGAAAAAGTCGCTGGGGGTGGTCGTCGACGAGTTCGGCGGCACCAGTGGCCTCATCTCGCTGGAGGATATCGTGGAGGAAATCTTCGGCGACATTGAGGATGAGCACGACTCCGTCAATTATGTGGCGAAGCAACTGGACAACGGCGAATACATGCTCAGCGCACGCCTGGAGATAGAGAAGGTGAACGAACTGTTCGACCTTGAGCTGCCCGAAAGCGAAGAATACATGACTGTCGGGGGCTACATCCTCCATGAGTATCAGTCGTTCCCCAAACTCAACGAAGTGGTCAGAATAGGGCGTTTCGAATTCAAAATTGTGAAGAATACGGCTACCAAAATAGAGCTTGTGAGACTAAAAGTGAGTAAAAGTGAGAATTTTTCATAAAAACTTGCCGTTGTTTCACGCAAATTTTGTAATTTTGCAGGCTGAAATTGAAAATTCAAGAAATAAATAATTAAAAACAACAAAATTAAATGGCAGCAATTGGAAAAATCAGAAGCTGGGGACCATGGCTGGTGGGCATCATCGGCCTGGCATTGTTCGGCTTCATTGCGACTGACTTTACACGCTCGTGCGAGACCTCAAGCAATCAGGCTCGCCAGCAAGTGGGAGAGGTGATGGGCAAGAAATTGTCCATCCAGGATTATCAGGCTGAGGTGGAGGAATACAAGAACGTATTCAAGCAGCTTGGACAGGATGTGGAGGAAGATCAGCTCCGCGAGTATGTCTGGACGAACTACGTGCGTAACTCCGTCATTGAAGAAGAGGCCGAGAAACTGGGACTCGGCGTTACCGACGGCGAGATGAAGAGCATCCTCGCTTCAGGTACACACCCCCTGTTGAAGCAGGGAAACTTGCCCCTGCTCTCTGTGTTCTACGATCAGCAGACAGGCATCTTCGACTACAACAATGTCTCTCAGATATATACCTACCTCGAGCAGCAGTCGCCCGAACAGTATTTGGAGTTTGACCGCTATTGGAAGACCGTCGAGAAGATTCTGCGCCAGCAGCTCCTTTCCTCGAAGTATATCTCCCTGCTCCAGGCCTGCATGCTCAGCAATGAGGCCTCGGCACAGGTTGCTTTCAGCGGTGCCGGTACTGAGAGCACCATTGAGCTGGCTTCTTTGGCTTTCTCCAGCATCAACGACAATGACGTGCAGATTGCTGATGCCGACCTTAAGGCCAAGTACAACGAGAAGAAGGACATGTTCCGCTGGGACAACGAGACCCGCGACGTCAAATACGCCATCTGCCAGGTGGTGCCTTCTGAGGCCGACATGACTGCCCTGCGCGACAACCTGAATGAGGCTGCTGCCCAGCTGCGTGCCGACAGCTTGAACCAGACCGACATCCTTGCCTCGCATCGCACCGTCATCACCTATCATGAGGACATGCCTTACAATGCCGACGGCTTGAACAAGATTTCAACAAAACTCAAGGAAGCCATCGACTCGCTGGGCGAGAAGGGTGTTACTCCCCTTATTTCCTACAACGCCTATGTCGGAGGCAAGTCTATCGACTACATGGCCGTTGCACGACTGAACCGCCGTTACCAGGGTGTTGACTCCATTGGTTACGTTTATATGGGCGTGCCCGGACAGACGATGGAGGATGCCCAGCAGCGTGCCGATAGTCTCGTGGCTGTCATCAAGGCTGGTGAGAGCATCGACTCAGTGGCCGCCAAGCTTGGCCAGACAGCAGCCAACGAGTGGATGAGCGCCAACGCTTATCAGGGTCAGGAAAATATTTCTCCCGACTACAAGACCTTCTTCACAGCCCTCCATCAGGCAACGGTGGGAGAGCCCCGCGTGCTGGTGCTCAACAACCAGGTGCTTGTCTATAAGGTCACCGAGCAGCGCCGTCCCGTCACCCTTTATGACGTGGCTATCGTCAGCAACGAGGTGCGCTTCTCCAACGATACCTATGAGAATGCCTTCAACCAGTTCAGCCAGTTCCTGAGCGAGTGCCGCACACCGGCCGACATGGATCAGAATGCTTCGAAATACGGCTATCAGGTTCAAGACCAGCAGAACCTCACCAGCAATGCAAACAACATTGGCCAGCGCCAGGAACTCACCAACACCCGTGAGGCTGTGAAGTGGGCTTTCGCACAGGCTAATGAGGGCAACATCTCTGAGATTTACCAGAATTCAGCCGACGGCCGCTTCGTGGCTGTAGCCGTCACAAAGGTACATCCCGTGGGCTATCTTGACCAGCAGAGCGTGGAGGAATATCTGCGTGCAGAGGTGATGAAAGACAAGAAGGCCGACATGCTCATCCAGAAGCTCGCCGGAGCCAAGACCGTGGCCGAGGCTCAGCAGAAGGGCGCTTTGGTCGACACCATCAGCCATATCACCTTCCCCTCTACCGTCAATGTGAAAGGTCAGCGTGAGCGCGGTCTCAGCGGAGCTGTTGCCGCCACAGCAGTGGGCCAGACGGTGAAGCATATCGTGAAGGGTACCAACGGCGTATTCCTGTTCAATGTCATCAGCCGCGAGGCCAAGGATAGCACAGCTGCCCCCTTCAACCGCCGCCTCCAGGAGAACCAGCTGGTGCAGCGTGCTATGTCGACCATCACACCGTCGCAGTACAGCCGCTATACCTCACTCTTCGACGTGCTGATGCAGAAGGCTGAAGTGAAGGACAACCGCTATCAGTTCTAACATCCGTTTCACCCGATTCTCAAACAGCGCTCCTCTTACAGGAGTGTACGAAATAGAAGAGCCGACGCTTCCCGCGTTGGCTCTTCTTTTACTTCATTCGTCGTGATGCAATAAAAAAAGCGTAGTTTTTTCTTTTATTTCAAATAAAATGCTTAATTTTGCAGACGGTTAATGAAAATGTAAATTCTGAAAGTTTGTCTTAGCAATCATCTAGATTATTAAATACGTAAGGAAATGAAGAATATAGACTGGGGTAGTCTGTCGTTCGGCTACATGAAGACCGACTACAATGTCCGTTGCTACTATCGCGACGGTAAATGGGGCGAGATTGAAGTCTGCTCCGACGAGTATCTGAACCTGCACATGGCAGCAACCTGCCTGCACTATGGCCAGGAGGCATTCGAGGGTCTGAAAGCCTACCGCTGTCCCGACGGCAAGGTGCGTATCTTCCGTGTCGACGAGAACGCTGCCCGTCTGCAGTCTACCTGCCGTGGCATCATGATGCCGGAGGTCAGCACCGAGCTCTTCACGGAGATGGTGAAGAAGGTGGTCCGCTTGAACCAGGAGTGGATTCCCACCTACGAGAGCGGAGCCACGCTCTACATCCGCCCGCTGCTCATCGGTACGAGTGCCCAGGTGGGCGTGCATCCCGCCAAGGAGTACTGCTTCCTGATTTTTGTCACACCCGTAGGCCCGTACTTCAAGGGAGGCTTCGCCGCCAATCCCTACGTCATCATCCGTGACTACGACCGTTCGGCTCCTCTTGGCACAGGTAAGTATAAGGTCGGCGGCAACTATGCAGCCAGCCTCTTTGCCAACAACCTGGCTCACGAGAAGGGCTACGCCTGCGAGTTCTATCTCGACGCGAAGGAGAAGAAGTACATGGACGAGTGTGGCGCTGCCAATTTCTTCGGCATCAAGAACAATACCTATGTCACGCCGAAGTCCACCTCTATCCTGCCTTCCATCACCAACAAGAGCCTGATGCAGGTAGCCGAGGACTTGGGCATGAAGGTGGAGCGCCGTCCCATTCCCGAAGAGGAGCTGGAGACCTTCGAGGAGGCTGGAGCCTGCGGAACAGCTGCCGTCATCAGCCCCATCAGCTATATTGACGACCTCGACACGGGCAAGCGCTACTCCTTTGGCGAGAAGCCCGGCCCGATGTCGAAGAAGCTCTTCGACACCCTGCGTGGCATCCAGTATGGCGAGCTAGAGGACAAGCACGGCTGGACCACGGTCGTCATCGAATAGTCGTCCCGTATGTTGCGACATTATCGCAACAAACAGAACAAAGAAAAGCATGGGCAAAGGAAAACTGGCGAAGTTCGCCGACATGGAGACCTATAGGAACGTCTTTCAGTACCCTTATTCGGTAGTGAGCGACGTTCCATTTGCCATGCGCGGCCATTGGCGCGAGCAGTATTTCCATAACGACAACCCCATCATCCTGGAACTGGGCTGCGGAAAGGGGGAATATGCCGTTGAGCTGGCCAAGGCCAATCCCGACCGCAACTACATCGGTGTGGACATCAAGGGCGCCCGCATGTGGACGGGCGCCACGCGTGCCCTGCAAGAGGGGATAGAGAACGTGGCCTTTCTCCGCACGAACATCGAGATTATCGACCGTTTCTTTGGTGATGACGAGGTGCAGGAGATATGGCTTACCTTCAGCGACCCGCAGATGAAGAACCCCCGCAAGCGCCTCACCAGCACCTGGTTTATGGAGCGCTACCGTCGTTTCCTCACCGACCGTGGCATCATCCATCTGAAGACCGACTCCAATTTCCTCTTCACCTACACCAAGCTGATGGTGGAGAAGAACCGCCTGCCCGTCCTCTTCCGTACGGAAGACCTCTATGCCCCAGCCGACCAGGGGGCTGCTGCCGAGGAAACTGCCGGTCACGTAGCCCGTTCCATCCAGACCTATTATGAGCAGATGTGGCTTGCCCGGGGCATCAGCATCAAGTACATGCAGTTCTTGCTGCCCCATGACGGGCTGTTGGAGGAGCCCGACGTGGAAATCGAACTCGACGACTACCGCAGTTACCACCGCTCCAAGCGTAGCGGTTCATTGCGTGCTAAATGATATGGGCAATGCCCTCCGTGTAAGATGATAAATGAAAACAAAACAAGCGATGATGAAAAGAGATACTTTATTTGAGAGAAACCGGTTGATGATGGTGATAGTTCTATCATTTGTCATTTGTCATTTGTCATTCAGCCCAGCAAGGGCGCAGGAGCTTACTGTCACGGTCGACTCCGTGGGCCAGTTGGCTTCCCAATTGCCCGACAGCATCCGCTTTTCCATGACGGAGCTGAAAATCAGTGGCCCGGTGGGCGGTAACGATTTGAAAATCCTGCAGCTCATCACCCGCAACATACGTACGAAGAAAACCGGCGACAAGGTGTTGAAAGTGCTCGACCTTTCCGATGCCATTATTACCGAGAGCAAGGGGAGCTTCCGCACAAAGTCTGACGTGTTGCCCGCCGCAATGTTCCAGGGCTGCAAGAACCTGGAGCGTGTCGCGCTCCCCGCCACCATGACGGAGCTCAGCCGTAGCTGTTTCAGTGGCTGTGTCAACCTCAAAGAGGTGGAATTGCCTGACGGCTTGCTGGTCATTGGCGACAATGCCTTCGACGACTGTACGTCGTTGACAGAAGTGAAGCTGCCCGATGGCCTCACCAAAATCGAGAAACATGCCTTCGGCGGTTGTACCGCGCTGACCAGCATTGACATCCCCGCATCTGTGGAGCAGCTGGATGCCGCAGCCTTCCAGAACTGCAAGAGCCTGGAGAAGGTAGAGCTGCACAATGCAGTCATTAAGGTGATCAGCAATGACCTTTTTTCCAAATGTGAGAAGTTGGAGAGCCTGGTCATTCCGTCGACGGTGACCGCTATTGGCAGTGAAGCCTTCGAGGAATGCATCTCGCTGGAGTCTGTCCAGATGCCCGATGCCGTCAGCGATATTGGCAACAGTGCCTTTGAGGGATGCCGCCGTCTGCGCAGCATAGAGATGAATGCTGCACATTCCATTGGCAATGACGCTTTCAAGAACTGCCAGAGTCTTTCCTCCGTGGAGATAGAGCAGGTGAACAAGATTGGCAGCAGCGCCTTCGAGGGCTGCACCAGTTTGGCCACCGTCTCCCTGGACGGCAATCTGCAGGCTGTAGCCTCTGAACTCTTCTCCGGGTGTACCAGTCTTGTGTCCGTGTCTCTGCCTTCTTCTGTGAAGACCATTGGCAAGAGTGCTTTCTACGAATGCAAGTCGCTGGCTGCTATCGACCTGCCTGAAGGACTTACTCGCGTTGGTGACCATGCGTTCGAAAACTGTGCTACGCTGAAAAACATCTACATCCCAAGCATGGTGAAGCAGTTGGGTAGTGACACGTTCGAGAACTGCACCTCGCTGGACAGCGTGGAGATTAAGGGCTTTGTGGAGAAGCTCGAGAGTGATGTCTTCCGCAACTGTCACAGCCTGCGGGTTGTGCTCCTTCCCATTTCGCTGAAGTCTATTGGCGACAATGCCTTCGGACAGTGCTCGTCGCTAGCGTCCATCACTCTCCCGATATCCATCACCAGCATCGGCGACAACGCCTTTGAGCAGTGCTCGTCGCTCTCGTCTGTCGTTCTGCCCGCCGCTTGCGCCACCGTCGGGAGCGCAGCCTTCAGGGAGTGCACGTCTTTGAACCGTGTAGAGCTGCCCGCTGCCATCAAGAAGATTGGCGGCAATGCCTTTGCCAAGTGCGTGTCGCTGTCGGAACTGGTGATTGGTGCGCCTCTGCCTCCGAACATCACCCACAGCACTTTCAAGGGTGTGGTGATGGCTGCTTGTAAGGTGTTTGTCCCCAAGGGAGCCCGAAAGAACTATCGTGAGGACAAGTCGTGGGTGAAAATGCCGACCATCATTGAGAGGGAGTGAAGAATGAGGAGTGAAGAGTGAAAAGTAGATAGCGATAAGTGTTAAGTGCAATATATGAACAAACTATTTGTTGTGGCAATGGGGTTGCTTTGTCTGCATAGCACCTCAGCATCATGCCAGACAAGAACCGTTAAGCTGAAGGTCATTGAAACCAGCGACGTGCATGGCCACTTCTTCCCCTACGACTTCATCGAGGGCAGGGAGCTGAACGGCACGCTCGTGCGGGCTAATACCTATATAGAACGCCAGCGACAGGAGTATGGCGACCGTTTGCTGCTCATCGACAATGGTGACATCCTTCAGGGCCAGCCCTGCGTCTACTGGTCGAACTATGTCATGCCCGAAGACGAGAACCTGGCGGCCAGCGTCATCAACTACATGCGCTACGACGCAGAGACTGTAGGCAACCATGACGTTGAGACGGGCCATCGGGTCTACGACAAATGGATTCGTGAGGTGCGCTGTCCCGTGCTGGGTGCGAACATTGTGGACAAGGGAAACCAGCTGCCCTACGTGCGGCCCTACGCCATCATCGAGCGCGACGGCGTGAAGATTGCCATCCTGGGCATGGTTACGCCAGCCATTCCCATCTGGCTGAACGAGTGCCTGTGGAAAGGGCTGGAGTTCCAGGAGATGGTGAGCTGTGCCAAGCGCTGGGTGAAGTACATCCGGCAGGTGGAGCAGCCTGACCTCGTTTTCGGACTGTTCCATAGCGGCCTGAACGGCGGCATCACCATGGAGAATGGCATCGAGGAAGATGCCACCGAGCGTGTGGCGCAGGAGGTCGACGGCTTCGACGCCATCTTCTTCGGCCACGACCACCAGGTGCACAACATCACCCTGAAGAATCCCAGCGGCAAGGATGTGCTCTGCATCGATCCCTCCTGCTACGTGAAGTATGTGGCCGAGGCTACCATCACCCTGACCTACGATGGCGACCGTCTTGTAGACAAAGACATCAAGGGAGAGATTATCGACGTGCGCAATGAGCCGGTCGACCAGCAGATGCTGGCCCGCTTCCAGCCCACCATCGACACCATCAAGAAGTATGTAGGTCGCCGCATCGGCACCTTCGCCACCGGCTGTTCCACCCGCGACAGTTACTTCGGCAATTCTGCCTTCACCGACTTCATCCACCAGTTGCAGCTGCAAATCACCAAGGCCGACGTCTCATTCAACGCCCCCCTGTCGTTCGACGCAAAGATTGATGCCGGCCCTGTCACCGTGGCCGACATGTTCAAGCTCTACCGCTTTGAGAACCAGCTCTATGTGGTCAACATGACTGGCCGTGAGATAAAAGGCCACCTGGAAATGAGCTACGACTTGTGGGCGAATACCATGAAGAGTCCCGACGACCATCTGGTGCTGCTCAATGTCGACAGTCGCAGCGACCAGCAGCGCATGGGCTTCAAGAACTATACCTTCAACTTCGACTCCGCTTCGGGCATCGACTATGAAGTGGATGTGACCAAGCCCGACGGCCAGAAAGTGCACATCTTGCAGATGTCGGACGGAAAGCCCTTCGACATGGACAAGGTTTATAAGGTCGTGATGAACAGCTACCGTGCCAACGGCGGCGGCAATCTCATTGTCCATGGTGCCGGCATTCCCAAAGACTCGCTGAACAGCCGTATCGTCTATCAGAGTGAACTGGACTTGCGCCATTATCTCATGGAGGAGATAGAGCGCATGGGCACCGTCCGCCCGCAGGCCGCCAGCAACTGGAAGTTCATTCCCGAGAAATGGACCAAGGCAGCTGCCCGGCGCGACCGCAAATTGCTGTTTAAAGAATAATGTTCAACTCTCAATAACCCTATTCCCATGAAACTACTAAGAATATCCATTATCCGGGCCATTGCCGCCGTGGTGGTCGGCGTGTTGCTGCTGAAGTATGACGAGGCCGTGTTGAAGGGCCTTACCATAGCCTTAGGTGTCATGTTCCTCATTGCCGGTGTCGTGTCACTGCTGGGCTGGGTGAACAATCGGAGAAAGAAAGCCGATTTCCGTGTCTACGACAACGGTACAGATGCTGCGCCTGCCTCGTCGGCCGACGGCCAGTCCTTGTTCCCCATTGCCGGGCTTGGCAGCCTGCTGCTGGGTCTGATTCTCTCCCTCACCCGCAGCGACGACTATCTGGAGTGGGCCATGTATCTGCTGGGCGCCGTGTTGGTGCTGGGCGCATTGAACCTGTTGATGAACCTCGTGTCGGCCCGTAAGATGGAACCCGTTGGCGCATGGATGTGGCTGGCTCCGCTGGCCATCATTGCTGCCTCTGTTTTCGCTATGTTGAAAGGGCTGGTGCCTGCCGAGACCTGTACGCTGATACTGGGCATCACGGCGTTTGTCTATGCTGCTGTCGAGCTGCTCTATTCGTTCATTTTCAGCGGTATCAAGCGCCGCTACGACAAGACGCAGGCACAGGTGCACCGCGCCAGCGAAGCCAGGAAGGCAGAGGAGGGGTTGATAGTGACTGAGGAATGACGGTTGTCATACCCCCGTCACAATGCCCTCGATGTAGGTCTTGAGAATGTGAATGCCGGTCTTGTTGTCGCCTCCCCAGGGGATGATGAGATCGGCAAATTTTTTGGTCGGCTCTATAAACTGCTCGTGCATGGGCTTGAGCACTTTCTCGTAGCGGTCGAGCACCATCTCCACCGTCCGTCCGCGCTCCACCACGTCGCGGCGTATGTTGCGTATCAGGCGCACGTCGCTGTCGGTATCGACGAAAATCTTCAGGTCCATCATGTCGCGCAGCCGCTTGTAGTGCAGCGTCATGATGCCTTCGATGATGATGACTGGCTTAGGCTCCACATGCACCGTTTCTTTCTGGCGGTTGCTCTCGATGTATGAGTAGGTGGGCTGCTCGATGGCCTCGCCGTTCTTCAACATGCGGATTTGCTCGGTCAGCAACTTCCAGTCGAAGGCGTCAGGATGGTCGAAATTGATGGCCTTCCGCTCCTCAGGAGTCAGGTTGGTGGTGTCGTTATAGTACGAGTCGAGGGGCACCACGGCTACGCAGTGTGGTGGCAGCGCCCGGGCAATGTGTTTGACGACGGTGGTCTTTCCTGACCCAGTTCCGCCGGCTATTCCGATAATAGTCATCTTAGGGGATTTTCGGTTTACTTCTTTTCCTTTACCAGATATACTAACGTGGGCAGGTGGTCGCTATAGCCGTCGAGCCATGTGCCGCCGGCATGGGTGCGCAGGGTGTTGCCCTTGTATCTTCCTTCCCGCTGGAACAGGTAGTCGCGGCGGAATATCTGGTGGCGGTAGTATTTCAGCGTTGAGCAGTCGATCTTCTTCAGATCCACGTCCTTGTTGTCTTTCATGTGCTTGTCGAGCAGCGACTTCGACAGGATGATCTGGTCGAACAGGTTCCACCCGCCGTCGTAGGGTAGGGTGCCGTTGCCCGAAGCCAGTACGTCCCACCAGGGATTCCATAGGCCGTCGTCCTCCACCTGTTTCATTTTGCGGCGGGCACCCAGTGCCTCTGCCATTGACTTGTCCTGTGGGTCATCGTTCATGTCGCCCATGATGAGCAGCTTCACGCCGGGATCTTCTGCCATGAGCTGCTGCTTCAGCTCGTAGAGCTGGCGTCCGCCCTCCTCACGGTAGTAGGACGTGGCCCCGCGCGAGGGCAGGTGGTTGACGATGATGGTGACGTGCTCGCCTGCCAGGGTTCCGCTCACGGTGAGAAAACCACGGGTGGCGCGCAGCGAGTCTTCGGGCTTCACGTAGATGTAGGGCACCAGTTTGGTGTCGCGCACCTGAAACAACCTGGGGTTGTAGAGCAGGGCGCAGTCCACGCCGCGCTGGTCGGGGCCTTCGATGTGTACGAACTGAAAGCCGCGCTCTTTCAGAGGGGGCTGGTTGCAGAGGTCTGTAAGGCACTTGGCGTTCTCCACCTCGCTCACGCCGATGGCTGCGCAGCCCATGGGCAGACGGTCGGTGCCCATCTCAGCCAGCACGCGGGCCATGTTCTGCAGCTTGTGGGTGTACTTCAGTCCAGTCCACTTGTTGCGGCCTTCGGGCAGGTACTCATAGTCGTTGTGCCCTTCGTCATGACAGGTGTCGAAGAGATTCTCAAGATTGTAGAAACCGATGCCGAAAAGCTGGTATTGCTTGTCCTGTGCATTGGCTGAAGCTGCGCCGACGAGGAGGAGCAGCATAATGATGGTGATGATTTTTTTCATAATAGGTCAGTAATTTGATTGCAAAGATACGAATTATTGTTGGAACTGCAAAAGTTTTTAGAAGTTTTTTGTATATTCGTTGGGCGGTCTCATTTCTGGTGACGCTTTCTTACGCGCGTGCGTGCGCGTAATATAGGGTGGAAAAAGCGAGCTACACGCGCTACTTTGTTGTTTAACTCGTTGAAATATAGTGCGTTGTCGGTAGCTACAGGACGCTGTTTCGAGCTACTCTATAGCTACAGCAACAGCTACTGGACGCATACGCTTCCATTCTCTAGAGAATTCAACCAAATACTGCCGCCGTTTGGAAAAATACTGCCGCCGTTTGGGAAAATACTGCCGCCGTTTGGGAAAATACTAACGCCATTTGGAAAAATACTGCCACTATTCTGCCAAGCGGAGGCTCCTTTTTCCGGCCAACAGACATAAAAACTTTGCCGCATGTAACATGGGTTAATGTTACATACGGCAAAGTCGGTTTTCGGGTCAGCTTCACCTGTGTAGCTATAGAGTAGCTCGGGAAAGGAGTGGTGTAGCTACCGGCAAATGGCTGTTGATCAGTGGGTTATAGGTCAATGTAGCGCGAGTAGCACCTCTTTTATATTCCTAATAAATACGCGTGCGCGTGCGCGTGTGTGCGTAGGCGCGTGCGCGCGGAGGCGACTGCTATTCGTAGTATACAATGGTACGGGTCTGCTCCATCTCCTGGCCCATCATCGACATCTTGCGGCTGATCCAGTTCCCGTGGTCGTCATACTTGTAGTCGGTGTAGGGAGTCTCCATGGCGTTGCCCATCATGTCCATCGACATGGAGGCGGGAGCACCCTTCTCGTTGTAGGTGTAGGTCTGCGTCATGGCACCCTGGCCAAAATCCATCGACTGGCTCTTCACCTTGCCGTTCTCCCACTTATAAGTAGTGGTGATAGTCATGTTGCCCTGGGGGGTCTCCACTGACCTTGAAACCTTCTGCAGGTAGCCATTCTCATCGTACACCAGGCCTGTCAGACCTTCGGCCTGCATCTTGCCGTCCTGAGTAAAGTTGATAACCTGCTCGCCACGACCCATCATTCCAGACTGGGTGATAGACTTCACGGGACCTGTGGCTTCGTTCAGTTCGATGTCGTGGAACTTGGTTTGTGCCTGAATGGCAAACGGGAAGGCCATCAAGGCCAGCATCATGAGTACTTTTTTCATTGTTTTGTTTTTTTTAGTGATAAATTAAAATGTTAACAGGTTTTTGACGATTATCTATTGAAAGGGTTTAATCTTCCTGTGCAAGTTTTTTGATGGCCTTTTCTGTAAGGAATGGTTTCATCTGCTCAACAGGGACGGTGAACGCTGGCATGCCGGCGGCATAATAGGAGATTTCGTAGGGCTGGTAGACGAAACACACGCCCTCTTCAGTGATGTAAGGTTCCGAATGGGGTAGGGGGATGTTGTTGACATCCTCCACGGCGATGAGTTCCTCGCCCAGCTCCTCGTCGGTCAGTTCGTGGTCTTCTGGATTGAAGTATTTGCGCAGTCCGTCGCGTATGAGCTTCTGGAAGGCAGCACTGTCGGTGTTGCGTAGCATCTCTGTGGTGATTTCCGTGCCGTCTTGTTTGAGGAATGTGGTGCCTGTATGGAAGCTGATGCCATGTATGCCGCCCTCGTATATGGCAGCCTCACCGAGGAAAGTCACGAACTTGTCGGTTTCGCATAGCTTGGTGAACGACCAGTCGTGATAGACTTCTGTGACGTAGTCATCGCCCTCAAAATCGGCAGCCAGCGACTTCATCTCCTCCATGAGGTTGTTGCCATAGAAGTCCACGACGCCTTGTCCGTCGGACAGCTTCACCTTGTCAATGTCCAGCTCTACGCGTTGGCCAATGTGTTCGCGGATGGCCTCGACGAGCTGTGGGTCGCCGTCGACCGGAAACTCCACACTGATGTCCACATGCGCCATCCCTTCGCGGGCGCTAAAGCTGTAGGTCTTCAGCTTCAGCTCTGCGGCCTTTTCGCCGGAAACTGAATTGGGCTTCTGGCCACAGCTGAGTGTGACCAGAAGCCCCATCATCGTGATTATGAATATCTTCATCTGAACACCGTATTAAACCGTGTCGGATTGTAGCTTCATAACAACCGTGTCAAGCCGTAGCTTATTCGCCCTTGATGGCTGCTACGCCAGGAAGCACCTTGCCCTCGATGGCCTCGAGCAGGGCACCGCCGCCGGTAGAGATATAGCTCACCTTGTCGGCCAGACCGAACTTGTTGACGCAAGCCACGGAGTCGCCACCGCCAATGAGCGAGAAGGCACCCTCGGCAGTAGCCTCGGCAATGGCCTCGCCGATGGCACGGCTGCCAGCAGTGAATGCGTCGCACTCGAAGACACCGGCGGGACCGTTCCACAGGATGGTCTTAGCACCCTTGATGGCCTTGCGGAAGTCCTCCTGCGAGTCGGGACCGGCATCTACACCCTCGAAACCGGCGGGAACCTTGTTGGCGGGGCAGGTGATGATTTCAGCACCCTCCTTCACGGTCATCGTGCCGAAGTCGAGGCCGTTGGTGGCTGTGCAGTCGCTGCCCAGAACCAGCTCCACGCCGTTCTTCTTGGCCAGCTCCTCCACGCCGAGGGCTACGTCGAGTTTGTCGAGCTCCACGATGGAGTTGCCGATTTCGCCGTCGTGAGCCTTGGCGAAGGTATAGGTCATGCCGCCGCAGAGAATGAGCTTGTCGACCTTGCCCAGCAGGTTCTCAATGATGCCAATCTTTGAGCTGACCTTCGAGCCGCCCATGATGGCGACGAAGGGGCGCTTGATGTTGGAGAGCACGTTGTCGACAGCCTGCACCTCCTTCTCCATGAGCAGGCCCAGCATCTTGTTGTCGGCATCGAAATAGTCGGCGATGACGGCGGTGGAGGCGTGCTTGCGGTGAGCGGTGCCGAAGGCATCCATCACGTAGCAGTCGGCGTAGGAAGCCAGCGTCTTGGCAAACTCCTTCTGGCTGGTCTTCATGGCCTTCTTAGCCTCGTCATACTCGGGAGTGCCCTTCTCCACACCTACGGGCTTGCCTTCCTCCTCGGGATAGTAGCGCAGGTTCTCCAGCAGCAGGGCCTCGCCCATCTTCAGGGCAGCGGCGGCGTCGGCAGCCTTGGCGCAGTCGGGAGCGAATGCCACGGGCACGCCCAGGGCCTTCTCCACAGCCTCGCGGATCTGTCCCAGCGACAGCTTCGGGTTCACCTTGCCTTTGGGCTTGCCCATGTGGCTCATGATGATGACGGCACCGCCGTCGGCCAGAATCTTCTTCAGGGTGGGGAGAGCACCGCGAATGCGGGTGTCGTCAGTGATTTTTCCGTTCTCATCGAGGGGCACGTTGAAGTCAACGCGCACGATAGCCTTCTTACCGGCAAAGTTCATTTCGTTGATTGTCATAATGGTTTTAATAATTTAATGATTGAATGATATGAATGAAAATGTTACTTCAGGCTTTCTGTGTACCAGTCGAAGAGCTTGGCAACGCCGTCTTCTATCTCCACCTTGTGCGTCCAGCCCAGGGAGTGGAGCTTCTCCACGTCGATGAGCTTGCGCATGGTGCCGTCGGGCTTGGTGGCGTCGAATTCTACGGTGCCGGTGAAACCGACGACCTTCACCACCAGCTCTGCCAGCTGGCGGATGGTGAGTTCCTTGCCGGTGCCAACGTTGATGTGGCAGTTGCGAATCTCACCTAGCTTGGGGATGGCTCCTCCGCGACCGGCGGAATGGTTGCGGTCTACGCTGCCGTCGGCCTTTGTGCCATAGTGCACAGAGCTGTACTTCTCGATGCCGATGATGTCGGCGAAGTTGACATTCAGCAGCACATGGACGGAAGCGTCGGCCATATCCTCGCTCCAGAGAAACTCGCGAAGCGGCGTGCCTGTGCCCCAGAGCACTACTTTGTTGTCGTAGATGCCGTATTTGGCCAGCACTTTCAGGATGTCGTCATGGCATGACGACCCGTTGAACCCTTCCACGGGCCGTTTGTCGAGGTCGATGGCTATCTTTCCCCATTCGCCGTCGTGGATAAGCTTGGCCAGGTAGACCTTGCGCATCATGGCGGGCATGACATGGGAGTTCTCCAGGTGGAAGTTGTCGTTAGGCCCGTAGAGGTTGGTGGGCATCACGGCGATGTAGTTGGTGCCATACTGCAGGTTGTAGCTCTCGCACATCTTCAGGCCGGCAATCTTGGCAATGGCATACTCCTCGTTGGTGTACTCCAGCGGCGACGTCAGCAGGCAGTCTTCCTTCATCGGCTGGGGCGCGTTCTTCGGATAGATGCAGGTGGAACCCAGGAAGAGCAGCTTCTTCACCTGGTGGGCGTAAGCCTCGGAGATGACGTTGCACTGTATCTTCATGTTCTGCATGATGAAGTCGGCGCGGTAGAGCGAGTTGGCCATGATGCCGCCCACGAAGGCGGCCGCCAGCACAACGGCATCGGGGCACTCCTCGTCGAAGAAACGGCGCACGGCCAGCTGGTCGGTCAAGTCCAGCTCTTTGTGGCTGCGCCCCACCAGGTTGGTATAGCCCCGCTGCAGCAGGTTGTTCCAAATGGCAGAACCCACCAGGCCCCGGTGGCCTGCCACGTATATCTTACTCTCTTTATTCAGCATCGTCCTTGTTCATTTGTGCTCTCAGGAAGAGCTTCTTGACGAACTTCATATCGTGCCTGACCATCAGTTTCACCAGCTGTTCGAAGCTGGTCTTGTGGGGATTCCATCCCAGGCGTGCCTTGGCTTTCGACGGGTCGCCCAGCAGCTGGTCCACCTCGGCAGGACGGAAATACTTCGGGTCTACTTCCACGATGGACTTGCCTGTGGCCTTGTCGTAGCCCTTCTCGTCGATGCCGTCGCCGCGCCACTCCAGCTCGATGCCCACTTCCTTGAAGGCCAGCGTGCAGAACTCGCGGACGGTGTGGTATTCGCCGGTGGCGATGACGAAGTCGTCGGGCTCGGGCTGCTGCAGGATGAGCCACATGCACTCGACGTAGTCCTTGGCATAGCCCCAGTCGCGCAGGGAGTTGAGGTTGCCCAGGTAGAGCTTGTCCTGATGTCCCTGTGCGATGCGTGCTGCGGCCAGCGTAATCTTACGTGTGACGAAGGTCTCGCCGCGCCGCTCCGACTCGTGGTTGAACAGGATGCCGTTGCAGCAGTACATATTGTAGGACTCACGGTAGTTTTTCATAATCCAGAAGCCGTAGAGCTTGGCTACGGCATAGGGCGAACGGGGGTAGAAGGGCGTGGTCTCCGACTGGGGCACCTCCTGCACCTTGCCGTATAGCTCGCTGGTGGAAGCCTGATAGATGCGACACGTGTCGGCCAGTCCGCAGATGCGCACAGCCTCCAGCAGGCGCAGCACGCCGTTGGCATCGGTGTCGGCGGTGTATTCGGGCACGTCGAACGACACCTTCACGTGGCTCTGGGCGGCGAGGTTATAGATTTCCGTGGGGCGCACCTTCGAGATGACGCGCACGAGCGACGACGAGTCGGTCATGTCGGCCCAGTGGAGGTTGACAAGACGGGCCTTCTTCATGTCGCGCACCCACTCGTCGAGGTAAAGGTGCTCAATGCGCCCGGTGTTGAACGACGACGAGCGGCGCATAAGGCCGTGCACCTCGTATCCTTTTTCTATCAAAAACTCTGCCAGGAACGAGCCGTCCTGTCCTGTGATGCCTGTTATTAAAGCTACTTTATTTTGCATTTCTTCTTGTGGTTGATTATATCTTCGGAATAATCGGAATTTATCGGAAAACGGAATATTTAGCTATTAGACTGCCATCCAAAATTAATGATACGCTCTGGCTGTATGAAGTATTCTGAGAAATTTACAAGGAATCCCAAGCGCATATTAGTGGCACGCAGATAGTTGACCACTTGTGCCCTATGCACATCTGTCAGTTCTTTCACCGCTTTGCATTCTACAATGATTTTACCGTAACATACAAAATAGGCTACATACTCCTGCTTCAGCTGAACGCCCTTATAGTCAATGAGAATACGTTTTTCTCTTTCAAAAGGAATTCCTTGACTTCTAAGTTCGTGTTCCATACATTCCTGATACACTTTCTCAAGGAACCCCGTTCCCTTTTGCTTGTGTACTTCAAAAATGACACCACGAATGGCATAAGATTCGTCAGGATAAATCAAACTCATAATCTAAATATTCTGTTATTCCGTTTTTTTTCGTTTCTTCTGTTATTTTGTCTTTTCGTCGTTGAACTGTTTGATGCGCTGCTCTTCCGAGAGCTTGCATATTAATAATGTGTTGTCGTTTTCAGCAACGATATAGCCGTCGAGACCCTGTACCACCACCTTCCGTTCCTGGCAGGTGTGGACAATGCAGTTGTGGCTCTCGAAGAGGCTGATGTTCTCGCCGATGAGGGCATTGCCGTAGAGGTCGCGCTTCGACTGCGTGAGCAGCGAGCCCCAAGTGCCCAGGTCGCTCCAGCCGAAGTCGGCGGGACAGACGAATATCTCCTCGGCTTTCTCCATGATGGCGTAGTCTACGCTGATATTCTCGCATTTGGGGAACTGCTCGTTGATGGCTGCCTGCTCCTCCGGCGTGCCGAAGACAGGAATCAGGGCCTCGAAAAGCTTGGCCATGCGGGGCTGGTAGACGCGGAAGGCGTTGACAATGGTCGACACGTTCCAGATGAAGATGCCGGCATTCCAGAAGTAGTAGTTCTTCTTGATATACTGTTCGGCGGTCGCCAGGTCGGGCTTCTCGCGGAAGGAGTCGACGCGGAATATCTGCTTGTTGCGCAGCGACGGCGACGTCAGGTCTGCCTGTATGTAGCCGTAGCCGGTCTCCGGCCTAGTGGGTTTCATGCCCAGTGTGACTATGGTGTCGCTCTCTTGGGTAAAGCTCATGCATTCGCCGATAACGCGCTGGAACTCCTGCACGTTCATCACCACATGGTCTGAGGGGGTGACAACGATGTTTGCCTTCGGGTCTTTCGACTTGATGCGCCACGACACGTAAGCTATGCAGGGTGCGGTGTTACGCCGGCATGGCTCGCAGAGGATATGGTCGCGGGGCATGTCGGGCAGCTGCTCGCTGACAATGTCGGCATATTTCTGGTTGGTGACTACCCACACATTCTCGGGGACTACCAGTTGTCCGAAGCGTTCGACGGTGAGCTGGAGCAACGTCTTTCCTATACCCAGCACGTCGATGAACTGCTTGGGGCGCTCCTCCGTGCTCATTGGCCAAAACCGGCTGCCTACGCCTCCGGCCATAATGACAAGATGGTTGTTCGTACAAATCATGATGCTATTTCTTTATTTTTTCCCACGTGTTATTCTGTGATGCATTGATGCCGAAGAGAATGTCGTACACCTGCTCCTTCTCCTTTGGGGTGCCCTTGCCCTGATAGATGTTGGCCAGCTCGTCTTTCTTGTAGTCTGTCCAAATCTGCGGCAGGGTGCTGAGGGGCTTCTCGTCGTGGGCCTTCTTCAGGCATTCTTCCAAGGCGGTGGTCACGTTGGTGCGGCCGCGCTCCACGTTCTGCGCCATCTCGTCGAGCCCCTTGCGGTAGTAGTCGTACTGCAGCTGGCGGAAGGGGCGCATGCCTTCGTTCAGGTAGTCGTTGATGATGGCGAAACGGTTGCGGGAGTCTTCAAACGACTTCCAGCCCGGGAAGCCCAGATCCTGGGCGTTGTTCACCAGATTCATGCAGCGCTGTAGGATGTCGGTGCCGCCCATAGGTGAGAAACTGTCGAGGTCGAGGCCGATGATGAGATAGGCGTAGTAGGCCAGCAGGGCGACAAGCTGGTTGTCGATGACCTCCTCGTTAAAGTTCAGTTGGTCGAACTCCACGAACTCGAAGTCGAAGTTCTTGTCCCGGTTATTATATAATGTAGTGGTATAGGCCGAATTGTAAACCGGGCGGTTGGCCTGTACCAACGCCGTGCAGGTGAACTTGTTGTCGGAGGCGTCGTATTTCGTGACGGTGATGTTGAACGAACACTGTATGCGCTCGTTCTCCTGGAACTGCAGGGCTGTCCACTGGCGCTCGTTGAAGAACTGCTCCAGCGTCTGCTTCAAATTTTCAAATACGCTTTTGTCCGTTCCCTGCACCTGCTGGCTGTTGATGTTGAACCGTGCCTGCAGCTCTTGCGCCCTTGCGGGGCTAAATGACAAATAACAAATGATAAATGATAAACTGAGCAGCCTACCAATCGTTGTCTTTAAAAAAATAAACGTAGTCTTCATAGCATTTATCATTTGCCATTTATCATTTGCCATTTGTCATTTATCATTTGTCATTTATCATTTAGGCCGCCTAATAGTTCTCAGCCTTCACTTGGAAGTAGGCCTGCGGATGGTCGCACACGGGGCATACCTCAGGAGCCTGCTTGCCGATGACGATATGGCCGCAGTTGGAGCACTGCCAGATGGCGTCGCCGTCTTTCGAGAACACCTTCTTGTCCTCAATGTTCTTCAGCAGCTTGCGATAGCGCTCCTCGTGTTCTTTCTCGATGGCTCCTACCATCTCAAACTTCAGGGCAATCTCCTCGAAGCCCTCCTCGCGTGCCTCGCGTGCCATGCGGGCATACATGTCGGTCCACTCGAAGTTCTCGCCACTGGCAGCGTCGGCCAGGTTCTCGGCTGTGCTCCCCACGGCGCCGCCGTTCAGGTACTTATACCACATCTTGGCATGCTCCTTCTCGTTGCCTGCCGTCTCTTCGAAGATGGCAGCAATCTGCACGAATCCCTCTTTCTTGGCCTTGGAGGCGAAATAGGTGTACTTGTTGCGTGCCATGGACTCGCCTGCAAAAGCTTCTTGCAGGTTCTTCTCTGTCTTTGTTCCTTTCAGGTTCATAATTCAGTAGTTGTTAATTGGTTAATAATGCTTCTAGTTCATCAATAATGTCAGCAGCCACCTGTTGTTTGGGCTTTCTGTCATAGTCCTTGCGGCCAGATGCGTTGATGATGCTGATTTGGTTCTCATCGCTGCGGAAGCAGGTGCCTTTGTTGCGTAGCGAATTCAGCACAATGAAGTCGAGATTCTTCTTCGTCAGCTTCCTCTCTGCATTCTGCTGCTCGTCGTTGGTCTCTAATGCGAAGCCCACCAGTATCTGTCCTTTCTGCTTCATGTGTCCCAGCTCGGCGGCAATGTCGGGATTGGGGACCAGGAGCAGTGAGCGTTGGGGGGTGGGAGATGAGGACTCCCGCTTGATTTTCTGCTCGGCCACCTCTGCCGGACGGAAGTCGGCAACGGCGGCGCAAAGTATGGCGGCGTCGCACTCCTTGAAGGCATTTACGGCGGCATCACGCATTTCCAGACAGCTCTCAACGTCGATGCGCTTGATGAGGTGGGCGGTGAGCGGTGAGAGCTGAACGGACACGGGGCCTGCCACCAGTGTCACTTCGGCCCCTCTTTGGGCACACTCCTCGGCCAGGGCGAACCCCATCTTCCCGCTGCTGTAGTTGCCGATGAATCGCACGGGGTCTATCTTCTCATAGGTGGGGCCGGCGGTGATGAGAACACGCTTCCCCTTTAGTGTAGAGTTTGGAGTGTAGCGTTTAGAGTTTGCTGCCGCAGCATCAGTCTCTCCGTCCTCCATTCTCCACTCTCCACTTTTGAAAAACTCAGAAAGTGTTTCTACAATTTTCTCCGGTTCTTCCATGCGTCCCTTGCCCTCCAGACCGCTGGCCAGGAATCCTGACTGCGGTTCGAGGATGTGGTTGCCAAAGGAGCGCAGCCGCTCCAGGTTTTGCTGCGTGGTGGGGTGGGCATACATGTCGAGGTCCATGGCGGGAGCGATGAACACTGGCGCCTTCATCGACAAGTAGGTGGTGATGAGCATGTTGTCAGCCACGCCGTTGGCCATCTTTCCCAGTGTCGCTGCTGTGCAGGGCGCTATCAGCATGGCGTCAGCCCAAAGTCCCAGTGCCACATGCGAATGCCATGTGCCGTCGCGTTGGGAGAAGAAATCGCTGATGACTGGCTTCTGCGTCAGGGCCGACAGCGTGATGGGCGTAATGAACTCCTTGCCGGCAGGCGTGATGACCACCTGCACCTCAGCCCCACGCTTCACCAGCTCGCGGATGATGAGGCACGACTTGTAGGCAGCTATCGAGCCTGTGATGCCCAGCACGATTTTCTTTCCCTTCAGCATACTATTTATTCATCTGTGCCTCACGCAGCTTGATGCGTGTCAGCACCTGCTTGGTGTTGTAGGTAAAGTCGCTGCCCATAATCCAGGAGTAGTAGCCCGGATCCAGTTTCAGCGTTTCTGTCACGGTTCTTCCCTTGTGCTTGCCGAAGTTGAAGTACTCGGTCATCACGGGCTGGCCTTCCTCGCCAAGAATTGTATTGCCCTTGGCATCCTTGGCCTCTCCCCATACGATGCGTCCGGCAAAGTCTACATTGTTATTAACGCGGGAGAATTCTGCCAGCATCGGAACATTGTTCTGAAGGGTGCGGCCCTCAGGGTCTTCGCCCAGCTCCCGCTGGTGTTCCTCCGTGTAGTAGTCGAGCTCGGCTTGCAGCACACGCCAAGTGGCCTCGGTATCCTCGTCGGCGCGGTGGGCGGTAAAGTCCTCTTCCATCTTGCGTCCACAGTAGAACTTATAGGCGGCTGCCAGATTGCGGCGCTCCATCTTGTGGAAAATGGTCTGTGCGTCAATGCAGTGGCATCGGGAGAAGTCGAAGTCTATGCCGGCGCGGAGAAATTCCTCAGCCAGCAGGGGAATGTCGAAATGGTTGCTGTTAAAGCCAGCGAAGTCGCATCCCTTGAACATGTCGTTCAGCTTCTGCGCCAGCTGCTTGAAAGTAGGTGCTCCCTTCACGTCCTCATTCGAGATGCCCGTCAGCTGCGTAATCTCCGGCTTTATGGGGCACTCCGGATTAATGAGGAAGTTTCCTCGCTCCTCTATGCCTGATGGAAATACTTTGATGAACGACAGCTGGATGATGCGGTCTTTCACCAGGTCAAGCCCCGTCGTCTCCAGGTCGAAGATGACCAGCGGTTTTATCAGTTTAAGTTTCATCAACACTCAACTTTCAGTTCTCAACTCTCAGTTCTCAACGCTAGTCGTTGATGAGCATGGGCATCATCAGCATCAGCACGTCCTGGTCGGTAGGCTGCTCCAAGGGCAGCACAAGCCCGGCGCGGCTGGGGTCGGCCAGCTGGATGACGACCTCCTGACAGTCGAAGTTGCTCAGAATCTCAATGAACGACGACCCCTTGAAGCCGATGCTCATCGGCATGCCGTTGTAGTCGCACGACATGCGCTCGGTGGCTGTCTTTGAGAAGTCGTAGTCCTCGGCGTCGAGCTGCAGGGTGCCGTTCTCCACATGGAAGCGGATGAGGTTGCTTGAATCGTTGGAGAAAGGCTGCACGCGGCGCAGTGCCGACAGCAGTCCCTGACGGTCTACGGTAAGCTGGTTGGGATTGCTCGGAGGAATCACAGAGTTGTAGTTGGGATAGCGGCCCTCAATGAGGCGGCAGGTGATGTTGCCCTCTTCAAAATTGATTTCGGCATTGCGCTCGTCGAAGCGTATCACCACGTCGCCGCCCTGCTTGCCCAGCACGTTCTTCAGCAGTCCTGCAGGCTTCTTGGGAAGGATGAACGAGGCGGGCTGTTCGCTCCTGATATTTAATATCTTATTGCGCACGAGCTTGTGGCCGTCGCTGGCCACCAGAGCCAGGTAGTCGGGAGTAAGGTCGAAATAGATGCCGTTCATCACTGGCCGTAGCTCATCCTGTGCCGTGGCGAATAAACTGCGGTTTACGTTATCGGCCAGCACCTGAGCGGGGATGATGATAGTGGTGGCACTTTCGCTGGTCTGTTGGGGCTGAGGAAATTCCTCGGCATTCTCCACGGGCAGGCTGAACATACCGTTCTGATAGCTGATTCTTGCTATCCGGCTCACCTCGTCCACGTCGAAGGTGATAGGCTGTTCCGAGATGCCTTTCACTGCCTCCAGCAGGTCGTGGTTGCCCACGCAGAAGCTGCCGTTGACATCGCTCTCGTTCAGCTCCAGCGCAGTTCTCATCATGACTTCGCTGTCGCTGGCTGCCAGATGAAGACGCCCGTCGTTCACCTCGAAAAGGAAGTCGCCCAGGATGGGCAGGGAATTCTTGCTATTAATAACTCTCGACAGCGCGCTTAGGCGGTTGCCGAGTTCAGTGCTTGATACGGAAAATCTCATATACTATTTTACTTTTAACTATTAACTTTCTCGCGTTTCGGACTACAAAAATACAAAAAATCTGCGTCTGCTGCAAAATATTTGGCAAAAAATTATGCGTTTCAAACTATTTTTAGTAATTTCGCATGCGATTTTACAAATACAAACTCATAATATAATAAAAACAGTATGGATTTAACAGGAAAAGTGATTGCCATTTTAGAGGCAAGAGGGGGTGTGTCACAGCGCACAGGTAATTCATGGATGCTTCAGGAGTACGTCATTGAGGTGCCTGGTACCTTTCCCCGAAAAATGATGTTCAGCATCTTCGGCGAAGACCGCATCAAGCAATTCAACATTCAGGCGGGTGAGGAAATCACCGTGCAGTTTGACATTGATGCCCGCGAATTCAACGGCCGCTGGTATAACGATATTCGTGCCTACAACATTATACGTGGGCAGATAGCCCAGTCGGTGCCTGCTGCCGCAACCATTGGTGCCGCCCCTGTTGCTGGAGCCGCTCCTGCCGCCACTGGCAGTCCGTTCCCCCCGCAGCAACCCGCTGCCGAGGGCGCTCCTTTCCCCCCGGCACAGGAGCCGGCAGCCGAAGGAGCCGCCGACGATCTGCCGTTCTGATTTCGTTGGAAATACTTGCTCTACTGGCCCCCTGCATAAGGGGGCTAGTTTTATACAAGTCGTTTGTGACGGAAGAACCACCATGCGGCGGCAGCTGTGCCTACGCTGATGACGAGGGCGAGGATGAATCCGAAAGGCTTCTCCTCCATGCCGTTAACCAGGTTCATGCCGAAGAGGGAGGCTATGAGCGTGGGGAACATCATGATGATGGTGACGGAGGTCAGCGTACGCATGACGGTGTTCATATTGTTGTTGATGATGCTGCTGTAGGTATCCATCGTCGACTCCAGAATGTCGGAGTAGATGGCGGTGGTCTCACGAGCCTGCGTCATCTCAATGTTTACGTCCTCGATGAGGTCGGCATCCAGCTCGTCAATCTGCAGTTTGAATTTCAGCTTCGAGAGCAGCGTCTCGTTGCCTCGGATAGAAGTCTGGAAATAGGTGAGCGAATCCTGCAGGCGTGAGAGGCCGATAAGGCTCTCGTTGTTCACGTCGCGGTCTAGGTTGCGCTTGGCCTTGTCGATGAGCGAGTTAATCTGCTTCAGCCGTTTCAGATACCACACCGCCGAGCTGTAGAAGAGACGGAAAATCATGTCCACATAGTCCGTAAAGCCCACGCCGCGCTTCTGCTGGTAGGAAACGAAGTCAATCATCATGTTCGTCTCGTAGTAACATACGGTGATGGTGACGTCGCGTTTGTGGATAATGCCCAGGGGCACGGTGGTATAGGGCGTGCGCGAGCGTACCTCTCTCACGTAGGGTATGCGCAGGATGATGAGCATCCAGCCGTCGTCGTACTCATAGCGTGCTCGTTCGTCGGTATCGCTGATGTCGGTGATGAAGTAGTCGGGTATGCCAAACTGCTTCTCCAGCTGGTGCTGGTCGTCCTCAGTGGGGCAGGTGACCTGTATCCAGCTGTTGGGCTGCCAATCCTCAAGTTGGGTCAGCCCACCTTGGAAGTTCCAAAATGTTTTCATTGCGTTGCTAATCCTTTCTAATTACTAATTATGAATTAATAATTAATCTCCAGGCAAGAGGATTAGCGTTCTTGCCTGCTGTTCCTCCCGCCTCAACGTTTAAAATAATCCGCCGGGTAATCGTCCATATTATTTTGCTGATTTGGTTATTTCAAGTGCAAAGGTACGAAAAACTGTGAGAAAAAAGAAAAGGATGGTGCTTAAAAGTTGTTAAAGCGTGGAATTCTTGTTAAACGAACACTATAATACAGCGTCAGAAATCGTGAAAGCCACAAAACATGTTACTTCCAATGCAGAAACTCCGCAGATATGTTTTTCTTATGTTGATATTCCTTCTGGGTGTGCTCCATGCAGCAGCCCAGGGGGGATTGTTATCTGGTCGAATTATTGACGGCGAGAGCCGTGAAGCACTGGCCAGAGCTACCGTACAATTATATAAGATAGGTAATGCAGACACCACTTTCGTCAGCGGAACCTATACCGACACCCGGGGCGCCTTTGCACTGAACGGGGTGGGGCAGGGCAGCTATTTAGTGAAGGCCACCTTCCTGGGCTACAAGCAATTGCAACGCTCCGTGAACAAGACGAACAGCCGGGCTTTGGCCTTGGGCGACATGGTGATGGATGTCGATGCCGTGCAGCTGAATGAGGCTGTCATTACGGCGAACATTCCTAAGATGATCATCAAGGACGACACCGTGGTCTACAACGCCGATGCCTTCCGAGTGCCGGAAGGCTCTGTCATCGAGGCACTGGTGGAGATGCTCCCTGGTGCTAAGATTGACGACGACGGTAAGATTTCCATCAACGGCAAGGAGGTGCGGAAGTTCAAGATGGACGGGCGCGACTTCATGACGGGCAACAACGATGCCGTGATGAAGAACCTGCCCTCCTACGTCATAGACAAGGTGAAGGCCTACGACGAGAAGAGCGACCTGAGCCGCATGACGGGCGTGGACGACGGCAACGACGACTTCGTGCTGGAGTTCACCACCAAGCGCAGTGCCCGCAACGGCATACAGGCCAACCCCGACCTAGGCTACGGCACCGACCACCGCTATGGCGTCCGTCTGACGGCTATGAAGCCTTTCGGCGCCGTGCGCTACACCTTCATGGGCAATGCCAACAACGTGAACGACCGCAACTTCTCCGGGCGCGGAGGACGAGGACGAGGCAACGGCAACGGCCAACGAGAGACGAAGACAGGAGCGCTGGATGCCAGCTATGAGAACGGACAGAAGCTGAAGATGAGCGGTCGCGTGACCTGGACTCGCAACGATGCCGACAACTGGAACCGTACGGGTAGTGAGAACTTCGTGAACACGCGTGGCGGTGCTTTCTCTAACAGCATCAACCAGAGCTATTCACGCAACAACAGCTGGACGGGCAACATGAACCTGCAGTGGCAGATAGACTCAGTGACCAACCTCTCGTTCCGTCCGAATGTGACCCTCAGCAACAACGACAGCCGTTCGTTCAACACCAATGCCTCGTTCAATGCCAACCCCTTCGACTATGTCACTGATGCCCTGAGCGCGGAAAGCCTGCGCTATATGGACGAGCAGGGACTCATCGTCAACGATCGGCAGGGCAAGTCGCTCGGCTACGGGGAGAACAAGAACCTCAGCTCGCAGGTGCAGGTCTACCGCCGCTTCGGTTCCAAGGGGCGCAACATTGCCATCAGCGGAAACATCAACTATAGCGACGGCAACAACCGCAATGCCAATTTGTCGGCCGTGCATCTCTACCAGACGAGAGACCGCTTCGGCAATGACTCCACCTATCAGACCAACCGCTACACGCTGTCGGACAATAACAACTTCAACTACTCCATCGGTGCCACCTATACTGAGCCCCTCTATACCTTCAAGCCGAAACCCGAACCCGAGGACACCACGCAGCGGGCTCGCGGGCCTTTCGGCAACAGAAACCGCCAGCGCTCGTTTGGCGCACAGGGCATCTTCCTACAGGTGAACTACCGCTTTAATCACAGCCACCAGAAGAACGACCCCTCGACCTATGACTTCCCCGACTATACCGATGAGCAGTTTGCTGAAGTCATCAACGATTACCGTGAGTGGACACGCCTCTTCGGCTATTTGGACAACCCCTACGAGATGTATCTCAGCAACAGCCTGAGCCGCTATTCCGAGCGCACGGAGGACGGGCACAACGTAGACTTGCAGTTGCGTATGGTGCGTGAGAAGCTCAACATGAACGTCGGCGTGCAGCTGCAGCCCCAGCGCTCCCACTACATACAGCAATATCTTGGCGTGCCGGTGGACACGGTGCGGACGGTCACCAACATGTCGCCCACGCTGAACATGCGCTACCGCTTCAACCAGCAGACCAACTTGCAGGTGACACTGCGCGGACAGACGCAGCAGCCCAACATCACCCAGCTGCTCGACATCTACGACGACACCAACCCGCTGAACATTTCGATGGGTAATCCCGGCCTGAAGCCCTCGTTCACCACGAATGTGAACATGAACTTCCAGAAGCAGCGTGCCCCCAAGCTGGTGGAGGATAGCCTGGGCTTCCAGATTCCCAAGGCCCAGCGCCACTGGAGTTTCAGTATGAACGGTAGCCTGCGCCGCACCAGCAACTCTATTGGCAATGTTGTCACCTATAATGAGACCACCGGCGGACGCATCTCGCGTCCCGAGAACATCAACGGCAACTGGAGCGCCAATCTGGGCGGCTCGTTCAACATCGGTCTGGACACGCTGAACCGCTGGGATGTGAGTGGTGGCATCAACGGCAGCTACAACCATCAGATTGGCTATGTGAACCTGAACCGTACAGCCATTCCCGACCGTAACGTGACCCATACCTACAACTTCTCGCCCGACGTGTCGCTCAGCTTCCGCAACCTGTGGTTCAATTTCTCGCTGAATGCAAGGCTCACCTACGCCCGCACGGAGAACCGCCTGCAGGCATCACGCAATCTGACCACCTATAACTTCAACTATGGCGGCAACACACGCCTGGACCTGAATCAGCTTCATGGCCGTTCGTCGACCACCTCGTGGTGGCCGGTACTGTCTACCGATTTTCATGTTTACAGCAAGCGCGGCTATAGCGACGAGACGCTGAACACCAATGAGCTGATTTGGAATGCCCAGTTGAGCTATAGCTTCCTGCGGGGAAAGAAGCTCACCATCATGCTGCAGTGGTATGACATCCTGCACGAGCAGACGAACTTCAGCCGTACCGTCAATGCCAACGGCTGGCGTGACCAGGAGGTGAACTCCATCACAAGCTATGCCATGCTGCACGTCAGTTACCGCCTGAACCTCTTTGGCGGCAATAACAACCGTGAGAGAGGGCGTGGCGGATTCGGCAACGGCGAATCCTTTGAAGGCCGTCCAGAAGGCGGTACCCGTGGAGGAGGCCGTGGCGGCTTCGGCGGCGGAGGCGGCCGTGGCGGCTTCGGTGGAAGACGCTAATCAGGTGAAGGATGAAAAGTGCAAGATGAAAGATATGATTACACTGAACTGTACAAATTACAGGTGTTTCAGGTAATCATATCTTTCACCTTTCATCTTTCACCTTTCATCTTTCACTTTGGCAACAATTTAGCAGTTGACCCTGAATTAACTGACCATAATTAGCTTCTCCGCATGGCGCTCCCCTCCCCTCATATGAGGGGAGGGGAGCGGCTACCGCCGGAGAAGAATTCCTGTGTTAACAGCTATGTCATTACCTTCACCCTTCACCCTTCACCTTTCATCTTTCACCTTCACCTTCACCTTTCACCCTTTGTAGCACCCTGACTCCTTCTCCTACGGTGGGCACGTCGGCGATGACCATCGAGCGCTTGCCTTTTTGCTCGCGCAGGACGCAGCGTTTGACGTTTTGTGTGGCAAATTCTATCACCTTTCCGAAGATGTCGCTATCGTAGTAGGGACTGTTGGCGTTCTGCACGAAATACAGGAACATACGCCCCTGCTTCAGCATGATTTTCTCGCAGCCCAGCTGCTTGCCCAACTGGCGCAAAGGCACTACGTGAAGCAGCTCCTCGGCGACGGACGGCATGGGGCCGAAACGGTCGAGCATGCGTTGGCGGTAGGCCTCCAGTTCGCGGTCGTTGCGCACGTTGTCCAGTTCTCGATAGAGCAGCATGCGCTCTGAGTCGTTGGGCACGTATTGGTCTGGGTAGTACATCTCCAGGTCGGATTCGAGTGAGCAGTCGGCGACGTAGTCGAACTGAGCGCTGTGCGATGAGAGGTGAGCGGCGTGACTGGTTCCGCTGTTTTGAGTTTCATTACGACCTTGAGCACGGCGGGAATCATGCCTTGCTGTTTTCCGTTCTTCGTTCTCAGACTCATTGTGCAGCTCTGCCATTGCCTCGTTCAGAATCTTCTGGTAGGTCTCGTAGCCCAGGTCGCTGATGAAGCCGCTCTGCTCTGCGCCGAGCAGGTTGCCGGCTCCCCGGATGTCGAGGTCCTGCATGGCGATGTTGATGCCGCTGCCCAGCTCGCTGAAGTTCTCCAGCGCCTCCAGGCGGCGCCGGCTGTCGGTGGGCAGTGCCGACAGGGGCGGCGCGATGAGATAGCAGAATGCCTTGCGGTTGCCTCGGCCTACACGTCCGCGCATCTGGTGCAGGTCGGAGAGTCCGAAGTTGTGAGCCGCATTGATGATGATGGTGTTGGCATTGGGAATGTCGATGCCGTTCTCCACGATGGTGGTCGAGAGCAGCACGTCGTAGTCGTAGTCTGAGAAGCCGAGTATGATTTTTTCCAGCTCTTCAGGCTTCATCTGCCCATGTCCGATGGCCACGCGGCAGTCGGGTATGCGCTTCACGATGATGTCCTTGAGTTCCGACAGGTTGTTGATGCGGTTGTTGACGAAGAACACCTGTCCGTTGCGGCTCATCTCGAAGTTGATGGCCTCGGCAATGATCTCCGGTGAGAATGTGTGAATCTCCGTCTGTATGGGGTAGCGGTTGGGGGGTGGCGTCTGAATGACGCTCAGGTCGCGTGCTCCTACGAGCGAGAACTGCAGCGTGCGGGGTATGGGGGTGGCGCTCATGGTCAGCGTGTCTACGTTGGTCTTCATCTGGCGCAGCTTCTCTTTCGTCGACACGCCGAATTTCTGCTCCTCGTCGATGATGAGCAGCCCCAGGTCGTGGAACTTCACGTCCTTGCCTATCAGCTTGTGTGTGCCTACGAGGATGTCAATCTTGCCCTCGGCCAGGTCTTTCAGCAGTTCAGTCGTCTGTTTGGCACTACGTGCCCTGCTGAGGTAGTCCACGCGCACGGGCATGTCCTTCAGGCGGCTGGAGAAGGTGCGGAAATGCTGATAGGCCAGCACCGTTGTAGGCACGAGCACGGCCACCTGCTTGCCGTCGGTGGCGGCCTTGAAGGCGGCACGCACGGCCACCTCCGTCTTGCCGAAGCCCACGTCGCCGCATACCAGACGGTCCATGGGCGTGGCCTTTTCCATGTCGGCCTTCACGTCCTGTGTGGCTTTCAGCTGGTCGGGTGTGTCTTCGTAGATGAACGATGCCTCCAGCTCGTGCTGCAGGTATGAGTCGTGGCTATAGGCGAATCCCCGCTGGTGACGGCGTGTGGCATAGAGGCGGATGAGGTCGCGGGCAATGTCCTTGATGTGTTTTTTAGTCCGTTCCTTCAGCCGTTCCCATTGACCGGTGCCCAGGGTCGACATGCGTGGGGGCTTGCCGTTCTCCTGCGACTTGTACTTCGACACCTTATATAAGGAATGTATAGACACATAGATGGCATCGCCCCGCTGGTAGATGATTTTAATCATCTCCTGGAAGGCCTCTTTCCCGTCGGGCAGGGTGATGGGCATGCGCACCAGCCCGCCGAACTTGCCCACGCCATGGTCGATGTGCACCACGAAGTCGCCTATCTCAAACTGCTGTATCTCCTTCAGCGTCAGGGCCATCTTTCCGCTTCGTGCCTTGTCGCTTTTCAGGTTGTATTTGTGGAAGCGGTCGAATATTTGGTGGTCAGTAAACAGACACAGGCGCAGGTCGTGGTCTACGTAGCCTTCGTGCAGCGTCTTGTTGACGCCAGTAAAAGTCCCTAAGTTTCCCCCTGCGTCCACCTTGCTGGCAGTGGATGAGACTGTCGTGCCCCCCTCGGGCGACGAAAGGGCACTTGGCGTCAAGAGGGGTTCTATTATTTCTTTCAGACGTTCTATCTGCTTCGGGCTGTCGGCCAGCACATAGAACTTGTAGCCTTTCAGCAGATAGTCCTCCAGCGTCTGTGTGAGCAGGTCGAAATTCTTATGGAAGAGGGGCTGCGGGCTGATCTTGAATGAAATGCCTCCCTCCGGTTCGGTGGCGTCTTTTCCGTCCCTTTTCTCCTGTACTCCCCCTAGCAGAATGCGGCGGAACCGCTCAGTGTCGCTGGCATACTGTGTGCCGGAGATGATGTGGTTTTCGCGCTTCATCTCCTTTTCTATCTGTTTGGCCTCCAGCTCAGTGGCATATTCCAGCCGTTCCTTCTTGGCCTGTTCGGAGAATCCTTCCTGCCAGGCCCGTTCCACTGCCTCGCGCACATAGTTCTCGTTCTTGAAGACCAGCATGGCATCGTCGGGCAGGAACCGCAGCAGCGATTCCCGCTCAAAGGAGTCGCCAGCCGTCAGTTCCGGCACGATGACCGCCTGCTGGCAACGCTCCTTCGACAGCTGGTTTTCCACCTCGAAGGTGCGGATGCTGTCTATCTCGTCGCCGAAGAAGTCGATGCGGAACGGATATTCGCTGCTGTAGCTGAACACGTCGAGAATGCTGCCGCGAAGGGCAAACTGCCCCGGCTCGTAGACATAGTCCACCTCGTTGAATCCCAGCTCGCGCAGCCGTTCCAGCATCTTTTCGGTCTCTATGGTCTGCCCCTGCTCCATTGTCACCGTGTTGCTGTTCAGCTGTTTGCGTGTCACCACCATCTCAGCCAGCGCTTCGGGGTAGGTCACGATGAACAGCGACTGCCGATGGCTGAGCTGCGAAAGTACCTCGGTGCGCAGTATCTCGCTGGCGGGGTCTTTCTGTCCGTACCTGATGGCACGCTTGTAGCTGCTGGGGAAGAACAGCACACGGCTCTCGCCCATCTGCTGCGTCAGGTCGTGATAGAAATAGCCTGCCTCCTCAGCGTCCTGAAGCACGAACACCAGTGTCTTGTCGGTTTTCACGCTGCTGAACACCACTGTAGCCGACGAGGCGAGAAGCCCCTCCAGCCGAATGGTCTTCATGCTTTTCTTTCCGATGGCGGCTTTTAGCGCCTTCACTTGGGGCGAGCGGGCATACGCCCCCTGCAAATCTTGTAACTCCATATTCACTTGCAAAGATACGAAGAGTTTAGGAGTTAGAAGTCAGGAGTGAGGCGTTAATTTGCCAGCGATTAACTTTTTTTACGATTTGCGTCGAAAAAAAACTCCTCACTTCTAGCGTTAAATTCCTAACTCTTAACTACCTTTGCAAATAATAACCTGAACAACCTGACAATTATGGTAAAAAAGCCCCTTCCTACTGTCGGCCCTGCCGTCATTATTCTTCCGCTGGTGCTCTTGTGGTGCACAGTAAGTTTACGCTCACATGCTGCCGAGCGTCAGAAACTCAATTTCAATGCCGGCTGGCAGCTTCGCGTGGGCGACTTCGCCTCAGCCTCCCAGCCTGCGTTCGACGACAGCTCCTGGCAGCAGGTCACCCTTCCGCTTGCCTTCAATGGCGACGAGGCATTCCGCAAGGATATCGCCGACCTTACCGACACGGTGGCCTGGTATCGCAAGCACTTCGTACTTTCTGCCTCTGAGGTCAAGGGCAAAGTGTTCATAGAGTTTGAGGGCGTGCGCCAGGGTGCCGACTTCTTTCTGAACGGGCAGCCGCTGGGCTTCTCAGAGAATGGCGTGATGGCCTGCGGCTTCGACCTCACCCCCTACGCCCGTGAGGGCGAGAACGTGCTGGCCGTGCGCTGTGACAACAGCTGGACCTACCGCTCGCGGGTGCACGACAGCCGCTACCAGTGGAACGACCGCAACTTCAACGCCAACTATGGCGGCATACCGAAGAACGTATATCTGCACCTCACGGACAAGGTCTACCAGACGCTGCCGCTCTACTCCAACCTCGGCACCACGGGCACCTACGTCTATGCCACCGATTTCGACATTCCTCTCCGTGAGGCCACCATCCACGTGGAGTCGCAGGTGCGCAACGACGATGACCGGGCGCATAGCGTCGGTCTTATGTTCCGCATGAGAGATGCCGACGGCAACACGGTGGCTACTGCGGATGGCGAGGAAGTCGTGGAGCTGCGTCCGGGTGAGACGCGGACGCTGAAGGTGTCGGCCCGCGTGGGCAATCTGCATTTCTGGAGCTGGGGCTACGGCTATCTCTACACTGTGGAGACCTGGCTTCGGGAAGTGGCCAGCAACGGCAGCCACATCGCCTTCAACGACCCTGTCACCATTCGTACCGGCTTTCGCAAGACAGCTTTCCACGACGGCATGTTCTACCTCAACGACCGCGTGATGATGGTCCACGGCTATGCCCAGCGCACCAGCAACGAGTGGCCGGGCGTGGGGTTGAGTGTGCCAGCCTGGCTCAGCGACTACAGCAACGGGCTGATGGTAGCGTCGGGCGGCAACCTGGTACGCTGGATGCATGTCACCCCCTGGAAGCAGGACGTAGAGTCGTGCGACCGCGTGGGACTCCTTCAGGCCATGCCGGCCGGCGATGCCGAAAAGGATGTCGACGGTCCCCGCTGGCAGCAGCGGGTGGAGCTGATGCGCGATGCCATTATCTATAACCGCAACAACCCCAGCGTCATCTTCTACGAGGGAGGCAATGAGAGCATCAGCCGCGAGCACATGCTTCAGCTGAAGGCCATCCGCGACCAGTACGACCCCTATGGCGGCCGGGCCATTGGCAGTCGCGAGATGCTCGACATCAGCGAGGCAGAATACGGCGGCGAGATGCTCTACATCAACAAGAGCGGCGGCAAGCCTATGTGGGCCATGGAATACTGCCGCGACGAGGGGCTGCGCAAATATTGGGACGAGCAGTCCTATCCCTTCCACAAGGAGGGCGACGGCCCGCTCTATCGCGGGAATCCCGCCCTGGAGTATAATCACAACATGGACAGGTTTGCCTGTCAGATGGTGGAGCGCTGGCACGAATACTGGCTGGAGCGTCCCGGCACAGGCAGGCGGGTCAGCAGTGGCGGCGTGAAAATTGTGTTCAGCGACACGAACACCCACCATCGCGGCGAGTCCAACTACCGCACCAGCGGCGTCGTCGATGCCATGCGCATCCCCAAGGATGCCTTCTTTGCCCACCAGGTGATGTGGAACGGATGGGTGGAGCCAGAGATGCCGCAGACCTACATCATAGGCCACTGGAGCTATGAGGCCACGGCCGGCACTCAGGTCACGAAGCCTGTCTACGTCGTCTCTAATGCCGATTCAGTCGAGCTGTTCCTCAATGGCCGTTCGCTGGGCATGGGGCGGCAGAGCTTCCGCTACCTCTTCACGTTCGACGGTGTGACTTTCGAGCCGGGCTCGCTCAAGGCCGTAGGCTATCATCACCCCTCGACCCTCACCTCCGAGTACTCGTTAGAGACCGTCGGCCAGCCCTTCCAGCTGAAGCTCACTGCCGTGGAGAATCCCCTGGGTACGCAGGCCGACGGTGCCGACATGGTGCTTGTCCAGGTGGAGGTGGTCGACAGGCAGGGCCGTCGCTGTCCGCTCGACAACCGTATGGCGCATTTCCAGCTTTGGGGAGAGGCCCGGTGGATTGGCGGTATCGGCGTGGGGGCACCCGACAATTACGTGGGCCGCATGTCGCTGCCAGTGGAGTGTGGCGTGAACCGGATACTGCTACGTACAACTACCACAGCTGGAGAAATAGGCATCGGCGTGCAGGCCGACGGGCTGAAGCCGGCCTATCTCACGCTCAAAAGCACTCCCGTCGACAATGCCCCGTCCTCCATCCTCTCTGCCCGCCTCCCCTGTCGGCTCGGGCGTGGCGAAACACCCCTTTCGCCTAGCTACGTCGATGTGAAGCGTGGCATCCGGGTGGTCAGCGTCACCGCAGGCTCTAACTCGGATGACAGTGGTAATAGCTTCGATGACAACGAGCTGACAGAATGGCGCAGCGACGGACAGTTGGAAAACGCCTGGCTCGCCTGCCGGCTTGAACGGACAGCTGTCGTCAGCGAGCTGGCGCTGAAACTCACGGGCTGGCGAAACAAATGCTACCCCCTGGAGGTTTGGGCTGGAAAGAAGAAGGTGTGGGCAGGTGTCACGCCACCTACCCTGGGGTATGTGCATCTCTACTTTAGCCAGCCAGTGAAGACCGACCGCCTCACCATCCGCATGACAGGGCCGTCAGAGGACAGCGCCAAGTTCGGACAGGTGAAGGAGCTGGCAGGGGGACAGGCCGGAACGCTCGACGGCACCGCCTCCACCCCTTCGTCGAGCCCAAAGAGGAAGGTGGAGCTGCGCATCGTGGAACTCGATGTCATGGAAACCCTTCAATAAAGATAAACATCACAAAACCCTGCATACCCTGCACTGAACGGTCTAACGGCAAGGTTTGCAGACAGTTGCTGGTAGTACACTTTACTGAAAACCCTGCACCGACCCTGCACGGGGTCTGCATTTGCTCCAGCGGACTGCAGTTGATTATTGAGTGTAGTCGTTTTTGCTTAAATTCTCTAGAGAATTTATGCAAAAACAGCCTCCTTTTTTTCAAATAGTGGCAGTATTTTTCCAAACGGCGTTCGTATTTTTCCAAACGGAGGCAGTATTTGTCAGCGGGCAGTGCCTATGTAGACATCAGCATACTCAGTGCAGGGTTTGCAGTTAAGTGTACACCTTTCAATATGTTGTAAAACAATAGGTTACATTGCTTTAGTGCAGGGTGCAGGGTTTACAAATTGTTGGTGTATAATATAGTATTTACACCGCCTGCCTATCGGCATCTCACGCTTGTATGGACGGACATCGTGCCTGTCTAAAAATGTTTCTTCTGCAAGAGCGGAAAGCGCTGCTGACCCTGCCTCTACTTAAAGATTTTGTCCGCTTAAGGACAAAATCACCCCTTTGGTGAGGGGAGAAGCGGGGGGCAGTAATGTCAAAAAGATGGCGCATTAAATTGAACGCCCTCCTTCGAAAGCCAAAGACAAAACCAGCAGCTCCCGGCTCAGATGCAACCGTGTCGCTCTATCTGCTGGCGTAGCTGGCGGGTGAGACGGCCATCGTCAGGGGGACAGGGCATGAAACCTTCGGTAAGGAGTAGCTGTTCGCTGAGCAACTGTAGGACAGAGGCGAAGAGGGGCCGGAGGCTTTGACGGTCGAGCTGGCTGAGCAGCAGTGCCTCGTCGAGACTGTCGGAGTAGAGCGTGCGTGCCGTCTCTATGAGGCGCAAGAGGGTGGGACCGTTGGCCTTGATGTCGCTGAGCAGGGCGGTGATGTCGCTGCCGGGCATGGGCTTGGGCGGCTCGTAGCCTTCGGGCTGATAGCCCTCGGGGGGAGAGGAGGTGAAAGCGGGAATGCGGATGTGCAGGAGATGCATGCCTTCCTGCACCAGGGGGAGGATGTTCTCCTGCCGGGCATAGACGCTGAGCAGGATGGCATCTCGCTGGCAGGAGTCGAGCGCAGAGGAGTCCGGAGTCTGGCAGATGGCTGGCGACGACTGGCCCGCTACTGCGGTGGCCAGAATCTGTGCCAATGTCTGCCGCGTCTGCGGGGCCATGAGTTCAAGCACGTTGGTGAGCATGACGCGCTCGTAGACTTGGAGCGTCTGGCGGGCGCAGGCCTCGGGCGTGGTGGCACGGGTGATGATGGGGTTGAGGATGGTTTCCACGCGGGGAAACTGCTGCAGTAGCTGGTCGCGCTCCATGGGGCTGCGGGCAATGGCGACGTAGGGCGTGAGCGGGAACTGGGATGCGGGAGCAGGACATTCGCCGTGGGGCGAGAATACCAGCCGGACATTGGGGGGCAGGGGGAAGGGTGCCCTGCCGTGCAGGTGGATGATGGAAGGGTGAGGGGGGGAGGGTGAAAGGGGAGTGGTGATGAGTGATGAGGAATGGGAGGTGTGCGTGGTGAACTGCGCGTTGAGCATGGCGGCATAGCGTGCGGCCATGCTGTCGTTCTCGTCGTATATGTGCAGAATCGTCATTTCCATATCATACTTTTTACGCTTCACGTTTTACTTTTGGCAATAATATAGCAGTTGACCTGAATTTGTTTTTCCGGATGGCGCATTCTTGCGTCCCTTTGGTAGCAAGCGACCGGAGGTCGAGCGCCCGACCTGCGGTCGCCTACCCGTAGCCTTTCCCCTCCCCTTGAAGGGAGGGGAAAGGCTACCGCCGGAGAAGGATTCCTGGGTCAACTGCTATATTGTTGCTTTACTTTTCACCCTTCACCCTTCAGTAGGCCGACGGGGCCGAGGTCGTCGCTGGTATAGCCCTTGGGGAAGGGACGGCAGTTGTATTGGGAGGCCATGATTTCGCCGTAGGCTCCGGCAGAGCGGATGGCGATGATGTCGCCACGGCTGGCCGCGTTCAGGTCGACTTGCTTGGCAAACACGTCGGTGGACTCGCAGATGGGGCCCACCACGTCGTAGGTCTCCAGGGGGGAGTCGCTGGAGATGTTCTCTATTTTGTGGTATGCCTGGTAGAGCGCGGGGCGGATGAGGTCGGTGAAGCCGGCATCGACGATGCAGAACTTCTTCACCGCCCCCTTCTTTATATATAATGTACGCGCGATAAGGCTGCCGCACTGGGCTACGACGGCCCGGCCCAGCTCGAAATGGAGCGTCTGTCCCGGGCGCAGCTTCAGCCGACGGGCGTAGGTGGAGAAATAGGCCTTGAAGTCGGGGATGGGCACCCGGTTGGGGTGCTGGTAGTCTACGCCCAGACCTCCGCCCACGTTGATGTGCTCCACGCGGATGTGATGGCGCTCCAGCTGGTCCTGCAGGTCGTTGATGCGGTTGCAGAGGGCTTGGAAGTCGCCCATGTCGAGAATCTGCGAGCCGATGTGGAAGTGAAGTCCGACGAAGGTGACGTTGGTCATCTTGGCGGCCTCTGCAATGACATCCTCCATGTCGCGCATGGCAATGCCGAACTTGTTTTCCGCCAGGCCCGTGGTGATGTTGGCATGGGTGTGTGCCCCCACGTTCGGGTTGAGGCGGAAGGCTACACGTGCCACCTTGCCCTTGGCGGCTGCCAGCTCGTTGATGACCTCCAATTCTGGAATGCTCTCCACGTTGAAGCAGAAGATGTCGTTGTCGAGGGCAGTATTGATTTCCCAGTCGCTCTTGCCAACTCCGGCGAAGACAATCTTCGAGCTGGGGAAACCGGCGCGGACGGAGGCCTCTATCTCGCCGCCGCTGACGCAGTCGGCGCCCAGGCCTGCCAGCCTGATGGCGCGCAGCACTTGCGGGTTGGCATTGGCCTTCACGGCATAGTGGACTACGAATGCCTCGTGCTGGCGGGCCTCGGCGTTGATGGCATCGAGGGTGGCACGCAGCAAGTCCATGTCGTAATAGTAGAAAGGCGTGCGTATGGATGCAAACCTCTCAACAGGGAATTGTCCTTTAGTCATTGTGCGGAAGCTAATTCTTCATTCTTCATTTTTAGGAAGTTATAAGGAGTTATGAGAAGTTATGGGAAGTTATGGGTCGTTAGTTTTTTCGCTGGGTTGTCAGAGGCAAAGTCTATTGACCTATAACTCCTCATAACTCCTCATAACTTCCCATAAATTCCTCCTTCTTCACTCTTCATTCTTCACTTAAACAAGTGGTCGCTAAGTGACTGGAGCGCACGGCGTTTGTCTTCTTCGCGGATGAGGAAGGAGATGTTGTAGTTGGAGCCTCCGTAGCTGATCATGCGGACAGGCACATCCTTCATGGCATCCATGACGCGGGTCTCGAAGCCGATGTTCGACCAGTCCAGGTCGCCGACGACGCAGATGATACACATGCCGGTGTCGACGGTGACGGTGCCGTATTTCTTCAGCTCGTCCATGATCTCGCCCAGATGGGCGGAGTTGTCGATGGACATGCTGACGCCGACCTCGCTGGTGCAGACCATGTCGATGGGCGTCTGGTAGCTCTCGAAGATCTCGAAGACTTTGCGCAGGAAGCCGGTAGCAAGGAGCATGCGGCTGGACTTGATTTTGATGGCGGTGATGTTGTCCTTGGCGGCCACGGCCTTTATCTTGCCGTACTCCGTCTGGTTGGAGATGGTGGTGCCCTCGGCGTCGGGCTGCATCGTGTTCAGCAGGCGCACGGGGATGCCGGCATACTTGGCGGGCTGCACGCAGGTGGGGTGGAGAATCTTGGCGCCGAAGTAGGCCAGCTCGGCAGCCTCCTCGAACTGCAGCTGGTGGACGGGCTGTGTCTTCTCCACCACACGCGGGTCGTTGTTGTGCATGCCGTCGATGTCGGTCCATATCTGTATCTCCTCGGCATTGAGGGCAGCACCGACGAGCGACGCGGTGTAGTCGCTGCCGCCGCGCTGCAGGTTGTCAATCTCGCCGTAGGCATTGCGGCAGATGAAGCCTTGGGTGACAAAGACCTGCACGGGCTCTTCTCCCTGTTCCGGGCTGTGGCCTTGCATGGCAGCGGCGAGCTTCTCCTTGATGTAGACGGGGTCTGGCTCGGCATTCTTGTCGGTGCGCATGAAGTCGAGGGCGTTGAGCAGCACGGCCTTGGTGCCCTGCTCTTTCATGTAGTTCACAAACATGTTGGTGGAGATAATCTCGCCCTGGGCCACGATGCTCTTCTCTTCGAACGAGGTGAAGAGCTCTTTGGTGAACGAGCGCAGGTAGCTGAATTCCTCACGGAGGAAGTCGCGAGTCTGTGCCTGTGTCTCTTCGCTGGTGTAGAGCTCCTGGACGTGGCGCTCGTATTTGCGCTCCAGCATGTTGATGACTTCGTTGGCTCCGTCGGGATTCTTCTTGTAGAGATAGTCGGAAATCTCAACGAGCGAGTTGGTGGTGCCCGACATGGCCGACAGCACCACGAATACGGGTTCTCCTGACTTGGTGACCAGCTGGGCCACCTCTTTCATTCTTTGTGGCGTGCCTACGGATGTGCCGCCAAACTTCATGACTTTCATTGTATTCTAGTTTTTTTATGTTTATAATTCAAGTTTCGCTAGTTCTGTTTTACCACAGATTACACAGATTTCACAGATTTTTGCGCCGCATGGTTGTCGCTATTTCTCGGATTTCATCTTGATTTCACAGATTAGCTGCGCCGCATCTTTTCACTCTTCCTTCGTTGCACTCGTAGACGGTACCGGGATATTGCTCGAGCAGGGCGGTGTTGTGGGTCGACATGACGACAGCCGTCCCGTCTTGCGAGATGGCGCGCAGCAGCTGCATGATGCCCTTGGCCGTCTCGGCGTCGAGGTTGGCAGTAGGCTCGTCGGCCACGATAAGCCGGGGCTTGTTGAGGATGGCACGGGCGATGGCTATGCGCTGCTGCTCTCCGCCGGAAAGCTCGTGGGGCATGCGGTCGGCCTTGTCGGCCATGCCTACCTCGGTGAGCACTTCGCTGATGCGCTGTTCTATCTCCTGCTTCCGCTTCCAGCCCGTCGACTTCAATACGAACTGGAGGTTCTTCCTGACGCTGCGGTCGGCCAGCAGTTGGAAGTCCTGGAAGATGATGCCCATCTGGCGGCGCAAGGCCGGGATGTGCTTCCGTTTCAACGTGAGCAGGTCGTAGTCGAAGACCTGGGCATGCTCTGCCTCTTCGACGTACAGCTCCTGGTAGATGGTCTTCAGCAGCGAGCTTTTGCCCGAGCCGACACGCCCGATGATATAGACGAATTCTCCGTCGTCTATCTGCAGGTCTACGTCCGACAGGACATGGGTTCCGTCGAGCTGATAGATGTTTGCGTGACTATAGTTGATAATCATAAGACAGCACTCTCGTTATATGTGTTCTTACTTCAGGGTTCCGTCGGCTTTCTGCTGGCGGCGCTTGGCATCCCAGTTGGGGTCGTGGCGCTTTTGCAGCTCGGTGGCGATGTCTTCTATTCGCAACCCCTTGCTGGTGAGGAGCACCAGCAGGTGGTAGAGCATGTCGCCGGCCTCGTAGACCAGCTGCTCGTTGGTGCCGTTGGTGGCCTCGATGACGGTCTCCAGCGCTTCCTCGCCCAGCTTCTGAGCCATCTTGTTCACACCGTCGCGGAAGAGGCGGGTGGTATAGCTTCCCTCGGGCATCTCCTCGTGCCGGCGCTCGATGAAGTCCTGCAGCTCGGAAAGGAAGGAGAGGGGGCTCTCCTGCAAGGAGAAGGCCGGCAGCGCGGTGTTGCTTTCGCCCCAGCAGGTGTCGGTGCCGGTGTGGCAGGTGGGGCCATGAGGAATGGCTTTCACCAGCAGGGTGTCGTTGTCGCAGTCGACGGCCATGCTGACCAGCTCCAGAAAGTTGCCACTGGTCTCGCCTTTTGTCCAAAGTGTCTGCCGGGTACGGCTCCAGAAGGTCACCTTACCCGTCTGCTGCGTCTTCTCGCAGGCCTCCTTGTTCATGAAGCCCAGCATGAGCACGACACGGGTGTTGGCGTCTTGAATGATGGCAGGCACCAGGCCGCCCATTTTGTCGAAGTCTATATTCATTTGCGGTATTTCGTTTTTTTTCAGGTTTGTCAGAGTCTTACGTTGATGCCTTCGTTGTGGAGGTACTGCTTCAGTTCGGGTACGGGTATCTCGCCGAAATGGAACACGCTGGCTGCCAGGGCGGCATCGGCATGGCCCAGCGTGAAGGCGTCGCGGAAATGCTCCTTGCAGCCTGCGCCGCCACTGGCGATGACGGGGATTGACAGCTCGTCGGCCAGCCGGGCGAGGGCTTCGTTGGCATAGCCGTTTTTCGTGCCGTCATGGTTCATGCTGGTGAACAGGATTTCGCCTGCTCCCCGCTCCTGGGCCTCATGCGCCCAATCAAAGAGTCCCCGCTCCGTGCGGTTGCGGCCGCCCTTGGTATAACAGTGCCATCCGTCGTCGTCGAGACGGGCGTCGATAGCTACGACGCATACCTGCGAGCCAAAGCGCGAAGCCGTCTGCGCTATCAGCTCAGGATGGCGAAGGGCAGCACTGTTCATGCTCACTTTGTCGGCTCCTGCGTAGAGCAGGCGCTCCACATCGGCCAGCTCGTTGACGCCGCCCCCCACGGTGAAGGGGATGTTGATTTCCCGGGCTACACGGCCCACCATCTCCGTGAACGTCTTCCGCCCCTCGAACGAGGCCGTGATGTCGAGGAACACCAGCTCGTCGGCGCCCGCTTCGCTGTAGACTTTGCCCAGTTCCACCGGGTCGCCCGCCGAGCGCAGGCTGACGAAGTTGATGCCCTTGACCGTCTCACCGTCTTTGACATCCAGACATGGTATGATGCGTTTTGCCAGACCCATGGTTGTTTGCGATTTATGTGTTTAAGTTCTTTGAATGAGCGATTTGCTATTGATGAGGGCAGCAAGGTCTATGCGGCCTTCGTAAATGGCCTTGCCGAAGACGACTGCCGGGATGCCTGCCGCGTCGAGGGCCTCGATGTCGCCAATCGATGATACTCCGCCACTGGCAATGAGGTGTAGGGTAGGGTAGGCTGCCATCACCTGGCTGTAGAGGGGCGTGGCCGGTCCGGCCAGGGTGCCGTCCTTCGATATTTCGGTGCAGAGCACCTTCTTCACCCCCATGTCGATGTACTTCCTGAGAAAGGGCAGCAGCTCCTCTGCGGAGTCCTCCTTCCAGCCGTTGATGCTGATATGTCCGTTTCTGACATCAGCACCCAGAATCATGCGGTCGGCACCGTATTTGTCGAGCCATCGGCCAAAGAGTTCAGGCTGCGTCACGGCTACTGAGCCAACTGTCACCATTGCGGCTCCGCTGTCGAAAGCCTTTTCTATGTCATCGTCTGTCTTGATGCCACCGCCAAAGTCGATGACGAGGCTGGTCTCCGAAGCGATGCGCCGGAGCACCTCACTGTTGACAATGTGGCGCGACTTGGCTCCGTCGAGGTCTACGACATGCAGGCGCCGGAAACCGATGCGCTCGAAGTTCAGGGCCATCTCCAGCGGGTCGCCGTAGACGTTTTTCTGCCCGTAGTCGCCCTTTGTCAGGCGCACGCATTTTCCGTCGATGATGTCTATGGCAGGAATCAGTTCCATATTTTGATTTACATGTTAACGATGGTCAGTCGGTCAGTTCCAGGAAATTCCGCAGTATGCGCTCACCCACGCTGCCGCTCTTTTCCGGGTGGAACTGTGTGGCAAAGAAGTTGTCCTTGTGCAGGGCAGCGCTATAGGGCAGGATATAGTCGGCCGTAGCTATCGTTTCCTGGCAGAGCGGGACATAGTAGCTGTGAACGAAGTAGACGTAGGGTGACTGGCTACTTGCCGGGCTGACGTTGTCCATCTGACCGCCCAGTCCCTGGAACAGGGGCGTCTTCAGGTCGTAGAGGGCGTTCCACCCCATGCAGGGCACCTTCTCTTCGTGACGAGTGGGCAGGAAACGCTTCACCTCTGCGTCGAAGATGCCCAGACAGTCTGTGTCTCCCTCCTCGGAATGGCGGCAAAGCAGCTGCTGTCCGATGCAGATACCCAGTACGGGCTGGGTGAGTGAGCGTATCACCTCGTCCAGACCATGCTCGTGCAAATAAGCCATTGCCCCGCTGGCCTCGCCCTGTCCGGGGAAGATGACACGGTCTGACGCTCTCAGCGCGCTGGCGTCGTCTGTCAGCCGGGGCTCCACTCCAAGCCTCATGAGTGCGTTCATCACGGAGAAAATATTTCCCGCGTTATATTTTACCACTGCTACGTTCATTTCCTGTTCTTTTTGCTCCTAATTCCTAACTCCTGATTAGCTGAAAATAATCGTTTTGTTCTTATAGGTCAGAATTTTTCTTTCAATATGTTTTGACACGGCATGCGAAAGCACAATTTTTTCCAAATCCTTGCCTTTCAAAACCAGGCTTTCGGGGGTGTCTTTGTGGGTGATGCGTGTCACATCCTGCTCAATGATGGGACCGGCGTCGAGCTCTGCCGTCACATAGTGACTGGTGGCACCGATAATCTTCACGCCGCGTTCGTAAGCCTGGTGATAGGGCTTGGCTCCGATGAAAGCAGGGAGGAACGAATGGTGGATGTTGATGATGTGGTGAGGGTACTCTGCAATCATTTCGTCGCTGATAATCTGCATGTAACGGGCCAGCACGATAAAGGAGATGTCCTCCTTCCTGAGCAACTCCATCTCGGCCTGTTCCACCTCGGCTTTGTTGGAATGGTCTTTCTTGATGCTCCAGACATGGTAGGGAATGCCAAATTGCTCGGCCACATAGCGTAAGTCTTCGTGGTTGGAAACGATGCAGGGGATGTCGCAGTTGAACTCCCCGGCCTTCCACCGGGCCAGCAGGTCGTAGAGGCAATGGCTCATTTTTGACACGAAGATGGCCATGCGGGGACGCTTGTCGCTGTAGTAAAGACTGAATTTCATCTGGTAACGCTGGGCATAGAGCGTGGTGATATAGTCATAGAGCTTGTCGCGTGGAATCAGGAACCCTTCCAGTTCCCATTCAATACGCATGAAAAACATACCGTCTACCTTGTCCACATACTGGTCCAGATAGACAATGTTACCCTTATTGTCTGTAATAAATTTTGTAACCTCCGATATGATGCCTTGTTGGTCGGGGCAGTGAAGGAGCAAAATTGCTGTTCGTTTCATTCTTAATTTTTTGTTCCGTCTTATCTCATTTTTAGCGTGCAAAGATACAAAAAATCATGGTAAAACACGAAAATATGCACTTTTTTTTTCATTTTTGCAAAATTTCTGACAAAAACTCTTGATTATTAAAAAAAAATTCATAACTTTGCAGCTAACTTGAATCCTAAAACCTCAAAGTCTATGGCAAAGTATAATGTTACAGAGCGCAAAGAACGCGACGCTACCTACAGGCAGCTCGTCAGTCCTGCGTTGATGGATGACCTGAAGGAGAAGATACTAGATTTAGTAGTCATGCAGAAGAAGTATAAGGACAAGAACTATTCTGCGAAGAAACTGGCCACAGATTTGGGGACCAATACACGCTATGTCTCGGCTGTTGTCAATGTGCGTTTTCACATGAACTACACCTCGTTTGTCAACAAATACCGGATAGAGGAGGCCATGTCTATTCTCACAGACAAACGCTATCAGGACTTGCGTATCGAGGAGGTCAGCGATATGGTCGGTTTCGCCAACCGGCAGTCGTTCTACGCCTCGTTCTACAAGCTGATGGGCATCACCCCTAGGGAGTATCGCCAGCAGCATTCCTCTCCGAGAAGAAGATAAATGGACTCTTTTAATTATCTTGACGAGCGTTTTGCCGACTTGCAGCTGCTCCGTTATCGTCTTGAAGGATTTGAACAGCTCTCCTCCAGTCAGAAACGACTCGTATATTATCTGTCGAAGGCCACGCTCTACGGACGTGACATCACCTTCGACCAGTTTGGTGCGTACAATCTGCGTTTGCGGCGCGCTTTGGAGGCTGTCTATACCGACCCGAATATTTCACGGGAAACACCAGATTTCCAGGCACTTGCCGTCTATCTGAAACGATTGTGGTTCTCCAGTGGCATTCATCACCACTATGGCTGCGAGAAGTTTGTGCCGGGCTTCTCGGAAGCGTTTCTACGCCATGCACTCCACACCGTCAATCCCGCAAGCTTGCCGCTCATGGAGGGGCAGACTTTGGATGACTTTTGCGAGGAGCTGTTCCCGGTCATCTTTCATCCTGAAGTGTTGCCTAAACGGGTGAATAAGGCCGATGGAGAGGATCTTGTGGTCACTTCGGCCTGCAATTTCTATCAGGGAGTCACCCAGCAGGAAGCAGAGCAATACTATGCAGAGAAAAAGGCTTTGGGGTCTCAGGTGGAGCCACCCTCCTATGGGCTGAACTCCACGCTGGTGAAGGATGCCGACGGCACTGTCAGGGAGGAGGTCTGGAAGGCAGACGGACGCTATGGCAAAGCCATCAGGAAGATTGTCTTCTGGCTGGAGAAAGCCCTTGAGGTAGCAGAGAACGATGCGCAGCATCAGGCCATAAGTCTGCTGATAAAGTATTATAAGACAGGCGATTTACATACTTTCGATAAATATTCTATTCAATGGCTTCAGACGCTTGAGGGACAAGTGGATTTCATCAATGGCTTTATCGAAGTGTATGGCGACCCGTTGGGGTTGAAAGGCACATGGGAGGGGCTTGTGGAGTATGTCGACGAGGAGGCTACGAAGCGCACCCGCATCATCAGCAGCCATGCACAGTGGTTTGAAGACCACTCGCCTGTTGACCCGCGCTTCCGAAAGCCACAGGTGAAAGGCGTGTCTGCCCGTGTCATCTGTGCAGCCATGCTAGGTGGAGAAGAGTACCCGTCCACAGCCATTGGCATCAATCTCCCCAATGCCGACTGGATTCGTGCCCGCTATGGCTCGAAAAGCATCACGATTAGCAATATTACAGATGCCTACAACAAGGCGGCAAAGGGAAACGGCTTCAAGGAAGAGTTTGTGATTGATGACTTAACGCTCTCGCTAATAAATTGTTATGGTGATGTGTGCGATAATCTTCATACAGACCTGCATGAGTGCCTGGGACATGGCAGCGGACAGCTGTTGCCCGGTGTAGATCCTGATGCGCTGAAAGCATACGGCAATACCATTGAAGAAGCCCGCGCTGACCTCTTTGCCCTCTACTATCTGGCCGACAGGAAACTGGTGGAGCTTGGGCTGCTGCCCGACGGGGATGCCTATAAGGCGGCCTACTATAGCTATATGATGAACGGCCTGATGACACAGCTGGTCCGTATAGAACCCGGGAAACAGCTGGAGGAGGCTCACATGCGCAACCGTGCCCTTATAGCCCATTGGTGTCTTGAAAAGGGTGACTGCATGCAGCTCGTCAGGCAGGAAGGGAAAACCTACCTGCGCATCACTTCCTATGAAGGGCTGCGAGGAGTGATTGCTCGCTTATTGGCTGAGGTGCAGCGCATCAAGAGCGAGGGCGACTATGAGGCTGCCCGCCAGCTGGTCGAACAGTATGCTGTTCATGTTGACCCTATCCTGCATGAGGAGGTGCTGGAACGCTACGAGAAGCTGAACCTTGCTCCTTACAAGGGTTTCATCAATCCTCGCCTGGTGCCTGTATATGATGCTGACGGTAACATTGCCGACATACACGTCGACTACTCTGAGAGCTATGAACAACAGATGCTGCGCTACAGCAAGGAATATGCTACGCTGATTTAGGATGATGACGGATTTGCAACAGAAGGTAAAGGATATTAAGCAGTCGTTCCGGCAGCAGATGGACGGGGCAGTGGCGCAGTCCATGCGCCAGAAAGGCGTAGACTATTCGCTGAACTGGGGCGTCACCCTGCCGCGCCTTCAGCAGATGGCCGGGGAAATCAAGTCTGAAACTACGGAACTGTATGACCTGGCTATTGCCCTGTGGAAGGAGAACGTGCGTGAGTGCAAGATACTGGCCACTATGCTGATGCCCGCTGACGAGATACTTCCGGAAGTGGTGGACATCTGGATGGAGCAGACTACGACGGTGGAGCTGGCCGAGCAGGCTGCTTTCAATCTCTACCAGCACCTGCCCTTCGCGGCCGAGAAGGCTTTCCTTTGGTTGGCCTCCCCCGACGACCTGCCGCAGATTTGCGGCTACCATGTGTTGAGCCGGCTATTTGCCCGTGGGCAGGAGCCTAATGAACGGGGCATCAATGAGTTCCTCGACCAGGCTCTTTGTGCCCTGCAGAATCCCAGCCCCGTAGTGCGTAAGGCCGCCATGCAGGCAATAGTCCATTTCTCTGGTCTCGGCCTGGTGTATGAGCGGCTGGCCCGCTCGGCCATCCGTAGCATAGGACTAGACTTCTTGTAGCTCCTGCCGTAGGCATCTCATGAATGCTCTTGATATTTTCTTGTTGGCAGTTTCGCTGGCGATGGACTGCTTTACGGTGAGCATTGTCAGCGGTACCATTCTGCGAAAATGGCAGAATGATGTAATTCTGCGTATTGCCCTTCTGTTTGGTCTGTTTCAGGCGCTGATGCCGCTGGCCGGATGGCTGGCCATGCAGTTCTTTGCCACCCGTGTCGAGGCTTACGGCCATGTCATTGCCTTTTTCCTGTTGTTGTTTATCGGCGGGCGGATGATATGGGAAAGCATCCGCTCCTCCCACGGGGAAGAAGCGGATGAGAAACATCGGTCGGTCTTCTGTCCGGAGCGTCTGTCCACCCAGCTGCTGCTGGCGGTGGCCACCAGCATCGACGCCTTGGCCGTAGGCGTGTCGATGGCTGTCACAGGCTACGACACGTGGTCTTCCCTCAGCCTGCCGTTGGCTGTCATCGGCCTGGTGTCGTTCTTCTTTGCCCTGTTGGGGCACTGGCTGGGCATCCGCTACGGACGTTCCGTCAGCAGGCGCTTACAACCTGAAATGCTGGGCGGAGTCATCCTCGTTGCCTTGGGAATAAAGATCTTGCTCCTATAGTCGGAGACGGAGGTCGAGACCAACCTGCAAGGGGTTGGCAAGCTGGGCGAAGTAGCGAGTGCCGCCGGCGGCTGAGCTCTGCACGGCGAAGGTGTTATATTTCGTGTCGGTCAGGTTGCGGCCCCAGAGGCTCACCAGCACATGGCCAAAGTCATAGTCGGCATGGGCGCCGAGGGTGGCGTAGAATTTCTGGTTGTAAGTGTTTGCCTCGTCCCACCAGGTCTTGCCCTGCCCCGTGGCGTTGGCACCAATCGTGAAGTTGCCGATATGCCAGTCGGCCATCACGCTGAATGTGTGCTGCGGCACGAAGGGGACATAGTTGTCCTTGTAGTTGTCATACTCGTCAAACTTCGCATTTGTGAAGGCGTATGTCACGCCCCAGTCGAGGGCATTGTCGAGTGCCCGTCCGCGCAGCGTCAGCTCCGCACCGCATGAGTGGCTCTTGCCGGCGTTCACCATGATACGGCCATAGTTGCTGTTGGGCTCCATGACGGAGAGCTGCTGGTTGCGGATCTGCATGTAATAGAGCGCAAGGTCGGCGTGCAGCTTGCCGTCAAAGAGGTTCAGATGGGTGCCAAGCTCATAGTTCCACGACTCTTCGGGCTTGTAGGCAATGGTCTTATTGATATTATCGTAGTCTTGTGTGGTGTGTTCCACATTGTAGTCGCCGCGCATGGCATCCTGCTGATGGGCGTTGAGGTCGGTCTGGAGAATGTCGCTGAACATCTGTATGTTGTAGCCGCCAGCTCGGTAGCCCTTCGAGACGATGGCATAGATGTTGCCCAGCTGCTCACCGAAGCTATAGGTGAGGCCGAACTTGGGCAGCAGCTGAGTGAAAGACTTCGAACGGCTGTCAACGACATGCGAAGTCAGATGGTAGGTGGCCTGTCGCTCGGCGGTGCCTCCCGTCATGTTCATGTAGGCCAGGGCGTCGTAGGCAATCTTTACCTTGTCGACATTGAAGCGCAGGCCAAGGGTGAGCTTCAGACGGTCAGTGAGCAGGATATTCGACTCGTGATACGCAGCGAGGTTCAGCTGCGGCGTGTGGAAAGTCTCAGGCACAGCCATTTCGGCACTCATGCTTACGCCTGAAAGTGCGGCATCGACAGCCTTCTGGGCAGCGGCGGCAGCTTGCTTCTCTGCCACCGGCTGAGGCATGCCCTGTGCTACCATTTGCTCGAGCATCTGTTGGTATATGCGCGGATACATGGAACCTTGCATGGCACCTTTCATGGCGTTGGTGATGGCATTGCTAATGGGGCCGGTAATGGCATCGCCGAACCAGACGGGCGCGTCGGTGCGCAGCCACTGATAGCTGCCGAAGAGTCCGCTGGCATGTTGCCATCGGCTGTTGTCATGGGAGCGAAGCACGAACTCCTGCGTGAGAGCGTTCATCTTCTGCCGCTGCTCCAGGCGCAGGTAGTCGGGCACCATATAGTCCTGGTCCATCATCATGCGGTCTTGCAGGAACTGGTAGCTGGTGGTAGAGGTGAAGAGCAGACTGCCCATGTCGTAGCCGATGGAGAGACCCGTGTTCAGCATGTTGCGCTTGTAGCCGTTCATGATGGTTGTCGCGGGATCCTGGACAGTTTTGCTGGCTGGTACAACAGATGAACTGGTTATCGACGGCAGATGTGGTATGGGAGAGAACTCGCCATAGCCGAAGCCGTTTTGGTTCACCCACTGGTAGTCGGCCGTCCAGTCGAACTTCAGCTTCTGCGTCGGCTCCCAGATGAGGCGAACCTTGCCGCCGGCCTCCAGACTCTTGTCGTTCTTCTCGTCGAACTGTGTGTTGTCAATAAAACCCTTCAAACCTGAGTAGAATCCGGCAACGGTGAAAGCGAGTTGCTCGCTAGGGCGGTGGTGATGGGCTACCTCCACATTGCGCCACAGACCCGTTCCAATGCCAAGATGCACGTCTGTACCCTGATAGTTCATGGGGTTCTTAGAGTAGACACGCACCAGTCCTCCTTCAGTATTCTGCCCATAGAGTGTTCCTTGTGGTCCGCGCATAATATCCACGCGGTCAAGCATATAGAAATGATTGTTAAAGGCAGACTTCGACATCAGCGGGATGTTGTCATAGTACACGCCCACCGCAGGGTTGTTGATGCGGGAGCCTATGCCGCGCACATACATCGACGATGTCAGGCGCGAGCCGTAGGCTGGCATGACGAACGACGGGACGTACTGCGACAGCTGGCTGAGGTCGCGCACGTTCAGCTGCTGAAGCTGTTCGCTGCCGAACACGTTGCTGCTCAGAGGCTGTAGGCGGAGGCGCACCTGCTCTTTGGGTTGTGAGATAACCACTACCTCGTCAAGGTCTATGACACGGGAGGTGTCGTTTGAAATGGTGTTTGCTGGAATAATGTCGGCAGTGGCGCTGATTGTGGCGGCTGCCATGAGTGATAAAATGACTGTTCTTTTCATACGTTTGAATTTTGGGTGCAAAAGTAGTACTTTCTTTTCAAACGTGCAATCCCCATTTGTATGGATTTTTAGGTGTCAGCGTGAACTGCCAGAGGCGGAGGCACTGAAGCTCAACCGTGTCCATGCGTACACGCCGAGTGCGATGACCAGCAATGTCTGTACGGTGTGGACGATGAGTACGAAGTAGAGAGCCTGCTCATCCTGCACGCCATAGAGGATAAGCATGGTCTTTACCGCGAAGTGCCACGGTCCGGCGCCGTTGGGCGTGGGCACAATGACGGCGATGGAGCCGACGACAAAGGTCACCAGGGCGCAACCCAGCCCCAGGTGGGCGGTGAAGTCGAAGCAGAAGAAGGTGAGATAGTAGTGCAGGAAATAGCATAGCCAGATGCCCACCGTCATTAGCGAGAACAAAGGCAGGCTCCGTACTCGCCGCAGCGAGATGACACCCTGCCAGATGTCGCTCACGGTCGTGCGTACCTTATTATATATAGAGAGGTGGCGTAGCAGGATATGGAGCAGGATGACCATTGCCACCAGACAGATGGCCGTGACCAGCCAGCCAGCCCAGGTGAAGCCGCTGAGAATTCCTCCGAGGTTCGTGCCCGTTTGGCGAAAGAAGGTGCCGAAGGTGCTCATCTCCAACAATAGGGTAGCCCCGACGATGACCAGCATAAGCAGCAGGTCGACCATGCGCTCGGTGACTACCGTCCCAAGTGCACGGGTGAAAGACACCCCTTCCCACCGTTTCAGCACGGCGCAACGGGTGAACTCGCCGATGCGAGGCACAACCAGCGAGGCGGCATAGCTTAGGAATATGGCATTCACGGCTATGCTGCTGCGGGTCTTCCCTGCGACGGGCTCCAGCGTCTGCCGCCAGCGCCAGCCTCGGAGTGCCTGTGCCAGGATGCCGAAGGGGAAGCTGAGCAGCATCCAGGTCCAGTCCATCTCATACAGCACCACTTGGCGAACCCGCTGGAAGTCGAAGCCACGATACATCCAGTAGAGGATAGCTCCGCCTAACAGCAGGGGCAGCAAAATCTTCACCGTGTTGCCCAAAAAGCCTTTTTTCGCTGAAAACATGGTGCAAAGGTACGAAAGAGTTTGGAAATCTCCAAACTTTTTCGTATCTTTGCAAGCGTTATGAAACAAGTAAGACCTAAAAAGAACCTGGGACAGCATTTCCTGACAGACCTGTCGATAGCCCGTCGGATTGCGGACACGGTGGATGCCTGCCCCGATTTACCTGTGCTGGAGGTAGGACCGGGCATGGGCGTGCTGACACAGTTCCTGGCTGAGAAGCCCCGTCCGCTGCGGGTGGTGGAAATCGACAAGGAGTCTGTAGAATATCTCTATGAGCATTTTCCCCGGCTGCACGATAATATTATTGGTGAGGATTTCCTGCGCATGGACTTGCACCGTCTTTTCGACGGTCGGCAGTTTGTGCTGACGGGCAACTATCCCTATGACATCTCCTCGCAGATTTTTTTCAAGATGCTCGACAACCGCGAGCTAATCCCCTGCTGTACAGGCATGATTCAGCATGAGGTAGCCCTTCGCATGGCTGCCCAGCCGGGCAACAAGCGGTATGGCATTCTGTCCGTGCTTATTCAGGCATGGTATGACGTGGAATACCTCTTCACTGTGGAGCCAGGTGTGTTCAACCCTCCGCCCAAGGTGCAGAGTGCCGTCATCCGCATGACGCGCAATCAGGTGTCGACTCTGGGCTGCGACGAGCAACTTTTCAAGCGTGTGGTGAAAACCACGTTCAACCAGCGGCGGAAGATGCTTCGCGTCAGCCTGCGTCAGCTGTTGCCAAACGCTCAATCCTCCGTATTCCATTCCCCGTTTGCTACCCTCCGGCCCGAACAACTCAGCATTCAGGAGTTTGTAGAGCTGACCAACTTGGTGGCCGCAGAACTGTCGGCGGAGTAGCAGTGCCCCAAAGTGGCTGTTTTCGTGCACAAACTGGTGTGCTCGCGCACACTTCGGTTGATTTGTGTCAATAATCACTGCTTTTTTGTTCAAAAAGGAACGAAAGATGATGCACGGATGCATTTTTCGTTGTACCTTTGCATCGTCAAAAGAAACAAAGACACAAGAGATCTTCAATAGTTGTTAGTTATTAGGTAAGTTTAGATTGTTAGTTCAGTAGGTTTTTAGTTTTTAGGTAAAAAAGATTTGTTGTAAGGTAACAAGTTTTAGAGAAGGTTTTTAGTTATTAATATCGTTTTATGTGCCGCCCCAGTTGTGAAAACCAGGGCGGTACTTTTTTCTATGCTTTCAGCAGTCTCTTGTTCCAGTTGCCTTTCCACAGCCGGCTGAGGAAAATGATGCCGCGGAAGGTGAGCTCAATGGCCATAGCCGTCCATACGCCTTTCAGTCCGTATTCCTTTGACAGCCACCATGCCAGTGTCAGTCTGACGCCCCACATCGAAAGGAGGCTCATGACGGCAGGCTTCAGTGTGTCGCCGGCACCGACGAAGACTCCGTTACAAACGATGGCTGCTGCAAACATCGGCTCGGCGAAAGCTTCTATTCGCAGGGCGAAGGCTCCTTCGCTGACAATGCTGGCCACAGGTGACATCAGGCTCATCAGTTCGGGGGCAAAGATAAACATCAGCACTCCCATCATGGTCATCACGGCAATGCCCAGGCCGACGCTCATATAGGCGAAACTCCTCGTCAGCATTCGCTGGCCTGCGCCAATGCCCTGGCCTACCAGTGTGGTGGCAGCTTCGGCTATGCCATAGCCGGGCATGTAGCACAGACTCTCAACGGTGATGGCCAGCGAGTTGGCGGCGATGGCTACCGTACCCAGCGGTGCCACGATGATGGTGCTCACAATCTGTGCCCCGCCCATGAGCAGGTGCTGCAGCCCCATGGGCGCACCAATCTTGATGGCCGTGCCTACCACGTCGGCAGTGGGTCGGAAACTGCGAAGCTGAAAAAAGAAAGTTGAAAAGTGAAAGACATGCTTATGCCTGTTGTCAGCTGTGACGTGTTGACGATGCATCTTGTAATCAGGCCTTTCATCTTTCAACTTTGATCTTTCAGTAAAAAGTCCCAGCATGTCTGAGCGGCAAAGCAGGAACCAAAGCATGAGCGAGGCAGTAATCAGCTCGGCCATGCCCGTGCCGTAGGCAGCTCCTGCTACGCCCAGGTTCATTAGATAGATAAAGATGTAGTTGAATGCCACGTCCATGCAGCACATCAGAATGTTCAGAGCCGAGGGCACCTTCATGTTGCCAGAGCATTTCAGCATCGACCCTGCCAGCCCTCCCATCTGGAAGAAGATGCCGAAGATGCCGATGTACATGAAATAGAGAGAGGCGTCGCGGGCGATGTCGGCAGAGCCGCCCAGCCAGTAGGGTAGGTAGTCGTGCACGGCGATGGCACTCAGCGAGAGGAAAAGGCTCCACAGGAAACAGCATACCAGCGCCTGCCGCAATACACGTCGCGCCCCTTCAAAGTCGTTGGCGCCGATGAAGTGGGCCACCTGCACGGAGAAGCCCATGTTCACCGCAGAGCCGAGACCGCCCATCAGCCACGTCGTGCTCTCCACCAGTCCGATGCTGGCAGTAGCTCTTGCACCCAGGTGGCCCACCATGGCGGCATCGATGAAGAACATCACCGTAGCGGAAATCTGTGCCAAGATAGAGGGAATAGAGAGCTGCACAATGAGCCGCATCTTCTCTTGGCGGGTCATTGTGCGCCCCTCTCGAATATATGATAGCAAGTCCGTTTTCATGATTATGCGTGCAAAGTTACGAAAAGTCGAGCGCAAAACAAAAGAAATCCATTTCTTTTTTTTGCCGAGACGGAGTAAGTTCACCATCTTAATGGCAAAGTTACGAAAAAAAGTTGTCACAGGCAACGGATTTTGGAGAATTAACGCAATTCGGCCTAAAATAAAGGCAAAACGGGGAAGAACGAGGAAGTTCAAAATACGAGGTAACGCAAAATTGGGAGGATTGGTGAAGGAGTTAGGTTTCTAAATCGTAACCCTGAAATGGTCTTGAAGACATGGTTAGAACTCAATAATAGACTACGCAAATCAGGACAGAACGCAGCACCTTTCACTGCCCGATTCTTATTCCGCAAACTGCTACATTTTGCATAGCAATGGATAACCCAAAAGACAGTAGTTTTGCAGCCAAAATTAAAAAGGAGTAAGAAACATGAGAAGTACATTCAACATTTTGTTCTACGTGAACAAGAGTAAGGAGAAGGGAGGGACCACGAGACTGAGTGTCTCGGGG
>JAEEGG010001587.1_pt1 | contig 60725 bp, 49 predicted proteins | sample 9134161 | NCBI WGS metagenome assembly JAEEGG01 (sample SAMN16246543, study PRJNA631951) | gut metagenome | biome: gut microbiome; feature: rumen; material: CR-attached | host: Bos | place: Iran: Karaj | collected 2018-10
CGCGTGTGCTCTCCTATCATCAACGCATTCGACACAGCAGTGATTCTGAACCAGCAGTCACTCGACAAGTTCGAATCGAAAGTAAAACCTGGCGGATATCTTCTCTATGATCCGAACGGCATCACCAAGAAGCCTACCCGTACAGACATCCACATCCACACCATCGAAGGTGCACAGCTGGCATCAGACATGGGTAACAGCAAAGTGTTCAACATGATCATCCTCGGCGCTTTCTTGAAGCTTCGCCCGATCATCCTCGACAAGAATGTTGAAGAGGGTCTGCGCCACAGCTTGCCGGAGCGCGCTCACAAGCTCATCCCGTTGAACATGGAAGCCGTTAAGGTTGGAAAAGACAACGTGAAGTAAGTCTTTAGTCTTTAGTCTTTAGACGTTAGACATTAGAATTGTAGAGACGTGCCATGGCGCGTCTCTACGTGTTTTTTTTGCAAAAAAACGTTGCATATATCAAAAATTTTTTGTAATTTTGAAGTCTGAAAAGTATTAAAAGAGTAAGATTTTTGTATGGTTAAGAAGACGGGGAATGGTTATGTACCGCCGTTCGTGGTGACAGACGAGATTACATCGTTGGTGGCAGATATTGCTGAAGTTGTAGGACAACTTACAGCAACAGCCAGCAATTTGCCAACTCCAAAATTGAGAAAAGAAAACCGCATCAAGACCATACAATCATCGCTTGCCATTGAAAACAACTCGATGACAATAGAGCAAGTTACGGCAATTTTGGAAGGCAAGAGAGTTTTAGGAGCACCAAATGAGATACAAGAGGTGAAAAACGCCATTGACGCATACGAAATTATGCTCGACTTGAATCCTTATAAAGAAAAAGATTTGTTAAGAGCCCACAAGCTGATGATGAACGACCTCGTTAGAGAAAACGGTCGTTTCCGCACTGGCGATGTTGGAGTTTTTGATGGGGAGAAGTGCATTCATCTCGGTCCTCCCCCACAACGTGTACCTTTGTTAATATCAGAACTGATTGATTGGGTTAAAACGACCAAGGTGCATCCGTTAATTAGCTCTTGCGTATTTCATTACGAATTCGAGTTTATCCATCCTTTTGCTGACGGAAACGGACGAATGGGGCGAATGTGGCAAACCCTTTTATTGATGCAGTGGAAGCCTGTATTTGCATGGATCCCAGTAGAGACTATCGTAAAAGAGCACCAGCAAGACTATTACAATGCTATTTCTCAAAGCGACCACATTGCTTCAAGTACGCCTTTTATTACTTTTATGCTCCGTTGCCTTAAGCAAGCTTTGGAAGAAATGAAAGAAAGTAACCAGAAAAGTAACCAGAAAAGTAACCAGAAAATCATTTCAGCAATGCAGAAAAATCATATGGTTACAATTCGTGAATTACAAGAAATCACTGGCCTTTCAGAAAGTGGCGTGAAGAAAATCATCAGGCAGCTAAAAGCAGAAGGCATTTTAAGCCGCAAAGGCAGCGACAAGGCTGGTATATGGGTGGTTAGTGAAAAATAGCCCTAATCAAAACCAGAAAAAGACATTTGGTCTACTAGACCAACATATTCAATATTGCGTCAACAAAATCGAGGTAAAAGAAAAAAAGCCGACCGTACAAAGCGTCACAAATTAATGGTCACGTACGGAACCGACTTTCACGTTGCAAAGATACAACAAATATTTGAACACACAGCCAGTTTTTGAAAAAATTGTAAAATTATTAAAGCGGCAACCTTAATGGCGTTAATGCCATTAAAGCCGTTAAAGCCTTTAAGGCAGCCGATGAAGGTGGTTAAGGCCACTGTAGGACTATGCCAAGTTCAGTGGATATTGGGTATATTGGGACGAAGGTTCGGCGACAAATAACAAATAATGGATTTGACCGTATAGATGAACCCTATCCTACCAACTTTCCATGCTTTACCAACTTGCTCTCTCCTATCAAAGATAGATGAGTTTTTCACCATTAGTTATCCGCTTTTCAAAAAGTAAAAGTTTGCTTATAGTTACAAAATTGAGTAACCAATTTTAGCTGAGACTTACTACCAATAATGTTTTCTATTGTTTTCGCACCAGGATGCCCGTACTTGTTCCCAATCCCAAAGCAAACCACGTAATCTCTTTTCCTGTCAAATAGTGATAGGGGATTATCGTTACTAGCACCATGATGAGCCACTTGTATTGTCCCTATTTCACCCCACTGAACATTATAATAACTCCTCAATAGATTATGATAGCACAATTCTCTAAACGGAAAATCCCCAGCAAACAAGCAACTTGCCTCTTTTTGGCATAAGTTTGCAATAGGTTTGGAAACCACTGTCATCGAACTTTCATTAAGATTATGGAAAAACCGCCTATAATAGATTCCCATCTTCCTAATGTTCTCTCTTGTGGTGAAATAGGCATTGACAACCTTTATTCCCTCCATATTCATATTAGCAAATGCAGCATACAAATCAGGATAATCCTTCATAAAACTACTCAAAAAAGCATTCGCCCTGTTATCCTTGATATTGAATGGGATATATTCCCAAAAATCGCCAAGTTTTTGGGTAACTTTTGATTGATAATTTGCAATATATAAATCAGGAATTCCATCTTCTGCATCTCCTCTTTCATATTCAAAAAGAGGTATCCTGACAATTCTTTCGTCCTCTCCCAGATAATAATTCGCTATAAACGCATTGGCCGCATTAGTAACCGCACCCGAATCAATGATATTAAAAATATACTGTTCGACAAATGTTGCCAATGGCATGAGCGGAATGACTATCTTTTTCGCTTCACATTGGCCAAGCAATCTGTTTATTCCATTGACATGATCTCCGTGAAAATGCGAGACAAATACTAAATCTATTGAATGCCTTTCTTTGGCAAAATCATCAATAGCCTTAAATAGATAATTGTTTGAACTTGATGTTCCACAATCATAGACAGCATTGAAAACATTCGTTTCACCTTCATAAAACCTTTCGGTGTAAAATGCGCCTTGCCCAACGGCGTGAAATGTTCTTTTAAGTTCCATTTGGCTTGTTTTACATAAAACGTACTAATAACATGAGTAATCCCAGTAATCCAAACGCTACAGCAAGTAATATTATTATAGTTTTGGTCTCTTTCTTTTCCTTATTTTTCCATTCAGTTGGTTTCGATGAAAAATACGGAATCAATTTGTTATCTGGAAACGAAGTACGAAGAATTGCCAAATAGTTCTCAAATTTGGTCTTACCCGCTTTTTCAACATCATCATTCCTTTCCCCTTTTGTTTCAACTATTGCCACAAGCGAATTCAAGGCCCTAACCAATTCATTTTCATTGGTAATGTCAACATCCATATTCAAAATTTTTTCTCCTTCTAAATTAATAACAGGTTTTTCTTCGATTCTGCTTTGATTTTTTTGATTGACAGTTCTTCTTTTACTTTCATCACATCCGTTATCATCACATGATTCATCCATTATATCGCCACCATCATCTTCATAACAACCGTCATCAACTGCTTGCTTCACAATTTTGAATTGTGAACGAGTGAATCCATCGGCTTTAATTGATTGTCCTCTAAATGGTATTATCTTAATAGTACCAGATAGTGTTAGCGAATTCGCGCCCGAAAACTCAATTGTTGAGATGTTTTCATACGGGAGAGACTTGCTTCCTATGATTCCGCTTTTGATGGTTAAGGAATTCTTTTCTAAAATAATTCTCGCAGGAACACCTTTTAATCCCCATAAAGGATTGGCAACCAAAGTTTTTGACATAATTTCAAACACTAATCCGTGTCGTGCGCAACGTTTATTTTTGCCTACTCTCTTCCAGCTTTTCGGCTTCTGCTGCATCGTTTGCGTTGGATAGAAGGCAACAAAAAAGCCCGCACCCCAATCCCATCTTGAAGTGAAGGCTCTCGCATTGCCTGAAACAAAGATAAGGAAAGCAGTGCGTGCTATAAGGGCACGCAGCGAACTATTCCTGCCTTGTTTCGTTCAAATTTGCGAGATTCTCACTTTCAGACAGAAGGTATCGCTACCGATAATTTTATGTGTGCAAATATAATAATTTTTTTATTTCAAATGAAAAAAACATTTCGCACCCAAAAAATTCGGCACTGCATTTCTCATTACAAAGGTAAAAGATTTAGATAATATAACGCTGGTACTTATTGGTACTTGTTCTGCAAATACATTTCATTAAGCTGTTTTTGCTTCTCACAATTTTTATCAAACAACAGTTCATGCTCTTTCTCAAGCTTCTTCATGAGGGTATCGTCATCAACAACATTATAAAACGAAGGCAAAGAAACACACAATCCACTTAGTTTGTCGTACAACCTTCCATATTCAACCATATAATCATTCTCGAAATCATGATGTAAGTCTTCTTCATCAGGCATCATCTCAAGATGAGCAATCTGCATATCCATAGAAAAATCATACAAACAAAACATTGCGAAATCCAAATAAATCAATGTACTGTCTGCAATGCCGTCCTCGATAGTTTTTTCGTACTTATCGTATATGGCTTGATATGTCTGATGAATGTCGTCAATATCCAATTTCTTTTGTTGAGGCCAAGCTAAAACTGTCAAAGCGGCAACAACAAGTGCCACTGACGACCATTTAAGCAATTTGCGCATAAGGATAGCTTTGCCCAACTCCGAAACCCGTTGATACCTGTCTTTGGTTTCTTTGTGCTGGCATTTGCGAACAATAGACCTAAAACGATGCGGAAACAACGCCTTGATAATGAAGCCCAAAGAATAAATGTCGCTTGTAACATCAGTTGTTTTACGATTAACCAATTCAGGAGAAGCGAAAGCCTTTGTGCCACCTGTTGCTTTGTCGATATTGGAATCGCAGTCAGCATAGCCGAAATCTATCAGTTTGACATTGTGGCCATTACGAGTGATGAGTATGTTCTCCGGCTTCAAATCATTATGAACGACTTGGTGCTTATGGATAAAACCGACAGCGTCAAGCAATTCATTCAAAATTCGATGCTTATCTTTGTTTGAAGGATTGGTTTGCAGAAAATCAGCCAATGTCCCTCCATCAATGTATTCCATGACAATGCAAGGTCCCACCTCGGCATCATCGCGCCAGTCAATGCATCTCACAACATGCTCATTGGCATACAGCATTTCAAGAATCAAATATTCACGCTGCAAACGAGCAAGATTCTCTGCCTCACTACCTTGTTCACGATTAAGCGCTTTTAGAAACAGTTTTCTTTCTCCACTAATAACAGTATATAATTTACTATAGCCAGTATTTCCCTGTTTAAATAGCTGATAATCATGTAATTTCGATATGCTTCCAGCCATCTTTCCGAACGCGCCTGATGTGAGACTTTCTGTCATAATGATTTGTTTTTGCAAAATTAGTTTATTTTTCACTGCAATGAAACAATTTTGTATTTTTGTAAACAAATTATGTTTTATGGCTACCACTTCCGTTTCGAGAAACATCAAAGAGCTTGACAATCTGCGTGAAGACATAAAGGAAACCGCAGGAATGAAGGATAAGACATTGTCGCCTAACGATTTTGATATCATCCAACAGGACATCAATAATAAAGTGTCGCAATCATCAATCAACGCGAAAACCTTGAAACGTTTATTCGGTTACGACAAGACGGATGACGATTCGAACATCAGATTATACACATTGGATGTGTTGGCAAAATATGTCGGCTATGAAAACTGGAGTTCATATCTTGAGCATATCCAGCTTTTGCATGGCAAAAACTCAGGCGATTTCATCGGCGAGAGAATTAACACCGAAGACTTGAAAATAGGCGACTGCATTCAAATAAAATGGAATCCGAAACGCCGGAGCGTCTTGAAATATCTTGGCAATCTGTGTTTTGAAATCATAGAGACCGAAAACTCAAAATGGCAGGTCGGCGACACATTCTTCTGCAAACACTTCATCCTAAACAAGCCGCTTTATGTCGATAACCTGACCGACAAAAACGGCTTGTTGAAATCGGAAATGTTTGTTGTTGGGAGTAAAGATGGGATAACATTTCTATTCAAACAACCTTTTAACATCAATAGTCAAAAATAATATCTAATGCCACCCCACTAATAAAAACATATTAGTTATATTTGAAACCGAAATCATTGCGGCTTTTTAATTCGCGACATCATAACATCAAATTGAGCTCTTTTATACATAACTTATTGATTATTCGGCACAAAGCACTTACAAAATTCTCAAATCTCCATTACAAAATTCTCAAAAGTTATCAACAAAATTCTCAATTCTCCGTTACAAAATTCTCAAAAGTGCCTGAAAAAATGACTATTCCTCATCCTCAAAATCCTCAGGCATCGGCTCGGCCCATTCTTCGTCATAGAACTCCTCGCCTACCAGCTCGCGGTCGGATTTGTCCTGCCCGCCAAACATCTGGCGCATGATATTTGAAGGTATAGGGAAAATCTGGCCTTCGGTGCCAGTCGAGATGGCGATGCCGACATTGTCGCTGCCGAGTTCGCGCGTCCAAGTGATGAATTCGGCAATCTCCATTGTGGCGACCGTATAGTTGGCCCAGTCGTCACCGATGTTTGCCTCGGCCTCTTCTTTCGTCGCCCAAACAGGGATATATGAGTTTCCGTCGCCGTCTTCAAGCATGGCGAAAAGACCAGGTTTTGCCTCCAGGAGCCATAACATTCCGTTGGCGTTTACAGTATGTAAAAATTTTTGAATCTCTTCCATAATGCAGTTTTATTTTGTCAATTTTTTATATTCCTTCTTCGCTTTCTCCAAATCATTCAGATATTCCTTGCAGGTATGCAGCCTGGCGTAGGTGGCAGCGGCAAGCAAACGTGAAGCATCAACATCGCTCTGCCAATGGTAACCGGCGATGACACGGCTCTGACCCCACTCGTAACCGAGTTTGAACAGCTCGTTCTGCGCCTCAGGGTTTATCTCACAGAGTATCAACGCCATGCCCCAGCCACGGATGGCATGTCCCGACGGATATGAACCGTTGTGACGCAACTCCTCTTCTTCCTCAGGCACCAATGTCGGCTCGTTGAAGTAGGCATACGGACGGGTGCGCATATACGTCGCCTTGGGGTTCGTGGCACTCAGACGGATGGTCTCCACACCACGATACAAAACCTTATATATTGCTGGGGTCTTCTCCTCCGAAATCTCCATCCCAAAAGCATCGCAGAACTGCGGCACCATGTCTTTTATCTCATAAGCGGCCTCACGGATGGCCTTCTGTGCACGCAAAGTGTCATTGCGCTGGTCCTTTCCCCAGTAATACTGCGAGATGTCGTGCATAAACTGCGACGAGCCTGGAGCAGGCGGCGCTGGCAGCCAATAAACCGCATCCGGCACCTCTTCGGCCGTGAGATACATCTGTGAAGCGTCTTGCGCATACGAAATCATGCCCGACAGCATCAAAACTGCCAGCATCAACACACCTAAAAAATGATTTGTCTTTTTCATAATATAATAAACTTAATACTACAAACTCTAAACTTTAAAACTACTCTAAACTCTACACTTTAAACTCTCAACTAAATTTCATCAAGTTCCAGCCACCGCATCTCTTTCTCATCAAGCATATCGTTGATTTCCGTCAGCCTCCTCCCTATCTTATCAATCTCCTGATAATCACTCTGATTCTCAAGCTGCAAAGTTAACGATTCTTTCTCATTTTCCAAATTTTCGATGTCGATTGCAAGCTGTTCGTATTCCCTTTGCTCTTTAAACGAGCGTTTCTTGCTGCGTTCCGTTGCCTTCGGCTTGTTTTCTCTGGTATCAACACGTTCAGCCGCCTGAATTTTGTGCTGTTCCTTGTTTCTCTCCTCAAGCCAGTCGTGATACTGCGAATAGTTGCCCATGAAACCTTTCACCATGCCTTCGCCTTCAAAGACGAAGAGCTGGTCGACGGTCTGGTCGAGGAAATAGCGGTCGTGAGAGACCACTATAAGGCAGCCCTTGTAACCTTGCAGAAAGTCCTCGAGTTTCTGTAACGTCAAGATATCCAAGTCGTTGGTAGGCTCGTCGAGAATCAGGAAGTTCGGATTTTTTATCAAAATCGTGAGCAGATAAAGTCTGCGTTTCTCACCGCCGCTCAGCAACGCCACTGGCTGGCGGTGCATCGAATACGGAAACATGAAATGCGCCAGCAGCTTGTCGGCGGTGTAAACCATGTCCTTGCCGTAATATACAACCTCGGCTATGTCGCGGATGGTGTCAAGAACGGTCTTGTTTTCATCGAATTTGATACCGCCCTGTGTGTAATAGCCGTAAACAACGGTCTCGCCCACCACAATGGTGCCTGAATCAGGTGCCTCATGACCGGTTATCATATTTAAAAAGGTGGATTTACCGACGCCGTTTTTGCCGATGATGCCGATGCGCTCACCTTTCTTGAAGATATAGTCGAAGTCTTTGAGCAGATACAGGTTATCCCATTTCTTGGTGACGCCTTTCATCTCGAGGATCTTGCCGCCGAGACGCTGCATATCGAGTCCGAACTGAATCTCGGTGTTGTCGCGAATCATGCGTGCTTTCTCTTTCAGGTCGTAGAAAGCGTCGATTCTCGCCTTTGCCTTGCCTGTTCGCGCCTGCGGAGTGCTGCGAATCCACTCAAGCTCATGTTTCATCATCTGGCCTGCCTTCTCCGCCGCGATGCGCTTATTTTCCTCACGTTCACGGCTTTTCTTGACGTAATAGTCGAAGTTGCCCTTGTGTGTGTAGATAGTTCCGTGATACATCTCCAGAATCTTATTGCACACACGGTCAAGGAAATAACGGTCGTGAGTGACCATAAAAAGGGTCACATTCGACTGGGTGAGGTAGTCCTCGAGCCACTCCACCATCTGCATGTCGAGGTGGTTGGTAGGCTCGTCCAAAAACAGCATGTCAGGGTCGTCGAGAAGCACCAAAGCGAGTGCCAGCCTCTTCACCTGACCGCCCGACAAAGTGCCGACCTTCTGCGTCAAGTCGTTGATTTCGAAGGTAGAAAGCAGCTGTTTCAGCCTCAGCTCATACGACCACGCCTGCATGGTGTCCATCTCCGCCGTAGCCTTATCCAAATCAACTTGATTTACAAGGGCTTCCTCATAACGTTTTATAACTCGCATCACGTCGGTATGACCAGTCGCGATGACGTCTTCTATGGTGAGATTCGGGTCAAACTTCGGCAGCTGTTCAAGGTAACCGATGCGTACATTCTCGTTAAACGTAACCTTTCCACCGTCGGCTTCCTCTTTCCCGACAAGGATTCTCATCATGGTGCTTTTTCCAGTGCCGTTGGCGGCTATCAATGCGGTCTTCTCCCCTTTCTCGATACCGAAAGAGATGTTCTCAAACAGCAGTTTATCGCTGAACGCCTTTGAGATGTTATCGACTGACAAGTAATTCATGATGCAAAAATAATAAAAAGACTTTAGACTTTAGACATTAGACCTTAGATTTATTTAAATAAGATAGAAGATTTTTCGAGTTTTTCGTGATTTTAGATGTAAAATAAACTATTTTTGCAAAAAATTTCAAAATGCGTACCGTCTGGCAACTTTTCATCACATTTTTCAACATCGGAGCATTCACCCTCGGTGGCGGATATGCCATGCTCGACATGATTGAAAAAGCTGTCGTCGACCGTCATCACTGGATTGAGAAAGACGAGTTCTGGGATATGATAACGATAGTCCAGATGCTCCCCGGAGTGTTTGCCGTCAACACTGCGCTCTACACCGGCTACAAAATCAAAGGGTTATGGGGCGCGATAGCGGCTTGCCTCGGAGCCATCATCCCGTCAATCGTTATAATTCTCATCATCGCCGTGTTTTTCCTTGACTACAAAGACAACCCTGTCATTGAGAGCATCTTCAAAGGCATCCGACCATGCGTGGTGGCGCTCATCCTCTCGCCTGCCATCAAGATGTTCATCAACGCCAAGGTGAACTGGAAAACTGCGATATTCCCAATAGCCACTGTCGTTTTGATATATTTCTTCAAGGTGTCGCCGGTGTATATCATCCTCGTCACCATCATCGGAAGCGTGGCATTCGCTTTTTATTCACAAAATCAGTTAAATAAGTCCAAATCATGATTTACTTGCAGCTTTTTTGGACTTATTTGAAGATCGGAATCTTCGGCTTCGGCGGCGGTTATGCCATGCTCTCGATGATTCAGTTCGAGGTGGTCGACAACCGCGGCTGGATGACCATAGAGGAGTTCGCCGATATCGTCGCACTCTCGCAGATGACTCCGGGACCTGTCTCCATCAACATTGCAACGTTCGTCGGCTACACCGTGGGAGGCTTCTGGGGCTCGCTTGTCGCAACCGCCGCAATAGTGGTGCCATCGTTGCTGATGCTGATTTTCGTGCTGAAATACTTGTTTAAAAATCAAGATAACTACATCGTAAAAACCACGCTGGCTCTGATGAAACCCGTCATCGCAGGACTGATCTTCGTTGCCGCTCTGATGATGATGAACCGAACCAGTTTTGTCGACTTCGGACTGCATCAGAACAACATCAGCGTGATAATCTGCGCCGTCAGCTTCGTCGCCGTCTTCTGGGCAAAAATAAACCCGATACTAATAATCATAGCATCGGGTCTTGTTGGGTATTTAGTTTATTGAAACTAAGCGAAAAGCTTGTCGATCTGCTCGCTATAACGCTGCATCACCACTTTTCTCTTCACTTTCAAAGTAGGTGTCAAAATGCCGTTTCCGATGGTCCATTCGTCAGCGATGAGTTGGTATTTCTTCACCCTCTCGACCTCGCCGAGACCCTCGTTCAGTTTCTTCACCTCTTTGTCGTAACGTTTCTTAACCTCTTCATTAAGAATCATTTCCTCGTTGGTGGTGAAAGGAATGTTATGACGCTTGCACCAATCCTTCAAGAATGCGAAGTCAGGACGGATGAGCGCGGCGGCGAATTTCTGGTTCTCGCCCACCACCACGATCTGCTCGATAAAGCCCGAAATATTGAATTTGCCCTCGACAACATCAGGATTCACATATTTCCCCAATGAGGTCTTAAACAGGTTTTTCATACGGCCTGTAATCTGCAAAAGCCCGTGTTCGTTGAACTTTCCGAGGTCGCCGGTATGGAACCAGCCGTCTTTGTCGATGACTTCGGCTGTCAGCTCAGGCTGTTTGTAGTAGCCCATCATCACATTGTGTCCGCGGCAGATAATCTCGCCATTGTCGGCGATTTTCACCTCCACGCCTGGCAGAGGCTGTCCAACAGCGCCCACCTCACGACCGTATTTGTTTCTGTTGCTCACCGTGATAACCGGCGATGTCTCCGTCAAGCCATAGCCTTCAAACACAGGCATCTTGATGGCTGAGAAGAACCCGCTGATTTTCTTGGTGATTGAAGCGGCTCCCGACACTATGATATCGAAGTTCTCGGCACCAAGTTTCTCGCGAATCTTGCTGTAAACGAGCTTGTCGGCGATTTTCAGCTTCATGTTGTAGAACCATGAGCGGCCTTCAATCTTATAATCCTCAGTGATGCGCATCGCCCAATAGAATATGCTCTTAGATAGGCCTTTCATGCTCTTTCCCGAGCTGTAAATCTTATCGTAGAATTTCTCCAAAACACGCGGCACGGCGCACATCATCGTCGGATGCACCTCTTTCATGTTATCAGCTATCGTCGCGATGCTTTCAGCATAATAAATCGACATTCCGAGGTAATGATACATGTAGATGAGTGCACGCTCGTAGGCGTGGCACACTGGCAGGAAACTGAAAGCGCGTTTCGACCATGGCGACGGCGTCTGGCAGAAGTTCTTGAACTGGTTCATCAGGTTATGATGTGAGAGCATCACACCCTTCGGCACACCTGTCGTTCCAGAAGTGTAAATTATTGTGGCACAAGACATTTCGTCAACTTCAGCCTTACGTTTTTCGATTTCTTCGGTGTGCGGATGCTCACGTCCGAGTTGCAGCAACGTGTCGAAATAACCGTATTTGCCTCTATCTATAAAGGTGTAAATCTGCTTCAGCGTCGGTGTCTCAGGCCAGATAGCCTCGATTTTGTTCATCACCGCAATGCCTTCAAGAATGCAGATGCCAGCCTCGCAGTTATTCAAGATAATCTTGTAATCAGCCTCGCTGATGGTCGGGTAAATCGGCACCATGACAGCTCCAATCTGCGTGATCGCCATGTCGAGGATGTTCCATTCCGGACGGTTGTTAGAGATGACCGCCACCTTATCCTGCGGCTGCACACCGAGTTCGATCAACGCGCCGCTGATAATGTTGGTCTGCTCAATATATTCGTCGATGCTAAATTCGCGCCATTGTCCGTTGACCTTGCCGGCCAAGGCGACTTTCTGGTCAGGATATTGCTCCTTGTAGTTGGCCAGTAAATCAAAAACTCTTTTAACTTCCATGACAAAAACTATTTAAAAAGGGTTTCGATAGTATCCGCGTAACGACGCATCACCACATTTCTCTTTACTTTCAATGTCGGGGTTACGATACCTGTAGCCACCGACCACTCATCGGCCACCAGCTCGAATTTCTTGATTTTCTCGACGTCACCGAGGTCGTGGTTGAGTTTCTTCACTTCCTTGCCGTAACGTTTGAAGACCTCTTCATTCTTGATCATCTCCTCGTTGGTGGTGTAAGGAATCTCATGACGTTTGCACCATTCTTTCAGGAACACGAAATCCGGACGGATGAGTGCAGCGGCGTATTTCTGGTTCTCGCCAAGCACCACGATCTGCTCGATGAATCCCGAAAGGATGAACTTGCTTTCAATAAAATCAGGGTTGATGTATTTTCCAAACGAAGTCTTGAAGATATTTTTCTTTCTTCCAGTGATTTTCAGAAGTCCGTGCTCGTTATAGCCGCCAAGGTCGCCGGTATGGAACCAGCCGTCCTTGTCGATGACTTCGGCTGTCAGCTCAGGCTGTCTGTAGTAGCCCATCATTACATTATGACCACGGCAGATGATCTCTTTGTCGTCGGTGAGCTTCACCTCCACGCCCGGCAGCGGCTCTCCGACATAGCCAACCTCGCGACCGTATTTGTTTCTCGTCGAAACAGCGATAACCGGCGATGTCTCTGTCAATCCGTAACCTTCGAAGATGACAATGCCCATGGCGTTAAAGAAACGGCACACTTTCTTCGGGATAGCCGCCGCACCGGAGACGATGACATCTATGTTGTCGACGCCCACTTTCTCACGTATCTTGCTGTAAACCAATTTGTCAGCAATTTTCAGTTTCAGGTTGTAAAGCCAGTTTCTGTCCCACACCTTGTAACGTTCTGTGAGGCGAACGGCCCAATAGAATATCATCTTTGAGATACCTTTCATGCTGCGGCCCGAGTCGTAGATCTTGTCGTAGAACTTCTCAAGCACACGCGGCACAGCGCAAAACATGGTAGGTCTCAGCTCAACGAGGTTTTCAGCTATAGTGGCTATGCTCTCAGCGTAATAAATAGACATGCCACGATAATGATACATATAGATAAGCGCACGCTCGTAAGCATGGCACATCGGCAAGAAGCTGTATGCCTTGTTAGACCATTCTGCTGCCGAGTGCTGTACGCCTTTCCACTGCGACATCAGGTTACGGTGCGACAGCATCACACCCTTTGGCACGCCAGTGGTACCCGAGGTGTAAATGATTGTGGCACAATCCATTTCATCGACTTCAGCCTTGCGTTTCTCAATCTCTTCAGTATGAGGATGCTCACGTCCGAGCTGCAAAAGAGTGTCGAAATATCCGTATTTGCCTCTATCTATAAAGGTATAAATCTGCTTCAGCGAAGGTGTCTCAGGCCATATAGCCTCGATTTTGTTCATCACCGCAACGCCTTCCAGAATGCAGATTGTAGCCTCGCAGTTGTTGAGGATAATCTTGTAATCGGCCTCACTGATGGTCGGGTAAATAGGCACCATCACAGCACCAATCTGGGTGATTGCCATGTCGAGGATGTTCCACTCAGGACGGTTGTTGCTGATGACAGCTATCTTTTCCTGTTTCTGCACGCCGAGTTCAATCAGCGCACTGCTCATGATATTTGTAAGCTCGATATATTCGTCAATGCTGTATTCACGCCATTGTCCGTTGACTTTACTCGCCAAAGCCACTTTCTGATCAGGAAATTTGGCTTTATAATGCGGCAAAAGGTCAAAAACTCGCTTAATACTCTCCATTTTCAATATTTTTCCTAAAAGATACTCGTTTTCAAACTTGCAAATATACAAACTTTTTTTCAAATAACAACAAAAAAATAAAAAACGTCATTTCGACCGACCGGAGGGAGTGGAGAAATCTCATTCAAATGTTTGAGATATCTCGATTCCGCTTCGCATCACTCGAAATGACGTCGTTGTTAGTGGCTAATAGCTAATGGCTAATAGCTATTACAGCAAGTGGCATGTGACAGTCAGACCAGCCATCACGATTGAAACCATCGACATCAGCTTGATGAGGATGTTCAATGATGGACCTGATGTGTCTTTGAATGGGTCACCGACTGTGTCGCCAACCACTGTAGCCTTATGATTGTCAGAGCCTTTGCCTCCGAAGTTGCCTTCTTCGACGTATTTCTTTGCGTTATCCCAAGCACCGCCTGAGTTAGCCATGAAGACGGCCAACACGAAGCCTGTGGCGAGACCGCCGATCAACAGACCGAGGACACCCGGAACGCCGAGAATCAAGCCAGTGAGGATAGGCACCAGGATTGCGAGGATTGAAGGGACAAGCATCTCATGCTGAGCACCCTTTGTCGAGATAGCGACGCAACGCTCATAGTCAGGTTCTGCCTTGCCTTCAAGGATACCCTTGATGGTGCTGAACTGACGGCGCACCTCTTCGACCATCTTCTGTGCGGCACGACCCACTGCGTTCATTGTCATTCCACAGAACACGAAAGCCATCATGGCACCGATGAACACGCCGACCAAAACGACCGGGTTCATCAGGTTGACGTTGTATGCCTGCATGAAGTCGACCAACGATGCTTTGGCAGCCTCAATACCATTCGGGAGGTCTTGACCCACTCTCACAAGAGCGAGTTTGATTTCCTCGACGTATGAAGCGAGAAGAGCAAGAGCTGTCAAAGCAGCCGAGCCGATAGCGAAGCCCTTGCCTGTTGCTGCTGTAGTGTTGCCAAGAGCATCCAAAGCGTCGGTGCGATGACGGACCTCTGGGTCGAGGCCGCTCATCTCAGCGTTACCACCGGCGTTGTCGGCGATAGGACCGTAAGCATCGGTAGCAAGGGTGATACCCAATGTCGAAAGCATACCGACAGCGGCGATACCGATGCCGTAAAGACCCATTGAGAGGTTGTTAGCTGTAAATTCAATATGGAATCCGTTGGCGCAGAGGTAAGCCAATATGATGGCGCAACCCACTGTCACAACCGGGATAGCTGTCGAGAGCATACCAAGTCCGAGACCTGAGATGATGACGGTAGCAGGACCAGTCTTCGAGCTTTCAGCCACCTTCTGGGTTGGCTTATAGCTCTGTGATGTATAGTATTCAGTAGCTTTTCCAATGATGACACCTGCCAGCAGTCCGACGACCACTGAGAGCGAGACCTGCCACCACATATTCGGAGCGAATGTCTCTTTTCCGAAGAGCAAATACATGATAACGAATGTAGCCACAGCGATGAGGATAGCGGCTGTGTTGGTGCCACGGCTCAATGCGCCGAGAAGCTCCTTCATGCCAGCACCTTCCTTGGTGCGGACGAGGTATATACCAATGATTGACAGCAACACACCGACTGCAGCGATGAGCATTGGAGCGAACACCGCTTTATATTGCAGTATCGGGTTCGTCGCGACGTATGCCGAGAATGCCGAAGCGCCGAGTGCCATTGTTGCAAGGATTGAACCTGCATACGACTCATAAAGGTCAGCACCCATACCAGCGACGTCACCGACGTTGTCACCGACGTTGTCAGCGATAGTTGCAGGGTTACGCGGGTCGTCCTCAGGGATGTTGTACTCTGTCTTACCCACGAGGTCAGCGCCTACGTCAGCGGCCTTGGTGTAGATACCGCCACCAACACGGGCGAACAATGCCTGTGTCGAAGCACCCATACCGAATGTCAACATTGTTGTCGTGATGATGATAAGCTTGTCGGCACCTTCAATGAAACGGTCAAGAACGATGAACCACACCGACACGTCGAGCAATGCAAGGCCAACGACCACGAGACCCATGACGGCACCCGAACGGAAAGCGACCTGCAAGCCGCTGTTCAATGACTTACGAGCAGCGTTGGCTGTACGTGCAGAAGCATAGGTAGCAGTCTTCATGCCGAAGAAGCCAGCCAAACCGGAGAAGAAACCGCCAGTGAGGAAGGCAAACCACACCCAGCCGTTCTGCAAATCGAACAGGCTCATCACAAAAAACAATACCGCCAAGATGATAAACACAATGATGACCACCTTGTACTGTTGTTTCAGATACGCCATAGCACCTTTTCTGACGTGCGAGGCAATCTTCTTCATCAAATCTGTTCCCTCGTCTTCCTTCATCATGCTCTTATAGAAATAAAAAGCGAATGACAAAGCCAATACTGACGCTGCGAGAACTAAATAAATCACATAATTCATACGCAAATGATTTTAATTAATAATATTTTTACTACTCTTTATTTTTTCAACGTTTTCAATTTGCAAAGTTCCGAATAATATTTTTTTTATCAAAGAAAAAAATAATTTTTTTTGAAATTTTATTTTTGCGTTATTTGTCAGAATAAAATTCGTAATTTTGTAGCGGGGTGTATCATTATTAATAATGGAGCAATCTGGTAATTTTGAATTTTGAATTTTAAATTATAAATTAAAGAATATGAAAGGTATCAAGTTTCGTTTGATTGTGATGAACTTCCTGCAGTTCGCAGTATGGGGAGCTTATCTGACATGTATGGGGACCTATCTCGCCAGTCACGGATTGGCATCCCACATTGGAATATTTTATTCAATACAAGGCATCGTGTCAATTTTCATGCCTGCTTTGGTTGGCATCATCGCCGACAGATGGATTCCTGCCCAGAAGACCTTGGGATTGTGCCATCTCATCTCCGGCGCTGCCATGCTTGGCGCTGCTTACTATGGTCTTACGATGGGCGATGCTGTTCAGTTCGGTCCTTTGTTTACCTTATATTCGATAGCAGTGGCATTCTATATGCCGACATTGGCAATATCCAACTCTGTGGCTTACAATGCTTTAGATAAAGCTGGCCTTGACACAGTGAAGGCCTTCCCTCCTATCCGTGTTTTCGGCACCATCGGCTTCATCTGCACCATGTGGATTGTCGATTTGCTCGGATTCCAGCCTACAGCAGCACAGTTTGCTGTGAGCGGCGGCATAGGTATAGTACTCGGTCTTTATTCGTTCACGCTGCCTGCCTGCCCACTCAACAAAACAGACAACTCATCATTTGTCAACAAGCTTGGTCTCCGTGCTTTCACCTTGTTTAAAGATAAAAGGATGGCATACTTCTTCATCTTCTCGATGTTGCTCGGTGTCTCACTGCAAATCACCAACGGCTTTGCCAATCCTTATATCACCAGTTTCGGAGGCATTGAAAAATATGCAGGAACATTTGGCGTTCAGCATGCCAACATTCTCATCTCATTGTCACAAGTGTCGGAGACGCTCTGTATCTTGTTGATTCCGTTCTTCTTGCGCAAATTTGGCATTAAGAAAGTGATGCTCATCGCAATGTTCGCATGGGTGCTGCGTTTCGGATTCTTCGGTCTTGGCAACCCAGGTGCCGGCCTGTGGCTCTTCGTGCTCTCATGCATCGTTTATGGCGTTGCTTTCGACTTCTTCAACATCAGCGGCTCGCTCTTCGTTGACAAGGAGACCGACCAGGGCATCCGTTCATCAGCACAAGGTCTCTTCTTCCTGATGACAAACGGCATCGGTGCCACCATTGGTACATTAAGTGCACAAGCTATTGTAAATCATTTTGTTTACGAGCCGCAAGCAGCAGGTGCCACACCTGAGATGGTTGCATCAGGATGGCAGAACGCATGGTTTGTATTTGCAGCCTACGCCCTCGTGGTAGCAGTGATATTCGCCATCGTTTTCAAATACAAGCATAATCCGGAGGAGTTAAAAGATAACAGACAATAGTTAAAAGATAAAAGAGATGAGGCAGTATTTGGATCTTCTGCAAAGAATTTTAAACGAAGGCGTGCAGAAAGGCGACCGCACTGGCACAGGAACCATCAGCATTTTCGGGCATCAGATGCGATTCAACCTCTCGGAAGGATTTCCGCTCGTCACCACGAAAAAGGTGCATCTGAAGTCGATAATCTACGAGTTGCTGTGGCTCATCAGCGGCGACACAAACATCAAATATCTTCACGACCATAAAGTCTCCATTTGGGACGAGTGGGCTAACGCTGACGGCGACCTCGGTCCGGTGTACGGCGCACAATGGCGCAACTGGAACAACGAGGACATCGACCAGATACAGCAGGTCATCGACAGCATCAAAAACAACCCGAACAGCCGCCGTCACATAGTGACAGCCTGGAACCCGAGTGTGCTGCCAGACGAGCATGAAAAGGATTTCTCGAAGAATGTCGCAGCCGGGAAGGCGGCACTGCCACCATGTCACGCTTTCTTCCAGTTTTACGTGGCAAACGGCAGACTCTCATGCCAGTTGTACCAACGCTCAGCCGATGTGTTTCTCGGCGTGCCGTTCAACATCGCATCATATTCCTTGTTGACCATGATGATGGCGCAGATATGCGGTCTCGAACCAGGCGATTTCGTCCACACATTCGGCGACGTGCACATCTACAACAACCACATCGAGCAGGTGAAGCTGCAGCTCTCACGCGAGCCGCGCCCACTCCCGACGATGAAGTTAAATCAGGATGTCAAGAGTCTGTTCGATTTCAAATACGAAGATTTTACATTGGAGAATTACAACCCATACGATGCAATCAAAGCGGAGGTCTCTGTATGAAAACAAAAATATCCATTATAGTAGCACTCGCCAAGAACCGTGCCATCGGCAAGAACGGCGACCTCATCTGGCATCTCTCAAATGATTTGAAACATTTCAAAGAGGTGACGTCAGGTCACACAGTGATTATGGGCTACAAAACCTACGCCTCGCTTCCTGGCAAGAAAGCGTTGCCGAAACGGCGTAACATCATCATCTCAAGCCATCTGACAGAGACACCTGAAGGTTTCGAAGTGGCAAATTCAATCCTCGACGCCATGAAAATGGTGTACAACGAAGAAGAGGTCTTCATCATCGGAGGCGGCATGATATACGAGCAGTTCCTGCCAATGGCAGACCTTCTCTATCTCACAAAAATCGACAAGGATTATGAAGCCGACACCTTCTTCCCAATAATAAATTATGACAGATACAACCTCATCGACCTGAAAGTGATTGACGACGACCCGCAGATAGATTGCTCATACAGGTTCGAGACTTGGGAGCGGAAATAAAGATATGAGTTAAAAGATAAAAGAGGACCCCAAAAATATGAGAGTCCTCTTTTCTATTATCTCTAATCTTTTATCTGATAACGGATATTTTGCGTGTCACTTCATTGCCGTCGGCATTGATGCGCACCATGTAGATGCCTGCGTCAAAGCTGTTCATGTCGATCTTAGCCTCGTTGCCGTCGAATGACTGGGCGAACACTCTCTGACCCAACGAGTTGTATATCACGACACTGCTGAGGTTTTCTGCTTTCACTGTGAGCATGTCCTTTGCAGGATTTGGATACACGCTGACATTCTGAGCCATATTTTCCTCAACGCCATCAACAGAATACAACACCTTCACGAAGTACTCGTTGTTATACATCGACTTGATTGGTGCTGAGTAGCATTCAGTTTCCTTATAATAAGGGACTATTCTGTAATAATACCAAGTACCGTCTTCCAATGTCTTTGTCTCTTTGTACTCATTCTTGCTTCCAGAAACAGTCTTCACGTGTTCATAAGCGCCGTCTTCATTGACTTTTCTATAGACGAAATATCCGTTAGGCTGACCTGTCGCCGGATGCTCCCATGTAATCATAGGTTTGCCGTTTTCTTGAATATAATACCAAAGATTTCTTCCTGATTCGCAACCTTCGCCAGCACTTGCGCAAGCCTCGTTTGAAAGGACTGATTCGCCGCCGTCGGTGAGGTAGCACACCTGGTAGCAGTGACCGCCTAATTCTGCTGTTTCGTCAACAAACTCGGTATCATGTGCGAGTTCGAAGAGCAGTCCGTCACGGTAAATGTTGTAGCCATACTGTGTCTTTGCTGAAGCAGTCCATGTCAGAACCACATTACCGCCCTGTGTCGAAGCAAACAGTTCACCGGGGACCTCTGTCGGAGCGGCGTTGCCGCAACCATTGTTACCTTCATACAGATAACCTGCAGGGATATTGTTTGAAGTACCTTCATATTGGTAAACTACGGCACCTGTTGAATCTTTGATCTTGATTGTAAGTTGGACATTGTCTGTTCCTGCCAGCCAAGCGAACTTCACATTACCGAGAGTGATGTTCATATTGTATGTCACAGGGTTGTTGCTTGTCATGGTGAATCTGTCGATTTCACGACCTGCTCCATCGTATGATACGAGGGCACCGCCCTTCCAACCTGTCATGCTTGTGGTTGTCGCGACGATCTTCCACTCACATGTCGGGCCGAATGATTCTGATGCTGTGATATTATTACCGCGTGCGCCACCAATAACAGCGTATAACTTGTATGTGAATGTACTATAGCATGGCACATTGCTGTCGACCCATGTCATGTTGGCACCTGGTGCAGCGTTATCAATTGTATGAATAACAATACCATCTCTTTCGATCACGATCTGGTCGATTGTAGTAATGTTGCTGTTATTCAAGGTCTTTGATGGGTTAACCCATGTAAGGGTAGCCTCTTGTGCGACATCGCTTGTCTTTGTGACTGTCAGGTTGGTAGGAGCCTGAGCTGTGTTGTTATAAACATCTGCCGGCACGAAGTTAGTGATAGTGGCATTGCCTGTGTTGTATTCGATATCACCAACGAGGAACCAGTTGTCGCCTGATCCACCCCATCCCCAGTTGAAATGGAAGTAATCACCGACATCGTATCCATCGCATACGAAAGCATGACCGGCATTGGCATTAGCTGCTGAGCCCGAGTAATACATTGGCCAACCTTTATCCAAAGCTGTTTTCAAAGTATTGATCCATACATCAAGATTACCCTTGTATTGGATATTGACAGCAGATGTGTAACGGAAAAAGCTGGCAACAGCCTGTGGGACATAAGCCGAGCTTGTACCGCTACCTTCAACACCGTCATACTGCATGTCGACTGCCACACCGCAGTGATAGCCCAGGATTGCCACTGCGTTACCCTGTTCTGGGGTGTAGCTGCCGTTATAGTTATTCAGCATGTTATCCCAATCGTATGTGGTCGCACCGAAGTTGGCTGACAATGTGCCGTATCCTGGGCAGTAGTATGAGTGGCTTCCCTGACCTTGTGTAGGATATTTCCAATAGTTCATGATCTGAGCCATTGCTGTCGCCACGCAACCGACGTAGACGTGTCCGCCCGGGCCGTGTGGGTCGGCTGGACATTCGCTGTTGTAAGGAGCAGGATTCTGATTCCATTTTGTCTGGATGAGAGCATCAACGATTCTGCCTCTGTCGTCAGCTAACACACGACCATAGTTTCTCACGCTTTCCCATTCCTCTGCGACTTTAGGGTCGTTGACTTTGTTTCTGTCCAAAGTTCTACCTTCGGCAAGTGCATTGAGGTAATACATACGGGCAGGATTCTCCGTGTCAAATGTCTCACCAGTTCCATAACCCACGATAGGACGGAACATATCATCGGCGGAAACAACGACAAATCCGTTGTCGTCAACGTTAAACACGTAGAAAATTTTTTCTCTGTCAATCGAGAAAGTGTAAACCAATTCAAGATTTGCACCTCTTGATGCTTCAAACTTTGTCTGGACAAATTTCTGTCCGACAATCTTGGCCGAATTAACATCAACCGGATTGGCGTAAATAGCTCCAATTCCGAGAAGGATGGCCACTGTTAGTGATAATAACTTTTTCATTTTTCTGATTTTAATTGATGATTTCAATAATATTCTATTCTATAACTGTGATTTTCTTTGTCGTTGAGCCATTTACGCTCGAAATTCTCACCATATAAATTCCTCTTCCGAATCTGTTCATGTCAATAACGTATTCGTTACCGGAAATATTCTCTTCGTAAACTTTTTGACCAACGAGATTGAATATTGCGACATTTTCAAGCATCTCTCCTTCTATCTTGATATCGCCACTTGTAGGATTAGGATAAACACTCACCTCATGTGCAATGTTCTCATTGACAGCGTCGGCGGAATAATAGTATTTCACGAAATACTCATTGCAGCAGCGTGATTTTATTGGAGCTGAGTAGCAATCTATCTCACGATAGAAAGGAATCACCTTATAATAATACCACGTACCATCCTGCATGGCTTTGTTTTCCTTATATTCCTTTTTACCGCCAGCAATAATCTTAATCTGCTCATATTCGTCGTCATCACCCACTTTCCTGAAGACGAAATATGCGCTTGGGCTATTGTGTGTCGGATGCTCCCATGTTATGATCGGCTTGAAATTGTCCTGCACATCATACCAAAGGTCAGAGCCCGTCTCACAGCCTTCACCGGCAGCGCCACATGCCTCATTTGAGAAATCAGATTGTCCACCCAAGCCGAGGTAACTCACCTGATAGCAATGTCCGCCAAGGGTCAGATTTTCATCCACATATTCGTTGGTATAGGCGAGTTTTACCAGCAAGCCGTCACGATAGATGTTGTATCCGTAACCGTCTTTGGTTGTCACTCCCGTCCATGAAAGCATTATATTGCTGCCGTCTGCGGTGGCGTATAAATCTGAAGGCGACTCTGTTGGGGCCGCGTTTCCGCATCCGTTGTTTACGCTTAGGAACTCACCCTCGTCCATATCCAAAACATTTCCATTATAGCTAAAAACGGAGTTGTTCTGCGAGTCTTTCACATTAATGGTGATTGTAAATGATGCGGTCTCACCTGACGGCACCCATGCCATCTTCACCGGACCTACTGGCATATCGACATTAACAGCCGACGGTGTTGAATTGGTTGTCGTGACAGTGGCAAATTGTGTTCCCGCTGCGTTGTACAAGGCAATTTTTGCGTTTCTCCATCCCTGCATGTTCTGCGACGACACCATAAAGCTCCACTGACATGTCGGACCCACATTGATTTGTTCAGTATAAGCCGACTCTCCGATTTGACCGTCAACCATTGCATATATTCTATAGGTGTATGCATCGAAGCATGGGATGCTGTTGTCAACAAATGTCATATCCTCACCTGGTGTAGCGTTGTCATTTGTATAAACGACAATGTTGTTTCTCATCACAACAACGCGGCTGATGCCTGTCAGATTCTGGTTATTAAGTGTCTTTGTCGGGTTTTTCCATGACACCGTCACCGAAAGTTCATTGTTGCCGGCAGCTGTTGCTGCGACATTGGTTGGGGTGTTTGGTGTTGAGCTGTAGATAGCAGCTGGCACATAGTTATAAATAACACTCTGTCCGTCGGTATAGTTATGACCGTCGATGTCGAAGAAACCGTCGTTTGAGCCACTCCAGCCCCAGTTGAAATGCACCAGTCCGTCTTCATCATAGCCGTCAAGCACGTATGCATGACCGCCGCCACGATGCACCATAGGCCATTCTTTGTCAATGGCTTTATAGATGAAATTCAGATAAGCCTCCTTGGTATAGTTCTCACGTTTGATATTTGTCATACTGCTTGTGTATGAGAAATGCTCCGGCATAACAGTGCAAAGTTTTGTAGTCGTGGCACCGCTGCTTGTAGGACGATAGTTCATGTCAACTGCCACTCCGCAGTGGTAAATCAATGTTCCGATTGCCTCAATCTGAGCTATTGGCGAGCTGGCACTAATCTGATCCGGCATATTGTCCCAATCGTATGTGGTAGCTCCGAAATTCACCGTTATCGGGCCATACTGCGGATTGTCTTCTGGAATGTAAGTATGACTTCCTGTTCCCTGCATCGGATGGTTCCAATATTTCATGAGCTGTGCTGCGGCAGTAGCCACACAACCGGCATAGACATGTCCGCCAGGACCGTTGGCATCGGCTGGACAGCAATAGTTATACGGGTAATTCTGATTCCATGTAGTCGTAACCAGATAGGATCCCTCTCTTCCAGCAAAACGTGGCACTATATGGCCATATTCACGCAACGACTCCCAGTCTCTTACAACTTCATAGTCAGCATTGACCGAGCCACGTTGCATACGGTACTCATTGATTCCATTCAGATACTCTTCCAAAGCTGGAGCCATGTTGTCCGGCTCAAAAGCATGTTCTTTAGAATAACCGATAATAGGGCTATAGCTGTCGTCAGCCGAAAGAATCACAAAGCCGTTTTCTCCAACGTTAAAGACATAAAACGATGGCATTGAATACACCAATGCAACATTATCTTCGTTCACGTATTTACGGGCGATATCCTGTGCTTCTTCAAGACTTACATGAGCTGCATTAAGGCTCAGCCCGCCCCACAATATCGCTAAAATTACAATAAGTCTTTTCATAATTCTTTAATTTTAATGCATTATAACAAATCTTTCTGTTGTCATACCTTTGACAGATTTAACCTCAATCATATAAATTCCAGACTCATAGTCTGTTGTGTTGATGTCCAAGAAATCAGTTGTGCCATTGAAACCATACACTTTCTGACCTAAAGAGTTGTAAACCGACACCTCGTTAATGCCTTCGGCCTGAATCTTGACATTTCCGTTAGCAGGATTAGGATAGATACGTGCGTCTATAGCATTTTCAGGCACTGCGAGCACTTCGACTGTCACATAATCCTCATTGCTCGGAGTCAAAGCTGGTGTCGATTCACACGCGTTGCTGTAAGCTGTCACCTTATAATAATAGTTACCCACTATGCCAACGCCGTCGAAATACTCGTTGAGTGCGCCGTCAATAGCGGCTATTTCGGCATAATCCACACCGTCTTCACTTCTATAAACCTTGAATTTTGAAGGTGTATAGCTGCAGTTCCAGCTAAGGAGTGTTCCGTCAAGGCCATCCTGATAAGCATATAGTCCGGTGAAACCTGTCGGAGCGGTACATTCCTCACAGTCGTTGTTGCCGCTGTAGAGTATCTCGCTCAGCTGTGTTGATGAACCTGAGAAGTTGTAAACCTGATTATTTGCTGAGTTTTTCAGCGAGATGGTCATCGTCGGGACAGCTGTTGAAGGTGCGGTCCATTTCATGGTAAATTCGCCTTCCGGTATCTGGAATTTCTCAGAGAATGGTGATGATGTTGTCATCGCTATTTCTTTAAACACGGTTCCATTGCTGCTGACAAACTGGATTTTTCCACCATTCCAGCCTTGGAAGTTAGTAGTGGTGCAGACGAGTTTCCATGTGCAGTTTGGTCCGAACAATGCGACCGTCGAGAATGGTTGTCCCTTAGTATTGTTGTTTTCCGCAACAATTGTGTATTCATAGCATCCATATTCGTTGACAGTGTCCTCATATGAGAGCTCTTCGCCAGCCTGCACATTGTTAAATGTCTTAACAACATTGCCGTTGCGTTTGATTTCTATCTTTTCCACTGTCTGGAGTGCTGCTCCTGATTCCGACACTGTAGGCACTGTAAATGAGACAGTTGCGGTCTTGGTCACAGCATCGGCAATAGCGACCTCCAACGACTCGATGGCAGGCACCATTGCATCGTAAACATAGTCAGGAACCATCTCGAACACAGCTCTCTGGTATTGGTTGAAATTGCCGTTGAATGTGTTGATGGCGTCAATCTGATAGTATATGTTTCCTTGTCCGCTCCAGCCCAAGTTGAAGTGGAAGTAACGCTGGTTGTTATAGCCGTCGCAGTCGAAAGCATGACCGCCATCGGTGTCCGAGCCCGCATAAACCATAGGGAATCCACGATCCAACTGCGCGATAAGCTTGTCCTCCCATGCTGTTCTTGAATAAGAGTCGCGAGCGTCGACATAAGTGCATGAACCGTATCTGAAGTGATTGATCACCGCAGGTGCCACGTCTTCGGTATGGGCGCCGCTGCCATTAGGAGAAAAGTCCATGTCAACAGCTATAGCGCAATGATACATCAGAAGAGCCACAGCCTGTGCCCCAGCATTAGGAGAAGAGCAGGAACTCGGCATGATTGCCCAATCGTATGTGGTCGCACCGAAGTTGGCCGACAAGGTCCCGCCATACGAGCTTGTGCTGTATGTATGTTCGCCGACACCTGTCACCGGCCAGTTCCAGAACTTCATCACCTGGCTCATGGCAGTAGCCACACAACCTGCATAGCAATGGTTGTTTGTCCAGTAGCTGGAACATGCCGGAGCATAGTAGTTATAAGGCCAATCCTGATCCCAAGTCGTTGAAATAAGAGGTTCCACCGACTTCTCCATTCTTGTCTTCATTATGACACCTTCCTTACGGAGAAGATCCCACTGAGAAGCGATTTCTTCGTCTGCAACTATATCATTATCAATAGCGTGTTGAATCTGACGGCCGAAATGACCGAGGAAATACTTCACTCCATCCGGGATATTGTTCGCATCAAAAGGAGTGTCCTCGCAATAACCCAAAATAGGGTGCGCACAGTCGTCAGCGGCAACCACCACATAGCCGTTTTCATGGTTGAACACATACAGATAAGGTGTGCCGTCTTCGCCACTGAAAATGTAAGCCAACTCGACATCAGCAACATCCTTGGCTGATAACACATTGTTTCTCAAATATTTAGCTCCAAGATTCTTAGCTGTATTGACATCAACAGGGTTTGCAAACATCTGTCCAACAAAGAACAAGAAAGCCGATAAAAAAAGTAATGATTTTTTCATTTTTTCTCTATTTTTTCGTTGTTAATTTATTAATTTTCTATCTCAAAAAATTTTATCTCTTTGAATTACAGTCAGTTAAAATGAATGACTCATATAAATTCCAACCAACCGTGATTACAGTTTTTTGAACTTGTAAAAATACAAAAAATTTTCATACGGCAGTCATTTTTTTTCGTAATTTTGCATTTCAAAAATGAAAAAACCTGAAAATGGAGCATAAATTCTATGATTTTTACATGCGTTTTCCGAGCGAGGATGACGCGCTGAAGGCGAAAGATTTTTACTATAAAAAGCACCGTCCGCGCATTGGCGGCGAGTTCAAAATCAACGACAACGGAGTGTGTTCTTTGTCGCTACAGGACGAATGTGAGCTCATCACCGACCTCTACCCTTTCGGACTGACACGTTATATCGTGGCCGACAACTTCCACGGAGTACGTCGCGAGCACGGCAAGGACATCTTCGACTTCTTCACCGACAGCGACCATTATTTCTGCTGGGACTTGAACGAGCAAGTGTTCGAAAGACTCAACAATTTCTTGAAAAACGAGATTCAGAACGACGGTTTCAAGCCGGAGGAAGGCAAGCACGCACCGTTTGTCCAGCGCACCCTCGACAGCATGGGCATCGACGACCTGTTCAACATGCTCAATGTGGATGCTCCAGGTCTTGATATTTAGCCTGAATCTCCATCTTCGCCATCTTCTGCACTTCTATGCTCGGATGACCGAACTCTTCGACTATCTTACCCAAAATGAGATACATCCCATCACCTTGGAACGGATAGATTTTCAATGTGTTAGGGAAAACGGTGGCATCAAAGACGTCGCCGTTGGCATCCAAAAAATTGGCAAAATGCATCAACTCGCCTCTGGAGGTCTTCACATACTTCAAGCTGACGAGTTTCCCAAGCATACGGTATTGTTTTCCAACGTTTTGCAACATGTTTTTTGCAAACACTTCTCCCCTGAACCGCGTCTTCAGCATGTCGAACCACGTCATAGTGACAGGGAAGCCGAAAAGCTCTATCTCATCATAAGCGTCCTCAAGTGGCTTCGACTGCATAGCAGGTAATTGATAATCAGTATTTTGAGCACCAAAGCCATTATTCACAAATCTGAATTGTGTCTCCTGGACAAGGCCTCGCATTCCGTGAAATTTGTTGCGGTAAGACGTCATTTTTCCATTGTAGGTATGGGCTTCCCAAAGCAACGTCGGCTTGCTCTTGCCTGTGAACGCAAAGGCTCCGCTGCGAATCAAAATCACTATCTGTTCCATCTTGGGACGCAACCGCTCCATGAAATCAGGCAGATTTTTGTATTTTCCATTTATAATGCGCTCATTTACAAGGCTTTGCGCAAACTCAGCCTCAAGTCCTTGCAGATGCACAAATCCGATATATGCCACCTTGCCATACAGCGTGGTCAGATACTCACTCATATTGACGCATGGCAGGTGTACGACTCCGCCTTGCCGCCTCAACTCGTTGAAATACACCCACGTAGGATAAAAACCGCCGAAGTTGTTTAGCACCGCCACCTGAAACTCGAGTGGGAAATACGCTTTCAGAAACAGGCTTTGGAAGCTCTCCACAGCATACGAGGCAGAGTGTGCCTTTGAGAACGAATAGCCAGCGAACGATTCTATCTGCCGCCACACTTCGTTGGTCACCTTGTCGGGATAACCTCTTGACTTACAGTTGTCAAAAAATCGCTTCGTCAGCTCTGTCATCTCGTCTTTACGCCTGCTTTTGTGGTTCATCATACGACGAAGCACGTCGGCATCGGAGAGGTCGAGTCCCGCAAAGTGATGGCATACCTTCAGCACGTCCTCCTGATACACCATCACGCCGTATGTCTCCTCCAAAAGCTGTTTCAGCACAGGATGCAGATAATCAATGTGTTGCGGGTCATGAAAACGCTGTATGTATTGCCGCATCATGCCCGATTTAGCCACTCCAGGACGTATGATGGAACTCGCCGCGACAAGGGTTTTGTAGTCGTCACACCGCAGTTTCCGTAACAAGCCGCGCATGGCTGGACTCTCGATGTAGAAGCAGCCGTTGGTCTCGGCGTTGCGCAACAGTTTTTTCACTCGCTCATCGTTTTTAAAGTCCTCAACACGATGGATATCAATGTTTACGCCACGGTTTTTGCGGATAATCTCCACAGCGTCTTTGATATGCCCTATACCTCGCTGGCTGAGCACGTCGAGTTTCTCAACCCGCAGACGCTCAGCGACATACATATCCCACTGTGTGGTAAGGAAGCCTTTCGGGGGCATATCGAGAGCAGAGTAATACGTTATCGGTTCTTCGGTTATCAAGATACCTCCGGCATGTATCGAACGGATGTTCGGGAAGTCCAGTATTTGCTGTGCAACATCAATGATTGACTGTGGAAGACTTTCATTTTTTGAAAAACCATGTACTTTTCCAATCTCCAACAACACCGAATTGTCACGAAACGTCACGGTGGCACCCAACAACGCCACCCTACGCTCTGGATACCGCTTAAACATGTAGTCGATGACCTTGTCGCGGTCTTTCCACGAATAATCGATGTCGAAATCTGGCGGACTGCTGCGTTTCGGGTTCAGGAAACGCTCAAAATAAAGGTCAAGCCCGATAGGATCCACATCGGTGATTCTCAAGCAGTAAGCCACGATACTGTTGGCACCGCTGCCACGTCCCACATGATAGATGCCTTTCGACATTGAATAGCGTACCATGTCGGCGGCAATCAGGAAATACGACGCAAAGCCCATCTTCTCGATGATGCCGAGTTCTTTCTCTATGCGCCGATACGCCTCTTTGTCACGCTCGCCATAGCGGTAACGCATGCCTTCGAACGCCATCTTGCGCAGCAACTCCATGTCGTCGTAAACGCTTTCCGTGAAACATTTTTTGTTTTTAGGCGTTTCAAAGTCAAAATCTATACCACATTGATTTACAATAGTTTCCGTTGTCTTTATCATCTCAGCAAAGAGCGCATAGGCAGCCTTCAGTTTCTCGGGTGGAATCAGCATCTCATCTGCGGAAGCGTAGTTCTCAAGCCTCGAAATCAAGATGTTTTTGTCGATGGCTCGGAGGTTTTTATGCACCTCAAACGACTTCTCGTCAAGAAAAGTCACAGGCTGCGCTATCACCAGCTTATCCTGATGATTCCGCAAATCAGACATCAGCAGCCGCGACACCTGCGACAGGCGCACTCCGATAAATTCATTATCAGCAAGTTGTGAAATTTTTCGTTTCCCGAAAGGGTAAATGACGACGACATTGTTCCATTGCGGTGCATTAATATTATAAGGTGTTTTGCTGACATTATGCTGCGTCAGCGTCTCGTTAATCTCACGGAAACCTTCGTTATTTCTAGCGATGGCGATGTAAAGCAGCTCGTCGCCGTTACGGAACTCGCAGCCCGCAATAGGTTTTATGCCGTATTTTCTGCATTCGAAGACAAAATCGATAATGCCGGCAGTGTTGTTGATGTCGGTCAGCGCCAGCGCCGGGATATGCAAATGACAGGCCTGCTCCACCAGATTCTCGATGGAGATGGTGCCGAAGCACAAACTGTAATATGACCTGACATTCAAATACACGAGACACACTCACTCTGACAAGATATTCCTCATTTTTTAAAGACAGGATTTACAAGATTAACAGGCTTTGTTTTCCCTCATTATTCTTCCACAATTTCTCCTTTACTATAATTTCTAAACTTTCTTTTAACTTCAACTTTATCTCCAAAATTAATTAGAAGACCTGTATCATTTTTAGTGGCATTTAAATAATTAACCAATTGAACTTCATGCACTTTAGCTAAATTTTCAACAGCTTTCAATTCAACAATAATTTCACCTTCAACAACTAAATCAGCATAATAACCTCCAACTTTATGGCCTTTATAAAACACTTCCAAGGGCATCTCTTTATCAACAGACAAACCCATATCTAAAAGTTCAATAAACATTGCATTTTGATATACTTTTTCCATAAAACCCTTACCCAAAACATTATAAACTTTATAAGCCGCCTTAATAATCTGTCCAGTTAAATCATCATAATCCATAACAACCTCCGTTTCTTCATTTTAGTTTTTAACTCTTAAAATCTTGTAAACCCTGTTAATCCTGTCTAATTTTATCTTGTAAATCCTGTCTAATTTTATCTTGTAAATTCTGTCAATCCTGTCTAATTTTATCTTGTAAATCCTGTCAATCCTGTCTAATATTATATCTTGTCGAAGCTTTATAAATTGCATTCTTTCCAAACTTTTTCCTTATCCTGTCCAAAGCGCCATAAAGATTTGTCATTTCCGTTTTGTCGTCGAACAAATCGAGTTGTTGGGTGCCTCCGACGAGGCTGCTGAACCTCACCCCTATCAGCCGTATCAGCATCCGGCGGTCGTAGAGCCTGTCGAAAATGTCGTACACCGTATTTAATAATAAGTGGTCGAACGAGGTATACTGGATCTGCCTCTGCATGGTGTGCGTGTCGAAGTCAGAGTAACGTATCTTCACCGTGACACAGCCTGTCAGCTTTGTCTGTGAGCGCAGTTCAAACGCCAGTCTCTCCACCATGCGAGCCAACACGCTCTTCAAAAGCACTATGTCGATGGTGTCGGTCTCGAAAGTATGCTCCTTGCTCAGCGATTTCTGCTCCTCATAAGGCTGCACCGGCGTGGTGTCGATGCCGTTAGCCTTCTTCCATATCTCGATTCCGTTCTTTCCAAGTGCCTGACTGACAACGACATCAGGCATCTGACGGAAGTCACCAATGGTGGCGATTCCCATCGAGCGCAGCAGCTGGTATGTCTTCGCTCCGACCATCGGGATCTTGCCTATCGACAACGGGTCGAGGAAAGGATGCACCTCTTGATGCGGCACCTGAAGCTCGCCGTTAGGTTTTGCCTCGTCGGTGGCTATCTTCGAGATGGTCTTGTTCTCGGAAAGCCCAAACGATATTGGCAGTCCGGAGTTCTTCATTATCGTCTCACGCAGCTCGTGCGCCCACTTGTAACACCCGAAGAAACGGTCCATTCCTGTGATGTCGATGTAATGCTCGTCGATGCTCGTCTTCTCGTACACTGGCGCACGGTCGGCGATTATCTCCGTCACGAGGCGCGAGTAACGGCTGTACAGCTCCATGTCACCACCGATGAACACCGCCTGCGGACACAGCTGCTTCGCAAGCCTCATGGGCTGCGCCGAATGCACTCCGAAACGACGCGCCTCGTAGCTGCATGTCGAGACAACACCCCTGTCAGACATGCCTCCGACAATCACAGGACGCCCCTCCAACGTCGGGTTGATCAGACGCTCCACCGACACGAAAAACGTGTCCAAATCCAAATGTAAAACTGTTCTATTCATAACACTCCACCGTCATTCCGAGCGAAACGAAGTGTAGTCGAGGAATCTCAAACAAATTGAATAAGATTTATTCACCAGAGGTGAATGCTTTCGCAAGCTCAGGTCTCCATTCCGCTCCACTCCAGTCGAAATGACGTAAAAAAAATCATTTTTTTCTTGTCATTTCAAAAATTATTTGTAATTTTGCCATGTTTTTAATCAAAAATTGCGACGAAAAATTAGTCATTATTTTAATACGTGTCAAGAAAAATTTTAAAAAATTTGCTATGTTATTCAGTACCAATATAAAATTTTTGCGGAAACGCCGTTCGAAGACGCAGGATGACGTCGCCACGGCACTCAACATGAAGCGTTCGACACTCAGCGGATACGAAAACGAAGTGTCGGAGCCCAACATCGAGGCGCTCCTCGCCTTGTCGAAATATTTCAACGTGGCCATCGACACATTAATAAAGGTGGACCTTACAAAGATCGGCGAGTTCCAGCTCAGCCAGCTTGAGCGTGGCTACGACGTGCATCTCAAAGGCAGCAACATACGTGTGTTAGCCACCACCGTCGACAGCGGCAACAACGAGAACATCGAGTTGGTGTCGGAACGCGCAAAGGCCGGATACACAACAGGTTACGCCGACCCCGACTATATCCGCGTGCTTCCCACTTTCCAGCTGCCGTTCCTCTCAAGAGAACGCAAATACCGCACTTTCCAAATCAGCGGCGACTCCATGCTGCCCATCCCCGACAAGTCGTACGTCACAGGCGAATACGTCCTCGACTGGCACGAGATCCACGACCGCCAGGCGTATATCATACTCACCATCGACGATGGAATAGTGTTCAAAATCGCTGAGAATCATATAGATAAAGGCTTTCTGAGGCTCCACTCACTCAATCCGCTCTACCAACCGTTCGAGATTCCGCTCAACGAGATCAAAGAAGTGTGGAAATTCGTGCATTACATCAGCTCAGAGATGCCCGAAAGCATGAACCAGCCGCGCGAACAGCAGCTAATCGACACCATCAACGACCTCAAAAAACAGGTTCAAGCCATACAATTGAAGCTGAATCTGTAAAAAAATTGTGTTATTTTTGAGTTTTGTGAAAAATTTTACTTAACTTTGCATGATTTTTCATTGGTTGAATGGTTAATTTAAATTTTTAAAATATGAAAAAAGTATTCTTCTCATTAATGCTCGCAGCAGCATTGGCACTTGGTTTCACAAGTTGCGACAAAAAAACAGCTGAATCTGAAACACACTCACAGACATTCTCATTAGGTGGGACATCTTACCCTGTCGACAATGTCATTACCATCGAAAACATCCAATACAACGGCAGCGATGTGTATAACGCCATAGTGCTTTATACAGGAAAACTTATTGGCAACACCGGCGGCGAATGCAAAGGCGTGACAATAATTTTCAAAGGCGACATCACAGCCGGAACATACAACCTCTCAGGAAACGACAACTACTTCCCAAAATATGTCTTCGCAGATGTGTCAATCAACGACATCATAAACTTTGACATTTGGGAACTTGCTGATGATGATGCTTATATCGCAACAAGCGGCTCGTTCACTTTGGAAAACACAGGCGATGGATACACAGTCACAACATCGAGCGTCGAAGTTGAAAATACTTGGGATCCAAGCATCGTCGAGACTTCTTCTGTTGACTACGAAGGTGCTTCTGCAACATACAGACTCGCCACCGTCCAAGAAGGCACCCTTAACGATGGAGAGGCCGATGCAAACATCGTGACAGCAGGCACCACCAAATACACTCTCATGATTGTGGAGACAAACGTCGCATGCTTTATCACAGACTCAGGCGATATGATAGGTTTCACCTCAGCACAACAGTCATTCGCCGACGGCGTTCCTGTAGGCCAATACACAAACAGCACCTTCCCGATCATCCAAGTGAACATAACGGATATCGAGCATCCAAAATTTGCTACAAGCGGTTCCATCTCTGTTGCAAAAGACGGTGACGTTTACACAATCGACATCACCGACGCCGCAATCAACGGCAAGACATACAACATGCATTATGTCGGAACACTCCCATTCTTCAATTTGCCAATCTAAATTGAAAATTTGAAATAAAAGAAATAGGCGTCACGCTCAAGCGTGACGCCTATTTCTTTTTACTTGCCCCAGTAGTGGGAAGCATCAACCTCTTTCAGCAGTTCACGCACTGCTACTTCCAGCTGCTCATCAATGCCTTGAGCAAGCTTTTCCGGAGTGTTCTTTATCTTAACATCAGGCTCCAACTGGCTGTTTTCCAGATAGTTACCTTCTTCCGTGCGATAACCGACCACTGGCAAGCCAAAGTACAAGGTGTTGTCCTGCAAAGTCTCCCAAGTGACGCTGCTCATGGTGCCAGGCACAGGCATTCCGACGAGCTTGCCAATCTGTTTGTACTTGTAAACCCAAGGTGTACCATGCGCATTGCTGTAGTTTGCCTCTCCGATAATCATAATCGAAGGCTTCACATAACGACGCGACGGCATCACACATGACACGGTGTCGCGGATAACTTGTTCAAGATACTTCTCACCAGAGAACAATATCTCGATATCCTCATGCAGACGTCCACCACCATTAAAACGCGTGTCGATGACGATTCCCTCACGGAGGTTGTATTTTCCTAAAATATCAGCATACACATCACGGTAGCTGGCATCACCCATGCTCTTGATGTGCACGTAACCCAGACGGCCGTCCGACAAGCTGTCCACAATATGTGCGTTGCGCTTTATCCAGCGTTTGTACATCAAATCATTCTGCGCGCCACGCGAAATCGGCGTCACCACCTCGTCCCAGCGCTGCTTCGACTTCGGACTGTAAACCGAAACGAGCACTTTCTTGCCAGATTTCTTGTTTAACAGCGGGAAATAATCCATACCTTTCGTAATCTCAACACCGTCAATCTTTTCGATGATGTCACCAGCCTTAACTTTCGTGTTTTTCTTGTCAAACGGACCATATTCCAGCACCTCCTCGATGCGCAGTCCGTCTTTCTCATAACTCCAGTCAAATAACAAACCGAGTTGTGCCGTAGCATCACCACTTGAGCCAGGGCGATAGCCCGAGCCAGAATGCGACACATTGAGTTCACCCAGCACTTCGCTAAGCAGCTCCGCAAAGTCGTAGTTATTATTAATATGTGCAAGGAACGGATAGAAATCCTGCTTGATCTGTTCAAAATCAGCACCGTTGTGGTCGCGACGGAACAAACGTTTGTTTTCCTGCAAGAACACGTGGTTGTACATATATTCACGTTCGGCAGCATGGTCGAGCTCCATCGTATTGTCATATTTTATCGATGTCGACTTGCCGCTACCGGTTGCGATTTTCTGAAGATTTCCGCCCGAAAGCACATAGATGTTGTCACCTTTTTTATTTAAAACGAGATTTGCGCCGCCACCATCGAGTTTCTTCAAAATCTTCGTCGATTTCTCACGCACATCGAGCTCCCAAAGGTCGTATCCCTTCTCAAAAGCACTCAAAAAATACAGTTTGTCACCGTCTTTCGACAAAACGGCCCCCGACAATCTTGACGACATTGGAGTCAACCTGACGACACGTTCATCGAGTCTGTCCAATTCAATATCAATGGCTTTAGCCTCTTCTTTCTTGTCTTTGTCGTCTTTGTCGTCTTTTTTGCCTTTTTTATCCTTCTTATCTCCTTTATCTTTTATCTTTTCCTCCTCCTTCTTCTGAATCTCGTAATCTTCCTTTGAAAGTTTGAACTTATCGTAAGCATCCTGGTTCATAAAACAGATGAAAGCATCGTTTTGGCTGCCCCACGAGGCATGTGAGCGCATACCGTAACGGTTTGACTGGAATGTGATTGCATTTCCGTCCAAAGCCCATCTTGGATCTCCGGTGATATAGCCGTCGTTGGTTATGTTATAAATCTTCATATCGCCATTCGCCGACACGATTCCAACGTCAGAATAAGGAGAACGCATATTGGTAATCAATGTGATAGCAAACCATTTCCCATCTGGTGACCATTGATAATCCATGTCACCGTAGTGCTGGGTACCATCCGTTATCTGACGCACTTTTTTAGAATCCAAACTTATGACTTTCAATATATTACGATTTTCAATAAACGCAATCTCCTTGCCATCTGGCGAGAACTCAGCGTTGCTGCGCTCAATGCCGTCGTCATCAAACAGACGCTCCTCCTCAATCAATGTGGCGTATGCAAAGTTAAGGTCTTCCTTGCGGGTCATCGTAGCGAGATAAAGAGTGTAATAACCGTCACGCTCAGAGGTATAAACCAGCTTTTTCCCGTCAGGCGAGAACGACGGATCAGCTTCGGCCTCAGGGGTATGCGTGATCTGTTTTGTGGTCTGGTACTCATCGGACGTGACAAACACCTCGCCACGCGACACGAAGGCAATCAATCCGCCATCAGGCGTTATCGCGAGATCGGAAGCACCACCGAATTTTCCACGCTCAACCACGTTTTCCTGGTCGTTAACAATTTGAATATCAACCTTTTTAGGCTCCTGCCCTATCTTCTGGGTGTAAATCTCACCTTGATAGCCATAGCAAAGAGTCCCGTCGTTGGCGACACTCAAAAATCTCACTGGATAAGTCTCGAAATTAGTGATTTTCTGCGGTGTCCCGAGATTTGGCCAGCTCATCATATACACATTCTGACTGTTTCTGCCAGCCGGCTCGCTGAGGTATACAAACGACTTATGGTCCGGCATAAACACCGGGTCACGGTCCTCTCCGACGTTGACAGTCAATATCTTATGAGTGTTTTCCTTTGCATTGTAATAGACCACATCGCGTGCCACCGACGACACCTGATGTTTGCGCCAGATGTTCTCACTGCCCTTGCGGTCGTAATACAAGAACGATTCGCCATCGGCATCGAATGAGACCGAACAAACAGTAGCCGCCGTCACCTGCTGAGGACGACCGCCCTCGACCGACACCTTATATAATTCTGTCAGCCAACCTGATGTAAACTGAGCGTCAGCAGCGTCTTTCTGTATCGCTGCACTATAGTAAACCTCATTGTCATCCGGCGAAAACGACAACGGAATCTCGCTCGCCGAGTTCGTCGTGACACGTTTTGCCACGCCGCCTTCGACAGGCATCACATAGATGTCGAAATTGCCGTTGCGGTCAGTAGCAAAAGCGATTGTCTTGCCATCGTGTGACCAGATCGGACAGTAATCGTAAGCTGGCGACGTGGTCAGCTGTCGAGCCATACCGCCTTGTGAATCAACGACATAGATATCGCCTTTGTAGGCAAAAGCGATTTTGTCGCCGTTAGGTGAGATTGTGTTGTAGCGCATCCATAACGGTTGCTGTGCAAACGCAGATATTGCAAAAAATGCAATAACTAACAAGGTAATAAATCTTTTCATATAAATAATTTTTTCTCGTTTCCGTCATTTTACTTCGTTACAGTCGAAATGACGGTACAAAAATAAAAAAAATAGTTTATAGTATTATGTTTTTTTGTAATTTTACATTTTAAAATTTTGACAAAAATATGGAATTGAATTTGAAGCGACCGATAGCGTTTTTCGACTTGGAGACGACGGGATTAAACATCATGCATGACCGCATCGTGGAAGTTAGTGTGTTGAGAATCAATGTTAATGGCACAGAGGAGCAGCGCACGTGGCGCATCAACCCAGGCATCCCGATTCCGCCTGAGACGACCGCCATCCACGGCATCAGCGACGCCGACGTGGCACATGAGAAGACATTCAAACAGGCCGCGCCTGAGATTTCTAAGTTTTTCGGCAACTGCGACCTGGCCGGCTATAACATTCTGAAGTTCGACCTCCCGATGCTCGTCGAGGAGTTCATCCGCGCAGGCGTAAACTTCGACCCGAAAGACCGCCAGCTCATCGACGTGATGAACATCTTCATGAAGATGGAGCCGCGAACCCTCAAAGGAGCATACCGTTTCTTCTTAAACAAAGAACTCGACAACGCACATTCAGCCAACGCCGACACCTTAGCCACTTACGAGGTCCTGATGGCGATGCTCGACCGTTACAAAGACACCGAATACACTGATTTTAAAGGTGTTACGACAAAGCCCATCGTCAACGACATGACCGAGCTGGCACAGTTCTCATCGCATCATCAGAATGCCGACCTCATGGGACAAATAGTGTACGACGAGCAGGGAAAAGCCGTGTTCAAATTCGGCAAACATAAGGACGAGCGCGTGGAAGACGTCTTCAAAAAAGAGCCTCAATACTACGACTGGATTATGAAAAGCGACTTCCCCGAATACACCAAACGCGTTGTCACAAAACTCAGATACCCCGACAGAAACATCGTATTTTAGACACTCCACATTACCATTACAGGCGAAACAGAGTGGAGTCGGGAAATCTTTATTATGACAAAACATTTTTGTAAAAAAATAGCTGTATATTCAAAAAATAATTATTTTTGCAAAAAATCTTTAACATCAAAATAGACAGAATATGGAAGAAAATGAAAAGATGAACAATCGCGAGGAATTGTTTTCGAGACCGGTACGTGCAGGAAAACGCACATATTTTTTCGATGTGAAAGCAACAAGAGGTGACGAGAAATACATCACCATCACCGAGAGCAAGCGCCGTTTCAGCAATGAGCAGAACCGCTTCTTCTATGAGAAACACAAGATTTTCCTTTATAAGGAAGACTTTGAGAAATTCGCCAACGCACTGAAGGAAACCCTCAATTTTATTGAGACTGGCGAGTATCCGGAAGGCTATTTCGATGAGCCGAAAGTGTACGAAGGCCACGACGATGTCGAGATGAAAGACGATGTCGACGACTGGTTCAACGAAATGGATAAAAAATAAAGATTACTGATTACCATATACGGTTAAAAGTTAAAAAGTCCTGGTAACGTTGAGGTTATCGGGATTTTTTCATTGTTCATAATTTATTTAAAAATAAAATAAGTATTCCAAAAATATTCCGTATCTTTGTACGTTTAAATATAACACATATTTTTTGCAATGGGAAAGATCATCGCGATAGCAAATCAGAAGGGCGGAGTCGGCAAAACGACCACCGCGATCAACATAGCGGCAAGCCTTGCGGTATTGGAACACAAGACGTTACTCATCGATGCCGACCCACAGGCCAACGCCACCTCGGGTGTTGGCTTCGAACCCAAGAGCATCGACGCAAGCATATATGAATGTATCATCGACAACATTGATCCGCGTACAATCATCAAGGAAACGGAGACACCCAACCTCTTCCTGCTCCCGGCACATATCGACCTCGTGGGCGCGGAGATAGAGATTATAAACATCCCCCAACGCGAACAGATGATGCGCAAATGCCTGGAACCGATAAAAGACGAATACGACTACATCATCATCGACTGCTCGCCGTCACTGGGACTCATCACCGTCAACTCGCTCACCGCAGCCAACTCGGTGATAATACCCGTGCAATGCCAGTACTTTGCACTCGAAGGTCTCGGCAAGCTGCTGAATACCATCAAGATAGTGCAGTCACGCTTCAACCAAGAGCTAGACATCGAAGGAATACTCCTCACCATGTTCGACAGCCGCACCCGTATCTCGAAACAGGTCGTCGACGAAGTGAAAACACACTTCCAGACGATGGTGTTCGACACAATCATCAGCACCAACACACGCATCAGCGAGGCTCAGAGCTACGGCCGCCCTATCATCATGCACGACGCTGCAAGCAGCGGCGCTATCAACTACATGAACCTCGCACGCGAGATAATCGAACGTAACAGCTAAGAAAAATGACAACACCGAATAAGAAAAAAGGGCTCGGTCGCGGCCTCGACGCCATACTGGAAAGCCCGGAAACCGACATCACATCAATTGACATATCCGGCAACTACGTGGCAGGAGCCATAGCCCAAATCGAGATTGACAAGATAGAGACAAACCCATTCCAGCCACGCACCGATTTCGATGAAAACGCTTTAAATGAACTCGCCGAATCTATTAAGAATCAAGGAGTTATTCAGCCTGTAACAGTGCGCAAGATGGGCTACGACAAATATCAGCTCATCTCTGGCGAACGCCGTCTGCGTGCATCGAAAATGGCGGGACTGAAGACTATCCCAGTGTTCATCCGTGTGGCAAACGACGAACAAATGCTGGAGATGGCCCTCATCGAAAACATCCACCGCGAGAACCTCAACGCCATCGAAGTGGCAATATCGTATCAGCGACTCCTCGAAGAATGCCAACTCACACAAGACCAACTGTCAGAGAAAGTGGGCAAAGACCGTTCTACAGTAGCTAACTTCCTGAGACTGTTGAAGTTACCAGCGGAGATACAAATTGCCATCCGCGACGGATACATCACCATGGGACACGCCAGAGCATTGGTCAATATCAGCGACAAGACCCGACAACTCGTTATCTTGAAACGCATCATCGATGAAGACCTCAGCGTGCGCCAAGTGGAAATGCTGACACGCGAGAAACAGCCCAAGAAACAAACTAACGTTGTCCCTGAAAGCTACAAAGTACAAGCCAACACGCTCTCTAAAGCATTGAAAATGAATGTAAAAGTGAGCCGCGACAGCAAAGGCAAAGGCTCGTTGACAATAAAATTCAAAAACGACGAGGAGTTCGAGCGTCTGCTCGACTTCATCAACAAAGGCAATTGATCATGAGACGACTCTGGCTGTTGTTTGTGTTATCGGTATTCATGCTGCCATCACTTCAGGCGCAAGACACGCTGCAAATGCAGATTCCTCCGCATGAGTATGATACCCTTATACTCACACCCGACCTGCCAGAACCTGTATTTGTTGAACAAAGCAGCCAGACTGCTATCCGGACAAAAAAACACAGCCCGAAGACCGCCACATGGCTCGCCCTCATCCCCGGCGCAGGTCAGGCATATAACCACAAATACTGGAAAATGCCTATAGTGTACGCAGGATTCGGTGCAACATTCTATTTTGCAATAACCAACAACAACGAGTATCACCTCTATCGCGATGCATACGACTATAAAACAGGCATAGATCTCAACGTTAGCGACAAAGCAAAAGAAGAAGCAGAAAAATACACAGAAGACAACCTCATAACATTGCGAGATTATTACCGTCGTAACATGGAGCTCAGCTGGATTATCACAGCAGTCTGGTATGTGCTGCAGATTATCGACGCAAACGTCGACGCACATTTCTTCTACTACGAGATTGACGACAACCTGACGTTACAGGTTGAGCCTCAATGCATTATAAAAAATAATTTATCCTACGAAAACAACATAGGTGTGAAATTAAGACTGAGTTTTTAACATGAAAATAGTCATATTAGGATACGGCAAGATGGGTCACGAGGTGGAGCAGATAGCTCTGCAACGCGGTCATGAAGTAACCTATCGTATTGATACTGAAGAAGATTGGGACTTAAACCGCCACGGCATCGCCCAATGCGACGTGGTGATAGAGTTCAGCACCCCTTCGACAGCATTATCCAACATCGAGAAGTGCTTCGACCTCGGTATGCCTGTGGTTGTTGGCACTACAGGCTGGTATCAGCACCTCGACGAGATAAAAAAACGCTGCGAAAATGAAGGACAGACGATTTTTTATGCCCCAAACTTCAGCATTGGCATGAATTTTGTTATGAAACTGAATAAAGAAATGGCAAAATTCGCAGAACGCTATGATTATCAACTCGATATCACAGAGACACATCACATCCACAAGCTTGACAAGCCAAGCGGGACGGCAGTACGACTTGCCGAAGATATCATCGCCAACAACGGCAACTACAACTATTGGATGCTCAACGAAGACGATGAAACGCATTCGGATAATGACGATAAGATGTTGAGAGTCAACGCTATAAGAGAGGGCGAAGTATTCGGCATACACGAAGTCAACGCCTTGTCGGAATGCGACGAGATAACACTGCGCCACGAGGCATTCAGCCGCAAAGGTTTCGCCACCGGCGCCGTCATCGCCGCAGAGTTTATTAAAGATAAAAACGGAATGTTTACAATGGAGGATCTGATAAAGAGTTAGAAGTTAAAAGTTAAAAGTTTAGAATTATGGAAATGTTAATGACAATACTGCTGCTGCCACTGTTTTTTTCAATTTGTGCTGCGTTTTGCTACAAATTCTACGAGAAAGCCGGATATAAAAAATCCCAGGCTCTCATCCCCTATTATAATCTTTACATCTTATCAAAAATCATAAGATGGAACAAATGGTGGTGCTACCTGCTGCTCATTTTCCCATACATCAACACCTTCATGGCGTTTTTGATGTTCATCGAGCTGGCAAAATGCTACAACCGATTCGCTTTCGGTGAGATAGCGGCCGCAGGCTTCTTCCCTTACATCTATTTCCCGATTTTAAGCAAAAAAAACGTTGAATATCATGACCCTAAGACCACAGTCCGCCCACCCAAAGGCTGGGTCCGCGACTGGCTCGACGCTATACTTTGGGCAGTGCTCGCCGCCTTGATAATCCGCACCTTCCTGTTCGAGATGTACAACATCCCGTCATCGAGTATGGAAGGCACCCTCATGACCGGCGACTATCTCCTTGTCGACAAAATCAGCTACGGTCCGCGTTTCCCAAACACACCTGTCACCTTCCCGTTTGTGCACAACACCTTGCCGTGGTCGAAGACAGCCAAATCGTATATCGAATGGCCTCAGCTGGGCTACTGGCGTCTGCCCGGCTTCGGCAACATCAAACGCAACGACCCGATAGTGTTCAACTTCCCTGCCGGTGATACCGTGAGTGAGGTCTTCCAAAGCAATGTCACTTATTATCAATTGGTTAGAAGTTACGGCAGAGAACGTGTCAACAACGACAAAGAACATTTCGGACGTATCATAACCCGCCCTGTCGACAAACGCGAGAACTACGTGAAACGCCTCATCGCAATGCCTGGCGACACACTCCAAATCATCGATGGAATAGTGTATATCAATGGTGAGATTGGCTACCAGCCACCTAAGATGCAACATAATTATCTCGTAAAAATAAACGGTAACAGTCTGAACCCCAACGTGTTAAAGAAATTCGACATATATGAGGGATACCGTACCGTAGTGCCTAACGAATTTATCCTCAACATGAACGCCACCACAGCCGAAGAGTTTGGCAAACAGAGCTTCGTCAACGAGGTGACACGTATGATAGCCCCAGCAAACACTGAGATTTCGCAAGAGATTTTCCCTAACGACACCTTGCATTTCAGATGGAACGTCGACAACTACGGCCCCATCGTAATACCAAAGGAAGGCGTAACCGTGAAAATCACTCCTGAAAATATAGCTCTTTACGATCGCTGCATCACGGCATACGAACATAACACATTGAAAATCAAGGATAACAAGATATTCATAAACGGAATAGAGACCGACGAATACACTTTTGGAATGGATTATTACTGGATGATGGGCGACAACCGTCACAACTCCCAAGACTCACGTTTCTGGGGCTATGTGCCAGTCGACCATATCGTCGGAAAGCCTTTGTTTATCTGGCTTTCGAAAGACAACACCTACGGCAGGATTCGTTGGAACCGTTTGTTTATGTTTCCTAAATAATGAATTATGGCAGAAAATAAAAACAGATTACGAGTACAACCGGCTCCAGTGACTGAAGAAACCATCGCTGAGCCTCATAATAAGACTAAAAGCAAGTCGGAAAAGTCTGCTAAGGCTGAGAAAGCCAAGAAAAAACCGACGAGCAAGGTCGCAAAACGCCACAAGGAATCCGACGGCAGAGGACGTATCTGTTTCGGCATATTCTTCCTGATGATAACCATATTCCTGCTCATCGCTTTTGCCAGTCCTTACTTGGGATTAGCGCCAAAAGGCAAATGGCTCAACACACTCGGAGTGTTCATGAGTGAGGAGATGTTTGGCATCGGTACCATTTATCTTATCTTCCTTATAGGAATCCTCAGCGTCAGCCTTTTCGAGAAAAGACCTATCCTTAAAATGTGGACGATTTGGAAATATTGCCTTATATTCCTGATCTGGATACCTCTGTTTATTGCCACAATCAACGTTTTACCTGATATCTATTGCGGTCGCGTGGGTCATAAATGCTTCGTGTTCCTGCATCAGTACATCGGACTCGCTGGAATCATTCTGTTATTGGTTTTCAGCGCGTTAATCTATATCATCTTCAATTTTAACATCAAACTCGATTTCCTGAAGAGAAAAGAAAAAGAACCCGAAGAAGATGATGATCCTGACATAATCACCGAAGAAGATCCATCACCGAGTCTTAACCCCCAGTATTATACTGGTATTGAGGAAAATCCTACAGAAATCGACCTTTCCGACGACAAACCTGAGGACAACGATGACGAAGATGACATTATTGACGAAGACGAAGATGAGTCTGACAACGTCGAAATCACAGTTATAAATAAAAACGAAAAAATTGAGAACAATGAGCCTGATGACGACGGCTTTGAAGATGTGGTCATCGAGAAACCTGCTGAAAAGCCTGTAAAGACTGACGAGGTGGAAATGGTTGTGGAACAACAGGTTGAAGAAAAACAGGTAAAAGAAATCGGCGAGCATTTCGGCATCGACACCGTTTACGACCCGAAACTCGAGCTCTCCGACTTCAAGCTCCCTCCTCTCGATTTGCTCAAAGACTACGGCGACGGCACCAACGTCATCGACCGCGATGAGCTGGAAGCCAACAAAAAACGCATCGTCGACACTTTGGCGAACTATTCGATTGAGATTGATAAGATTAAAGCAACAATCGGTCCTACCGTGACTTTGTATGAGATAGTCCCTGCCGCTGGCGTGCGCATCTCGAAGATCAAGAACCTGCAAGACGACATCGCCTTAAGCCTTGCCGCTCTTGGTATCCGTATCATCGCTCCTATCCCTGGCAAGGGTACTGTCGGTATCGAGGTGCCTAACAAGAAGCCACAGACTGTATCGATGCGCTCAATCATAGGCTCCGAGAAGTTCCAGAACAGCGGCTACGCCTTGCCTTTCGGTATCGGCAAAACCATCTCCAACGAGAGCTACGTCGCCGACCTCGCCAAGATGCCGCACATCCTGATGGCAGGTGCCACCGGACAAGGTAAGTCGGTGGGACTCAATGCCATAATAGCTTCGTTGCTTTACAGCAAACACCCAGCCGAGCTTAAGTTCATCCTTGTCGACCCGAAGAAGGTCGAATTGAGCCTCTACAGAAAGATCGAGCGACACTACCTCGCCAAGCTTCCTGATGCAGAAGACGCCATCATCACCGACGTCCGTAAAGTCGTACGCACACTCAACTCCTTGTGCATCGAGATGGATAACCGTTACGAGCTGATGAAAGACGCTGGCGTGCGTAACATCAAGGAATACAACGAGAAATTCACGAGCCGCAAGCTCAACCCGAACGACGGACACCGTTTCATGCCATATATAGTGCTCGTCGTCGATGAGTTTGCCGACCTCATTATGACAGCAGGCCGCGAAGTGGAAGGCCCTATCGCACGTCTCGCCCAGCTGGCGCGTGCCATCGGCATCCACCTCATCATCGCAACACAACGTCCTTCGGTGAAAATCATCACTGGTACCATCAAGGCTAACTTCCCGGCACGTATAGCTTTCCGCGTCATCTCACGTGTCGACTCAGCCACCATCTTGGACAGCAACGGCGCAGAACAGCTCGTCGGACGCGGCGATATGCTTATGTCGACTGGTCAAGACCTCGTCCGTCTGCAGTGCCCGTTTATCGACACACCGGAAGTTGAAGCAATATGCGAATACATCGGTGAGCAGCGTGGTTATGAAGACGCATACCTCCTCCCCGACTGTCCCGACGAACAGGAAGAAGGAGGCTCTAAAGACGCAATGGACCCGAACGAACGCGACCCGTTGTTCGAGGAAGCCGCACGTATCGTGGTACAGACACAACAAGGCTCCACTTCGATGCTGCAGCGCAAACTCAAGCTCGGATACAACCGCGCAGGCCGCATAATAGACCAGCTCGAGAAAGCAGGCATCGTCGGACCGTTCGCAGGCAGCAAACAACGTGAGGTGAAAGTGGCTACCGAGTTCGCACTCGACCAATTCCTCAAAGACTTGGATTTAGATGAAAATATTAAAAATAACGAATTGATATGAAAAAACATTTCTTATTGATAATCATAGCGTTGATGGCATTAGCAACTAAAGCGCAAAACGCCGAAACGATGTTTAAATCAGCCGTCGACAAACTGAAAAAGTACGATAACATCGAGATCGCCTTCGACTATAACATGATTAACACCGAAGCAGGCATCTTCGAGACGATGGACGGCGCGGGCTTCCTCCAAGGCGAAGCATACAAACTGTTCATCATGGGTCAGGTGATAATATGCGATGGCAATACCACTTGGACGTATAACTCTGACGCTGAAGAGGTTATGATCACCGAAGTCGACAAATCAGACGGCAGTGGCTCCCCTATTGCAGTCATCGAATCGTATTACGACAACATCACGGCGAAATTCGTAGACGAAAAAGGACCTGTCAAAAAAATTGAAGTGAAATCGCTGATGAGCAACGACAATTTCAAGAAAATAATCGTCACACTCGACAGCAACACATTGGACATCAAGGACATACATCTCTTTGACAACGATGACACCGAGTTTGTGTACGTAATCAAGAGATTCGTCACCAACCAGAAGCTGCCAGCCGACTTCTTCTCTTTCAAGGAATCCGACTTCCCTGATGCCGAAATCATTGATATGAGATAGTGAATAACGGCAGGAAACATATTGTCTTTCTCGCGCGGTGGTATCCCCATCGCTACGACCCGATGTTCGGTCTATTCGTACAGCGACACGCCGAAGCGGCCGCATTGTACAACGACATCAGTGTGGTTTACGTCCACCCCGATGACACAATCACACAAAAATTCGATATATCCACCGAGAACGCCAGTATAGATGCGATTCATCACATCTCAACGATACGTGTCTATTACAAAAAGCCGAAATCAAAATTTCTATCACTAATTCGGTTTTTCAAAGCTAACAAGCTGGCTCTCAAACAGTTACCAAAGCCAGATTTGATCCATGTCCACATCCTGACACGTCTGGGCATCATCGCGCTCTGGCAAAAAATGGTTCACGGCACACCTTATATTATTACAGAGCATTGGTCACGTTATCTTCCTGGCAATGATTTCAGCGGATTTTTCAGGAAATGGGCAACGAAAATCGTTGTAAGAAATGCTTCCGTGGTCACAACTGTCACCGAGAACCTCGCAAATGCCATGCAAAGCCATGGATTGATGAACCCCAATTACATGACTTTGCCCAATGTCGTCGACACCAATCTGTTTCAGATAAAACCACACGAAAACACTATTCCAAAGATTATACACATCAGCTGTTTTGAGGATAAGTCAAAGAATATCAGTGGTTTACTTGAAGCATTAAAGATATTGAAAGATAAAAATATCGCCTATCAGGCAGTGCTCATCGGCGATGGCATGGATTTTGAGGCAATGAAACAAAAAGCAGCATATTTGCAACTCAACGACCGTGTCACTTTCACCGGAATGCTGCAAGGTCAGAAACTCGCCGATGAATTGGCTTCGGGCGATTTCTTGGTGATATCAAGCAATTACGAGAACATGCCAGTGGTCATTTTGGAGGCCTTTGCTTGCGGATTGCCCGTAGCCAGCACCGATGTCGGTGGAATCGCCGAGATTGTCGACAATAGCAACGGTTTGCTCATACCTCCACACGAGACAGATTTACTTGCTGAAATCATACAGACGATGCTCACACTATACAAGGATTACGATGCTAACACGCTGAGAGACATCATAATAAAAAAGTTTTCCAACGAAGCCGTCGGAAAACTCCTTAATTCATTATATTCAAATACTTTATCACATTAGGCGAAGCCTATCACATCGCCACTCCCATCTTTTTCACGATGAGCTTCACGAACTCGGTGTTTGAGAAGTGTCCAGGTTTGTATGCCGTCACCTTACCGATGATTGGCATACCGAGCAATGTGAGGTCGCCGATGAGGTCGAGCAGCTTGTGTCGTGCAGGTTCGTTCTCGAAGTACAACGTGACGTTGTTGAGGATTCCGCCCTCGTGCACCGCAATCGACTCCTTATGGAACAAGTTGGCGACACGTTTCAAATCCTCTTCCGACACCTGTTTCTCGATGAAAACGATGGCATTCGAGAGGTCGCCGCCCTTGATGAGGTTGTGAGCGAGCAACATCTCGAGTTCCTGGAAGAACACGAATGTACGGCACATCGCGAACTCTTTTTCAAACTCGCTGATGTCGGTCATGTGAGCCTCCTGGACATTCAAAACGCCTGATTTATAATCGACTTTCACGTCAATGCTGAATTTGTCAGCTGGCTCAACCACGAGTTCGCAACCAACTTTAGGGTGTGTATAAACTATCTTCTTGGTGATTTTCAAGCATTTACGCTCAGCATCCTGCTCCTCATATCCGGCTTCTTTCAATGCGTCGAACACTATCCTTGAGCTTCCGTCAAGGATTGGAGGCTCCTCGCAGTTCAAATCGATAAGCACGTTGTCAATGTTAGAGGCTCTCAGAGCTGCCATGATATGCTCCACCGTATACACCTTCACACCATTTTGGGCGATAGTGGTGCCACGTGAAGTGTCGACCACGTTCTTCACCAACGCCTCAACGATAGGTTTGCCGAACAAGTCAACTCTTCTGAACTTGATACCATGATTGATCTCTGCAGGATGAAAAGTAAGTGTACCGCTCTGACCAGTGTGAAGTCCTGTTCCACTGATGCTTACACTTTTTTTGATGGTATGCTGTTTTTCCACTTTAATTCTAAGTTACTGAAATAAAGTGCAAAGTTACAAAATAATCTTTTACTTCGACAATAAATCTGCAAGTTTTTTCTCCAACTCGGCGATTCTGTCTTCCAATTTTTCTATATTGCGTTGTCTTACAACGTCTTTCATAAATTTGTTATAATCGTATGCCGGCGAGCCGATAATCGATTTTCCAGGTGTGCCGACTCCTTTTGTCAAACCCGCTTGTGGTCCGATTACTGTGCGATCGGCTATAGTGAGATGTCCTGAAAGGCCTGCCTGACCTGCTATGATACAGTTTTTACCGACATGTGTCGAGCCCGAGATGCCGACTTGTGCCGCCATGGCTGTGTTTTCACCAACCTCCACATTATGAGCTATTTGAATAAGGTTGTCGAGTTTCACGCCGTCATGAATCTTTGTAGACTCCATTGTCGAGCGGTCGATGGTGGTGTTTGCACCGATTTCCACATTGTCGCCCACCAAGACATTGCCGATTTGCGGTATCTTCTTATATGTCCCATCAGGTTGCGGGGCGAATCCGAATCCGTCGGCACCGAGCACCGCGCCAGCATGGATGATACAGTCTTTGCCGATATGTGTCATCGCATAGAGCTTCACTCCTGCGTAAATCACTGTGTTATCGCCGATTACAGCGTCGTCGCCAATGTATGACTGCGGATAAATCTTCACGTTGTGGCCAATCTTCACGCGTTCGCCGATGTATGCGAACTCACCGATGTAGCAGTTGTCGCCAAATTCGGCATCCGGCGAGATGAAAGCCTTTTCCGAGACACCCACCTTATTATTAGTATATTCCTGATATATCGCGAGAAGCTGTGCGAACGAGTCATAAGCGTTTTTCACACGAATCATGGTCGTCGTCACCTTCTCGGTAGGCTCAAAGTCCTCATTCACAAGCACTATCGACGATTTTGTGTCATAAAGATAACGGATATATTTAGGATTTGCCAAAAAACTCAACATTCCAGGCGCACCGTCCTCGATTCTCGCCACGTTACAAACCTTAGTTTCCGGGTCGCCCTCGACTTTTCCACCTAATAATGCCGCAATCTGGGCAGCTGTAAACTCAACTTTCATATCAAAATGTCATTAAATTCTTTTTTAATAGCGATGACGGTTCTGTCGATATATGAATTCGATTTCGACGCCAAAATCTGTGCCATCGTCGACGCATCAGCCTCCGGATTGGCTCCGAAAGCCTCGTTGATGCCTTTCAATGACTCATCTTTTGTCAAAACGACCATCATCCAAAGCTCCTCACTCACGTAAAGACGCTGCGCGAGGTTATGTTCAAACTCGTCCTGTATGCCCTGAATCATCGCAAACTGAAGGTCGCTCCGTGACATCCCTGGCACATACACTCTTTTTATCAAAACCGAATAACGTATTCTCTCGAGATAAAGCACAAGACGTTCAAACGCCTGAATCATAAGCGGGGCAACGGTTTCCGACACTTCGGCACTTTTCTTTTTACCTTTCCTGATACCAAAAACACCGTAAATGAAAAGGCCGCCGAACATCACTATTCCTACTATTATCAAAACCCACGTGGTTGTACTCAAAACACTATTCATCAAAGATATTTTTAATCTGCAAATATACTAATTTTTTCAATTTACAACAAAATTTTAAAACAAAAGTTTTCCTATCATAAAAATTCTTAATTTTGCAGTCTGAAATAGTCAATAATTAATTTAAAAATAAAGATATGGGTACATTATCACAGAGAGTCCTCAACATGGCGGAATCAGCCACTTTGAAAATGACTCAGAAGAGCCGCGAACTCAAAGCTCAAGGCATTGACATCATTTCGTTAAGCATCGGTGAACCAGACTTCAACACTCCTGTAAGCGCAAAACAGGCTGGTATTGACGCTATCAACAACAACGACACGCATTATCCGCCGGTACCGGGTACTCCGGCATTGCGTAAGGCCATCGCCGAGAAACTTCGTCGCGACAACGGTTTGGATTATAAAGAGACCGACATTATCGTGTCGAACGGCGCAAAGCAGGCCATCACCACCACCTTCTTCGCGATTTTGGATAAAGGTGACGAGGTCATCATCCCTGCCCCATACTGGGTGTCATATCCTGAAATGGTGAAGCTCGCCGACGGTACTCCTGTCTTCATTGAAACGACACCGGAGCAACACTTCAAGATCAACGCAAAACAGCTCGAAGCGGCCATCACTCCGAAGACCAAGGCATTCATTTTCAGCACTCCTTGCAACCCAAGCGGTTCGGTTTACACCAAAGAAGAGCTCGCCTCTTTGGTCGAAGTGTTCAAGAAACATCCTGAAATCATCATCATTTCCGATGAGATCTACGAATTCATCCAGTACGAGCACAAACACGAGACGATGGGTCAGTTCACAGAGTTGAAAGACCGTCTCGTCATCGTGAACGGCGTCGCCAAAGGTTATGCCATGACAGGATGGAGAATCGGTTACATCGCAGCACCTATGGCTATCGTCAACGCATGCAACAAGATCCAGGGACAGTACACATCAGGTATCTGCACCATCTCACAGGCCGCATCAGTGGCAGCCATGCAGCTCTCACCAGAGAATTCGGAGGAAGTGCAGAATATGTGCAAGGCCTTCAGAGCACGCCGCGACATGTTCTACAAGCTCCTCATGGAGATTCCTGGCATCAAGTTGAGCTTGCCTGCTGGCGCATTCTATATGTTCCCTGACGTTTCAGCCTATTACGGCAAGTCGGACGGTGCAAAGATCATCAAGAACAGCGATGACTTGTGCATGTACCTGCTTTACAACGCCCATGTGGCATGCGTGGCTGGCGGTGCTTTCGGCAACGACAACTGCATCCGTCTGTCATACGCCACATCCGACGACAAGCTCCGCGAGGCCGCACGCCGTCTCAAAGAAGCCTTTGCAAAACTGAGAAATTAAAACATTGAAAAATGCCAAAAGACGACATCAAAGCTCTTTTTGAATCTTTCAACGGGAAGAGGATATTAATAATAGGTGATGTTATGCTCGACCTTTACCTTAACGGTAAGGTCGAGCGTATCTCGCCCGAGGCTCCAGTGCCTATCGTGGCTGTCGGCAACCGTTTCCGTCGACTCGGCGGTGCTGCCAACGTGGCACAAAACATCAAAGCACTCGGCGCAGAGCCCGTATTGTGCTCCATCATCGGCGACGACTCGAAGTCACACGACTTCTTCGACCTCCTGAAAGAGCATAAGATGCCGAGCAATGGCATTATCAAAAGCAAAGAACGCCGCACCACCACAAAATACCGCATCATCGGCAACAACGCACAGATGCTGCGCGTCGACGACGAGGACACCTTCAACCTCACCGAGGATGAATTTGCAGCCATCAGCGAGAAAATCAACGGCATTTTATATCGCGAACGCATCGACGGCATCATACTGCAGGACTATAACAAAGGCGTGCTCACCGAACAGCTGATACGCCAAACCATCAAACTCGCCAACGAGAAAAACATACCCGTCGGCGTCGACCCGAAGAAAAACAACTTCTTAGCATACGAGAACTGCACCCTTTTCAAGCCTAATCTGAAAGAGCTCAAAGAAGGCATCAGCCTCGACTTCCCTACCGACACCATCGAAGGTATCTTATTGGGTGTCAACGCATTACAAGACAAACTCAACTGCCGTTTCGTGATGAACACCTTGTCGGAGCGCGGCGTACTGATTCAAGAAATGTCCGACGGCAAGAAGACACATCACCACATCCCAGCGCATCTGCGTAAGATTGCCGACGTGTCGGGGGCCGGTGACACTGTTCTCGGCGTTGCGATGCTGTGCCTGGTTTGCGGACGCAGTGCCTACGACATCGCGGCCATCTCGAATCTCGCAGGCGGTCTGGTATGCGAAGAAATCGGCGCGGTGCCTATCAACAAAGAAAGACTTCTAAAAGAAACCGAAAAGATACAATAATACTGTATTTTTTGCGTTAAAAGGTCTATGAAGTTTAATTTGACATCAATAAAAAGACTTGTTTTGCTCATCGGAGTGATGTTTTTCATCATCCCGCAGAGCCTTATGGCGCAGAAGCAGAAGCCGCAGAATCTGCGTACTTACGACAACGAGCCGTATCATTTCGGATTTATAATCGCATACAATAACATGTCGTATGCATTCAAATACATCGACAACTATCAGATAACGCCACATTCAGCCTCCGAATACCCCAACACCGCTGATACTTATTTCAACGCCGACGCTACCTATTATGCCACAAAAATCGAATCAAATCAGATTCCAGGCTTCACTGTTGGTGTCGTCGGCAATCTTCGTCTCGGAAAGTATTTTGACCTGCGTTTGATACCGTCATTGAGTTTCGGAACACGTACAATAGCCTACGATTTTTACAGGACCGTTGATAATAATGGCGTGTCGAACAAGCAAGACATGTATTTTTCAAAAAAGAAATCCATCTTCTCCACTTTTGTTGAGTTCCCGTTACACGTGAAATATAGGTCAAAACGACTTAATAACGTGGCCGCATACGTGATTGCAGGCACCAATTTCAAGATTGACTTGGCTTCGCAGAAAAAGTCACAGATTGAGGTCAACGACCCAATAACAGGAGAGCAGCACAGCGTCATCGACAACATCCGTGTCAAAAAAGGCGACATCGCCGCTGAGATAGGTGCCGGATTCGATTTCTACACCAGTTATTTCAAGTTTGGTGTCGAAGTCAAGATGAGTTATGGACTGCTCAATATCCTCGATTCTCAAAATCTGATCTACGATTCGAGTATAAAAAGCCTCCAAAACCGCACATTCCAAGTGTCACTCACATTTGAATAGTCAGACATTACATTATCTTAGATATTGATTATCAATATATTATCATATTTTTTCATTTTTTAAAAATTTTTCTTTTCTGTAAAGGAAAAAGTTGTATCTTTGCAGCACTTTTTAAAGACCTTGGTCTTTAGACTTTAGCAAAACTGCTAAAGACTAAAAACTAAAGTCTCAAAAGTGGTCTCTTCGTCTAGTCTGGTTAGGACGTCAGGTTTTCATCCTGGTAACTCGGGTTCAAATCCCGGAGAGACTACAAACTAAAAGAAAACGAGGTCAGAAAGATGAGCATAATAATGCTTGTAGTTCTGGCTTTTTCAGTTTATAAACGGGAAGAAAGATAATGAGCAAGACTCTCTCTGTTAAAGGTAAATCATTGACAATCAAGAGCGTTATAGCTTTGATGGCTGTCATGACTTTTTCGTTTATAAACGTCAGCACGCTCAAGGCCCAGGAGTTCGGCTACCACTTCGGACTGCGCGGCGGCGTGGGCATGTCTACCCTCACAGGATTCCAGAACAACGGTCTTAGGCTCGGACTCACAGCAGGCGGCTACACAAAGTTCATCTTCGACGAAAATAACAGCATCGACGTGGAACTCAGCTACTCGACAGGCGGTCAGCAGTCACAGAGATGGGTCGACAACAACGAGGCACAAGTCAAGATTTACAACAGATACAGCCTGCATTACCTAAGCCTGCCCATACTATACCAATACTATTTCACCGATATTCTTGGAATCGAAGGCGGCTTGAACTTACGCTATTGCATGGCAGGAAGCCTGAAGTCGAAAATCGGCAACGATAGCTGGCATTCCGTAGATTTCGGCAAAGACAGCTACAACAGCTTCGACATGGGTCTCATCATGGGTGTTTATACCGAGAATTTCATCCCGAGCGACCACTTTTTCGTCAGTCTGAGAGCCTATTTCGGCTTCATCGACGTGGTGAAAAACGTTGGCAGCAATAAAAATATCAACGTGCAAGTCAGCGTTGGATACATGTTTAAATAAATGAAACCGCAGATTCAGTTAATCATTGGAAATCAATACAATCCGCACCTCAACTTGGCTGTGGAGAGTTCTTTGTTAGACGAAGGCGACGCCGACGTCGTGACCATGTTTTTGTGGAAAAACCAGCAGACAGTGGTCTATGGCTACAACCAGAATCCGTTTACGGAATGCAATGTCGAGTTGTTATTATCAGAGGGTGGTTTCGCCGCCCGCCGCCGTACCGGCGGCGGCGCGGTATATCACGACCTGGGAAACCTCAACTTCTCATTTGTGGCAAACAAGAATCATTATGACGTCGCAAAACAGATGAGCGTCATACAGAAAGCTTTGGAGATTTTCGGACTTAAAACCGAAGTCTCAGGCCGCAACGACATCCTCTTCGCGGGACGTAAATTCTCAGGAAACGCCTTTGGAATATACAAAGACAGACGATTGCACCACGGCACCATTTTGATAAAAACCGATGGTGAAAAACTGTCGAAATATCTGAAAGTGAACCCCGCCAAGCTGCAGAAACACGGAGTGAAATCGGTGGCAAGCCGCATTATCAACCTCTCGGAGGTCGCCGACATCACTTCCGACAGCATAATCCCTTATCTCTCAAAGGCTTTCGAAGAAGTTTACGAAGCAAAGGCAACGGTTATTGAATTTAACGACCTTCTTACCGATAAGGTGTTGAAAACCAGAGACTTATTCGCCTCAGACGAGTATCTTTTCGGAAAATGGCGCAACTTCCATGCGAAGAAAAGCGCACAGTTTGCATGGGGTCTGGTGGAACTTGACATGCAAGTCAATGAGGAAAAAGGCGTCATCGAGAGCGTCTCCATCGCCTCTGACGGCCTCGAGCCCAATCTGATTGACGAGACAGAACGGCTATTAATAGGTGCAAGCATCAAAAAAGCCCCTGATTACGGTCAAAACGAGGTCGCAAAAGACATCATTTCTTTAATATATTAAGAGTTTCCTATAAATAAATAAATAATAAAACGCGGTAGATTATACCCCCAAACAATTCCCCGCAAGGGATTTCTTTATAACGAATAATATTTTTTTGTAATTTTGCAGCCAAATTTAAGAAAATGAAATATTTTTTGCTGCCATTGGGCTGTCAGATGAACCGTAGCGACACGGAACGAGTGCGTACCGTGCTTCAAGGCATGGGTTATACAGAGACCGACAAGGAGGAAGAAGCCAACATTTTGGGAGTGATAGCATGCTCGGTGCGCCAGAAAGGCATCGACAAGGTGTATTCCCGTATCCAGAAATGGAACGAGATGAAACAGAACCGTTACTGCGTCACCTTCGTGTCGGGATGTATACTTCCCGCCGACCGCGAGCGTTTCGCCAAGCTGTTCGACCTCATCTTCACCATGAACGAGCTGCCCGATTTGCCTGATATGATCCAGCAATACGGCGTGGTGGGCATGCCTATCAACAGAAACGTCAACCCGTCGGCCAACATGGACCGCTTCTGGGTTATCGACCCCGACCATCTCTCTGATTTCGAGGCGTTTATCCCGATTCAAAACGGATGTAACAAGTTCTGCACCTACTGCGCAGTGCCATATACACGTGGCCGCGAGGTCTCGAGAAAGTCGGAAGACATCATCAATGAGCTCAAGGAATTAGTCGAAAAAGGCTATAAATCAATAACTTTGCTCGGACAGAACGTCAATTCGTATGGTCTTGACAAGAAAGGCGAAGAGATAAACTTCGCTGAACTACTGAGAAGAATTGGCGAATACGGCGATGCCAGCGGCAAGGAGTTTTGGGTATACTTCACCTCCCCTCACCCACGTGACATGAGCGATGAGGTGATAGAGGTCATATCGCAATATAAATGCCTCGGCAAGCAGATTCACCTGCCGATACAGTCGGGTGACGACAACATGCTGCAACGCATGAACCGCCGCCACACTTTGGATGACTATCGTCATATCATACACACAATCAGAAGGTTACTGCCCGAAGCGACGATTTTCACAGATATCATTGTGGGTTTCACAGGCGAGACAGAAGAAGAGTTCGAGAACTCGCGTAAGGCCATGGAGGAATTCAAATACAACATGGCTTACATCGCACAATACAGCGTGCGACCTGGCGCAGTGGCCTCATCATGGGCCGACGACGTGCCTAAAGCCAAGAAACGCGAGCGTTATCACATCCTCACCGACGAGCTGATGAAACACTCCCTCGTTTATAATCAAGGACTTATCGGCAAAACACAGAAAGTGCTTGTGAACGGCTACGACCGCAAAAACGGTTATCTGACAGGCCACACCGAAGGAAAAATCGTTATAAGATTCCAATCGCGTGACAAGAGCCTCATCGGTCAGATCGTGACAGTGAAAGTGACAAGTGCTACCGCTCTTTCTATAGAAGGAGAATTAATTGGACAAGAATAGCAAAACAAATTAAGACAGGATTAACAAGATTTACAAGATTATCTTTCAACTATAAACTCTAAACTTAAGAACTACACTAAACTCTAAACTATCAACTCTAAACTAAAATGCGAATAGCGTTCAAGACACTCGGTTGCCGCGTTAACCTCTACGAGACAGACGCCTTAGCGTCGCAGTTCAAGGAGGCGGGTTACGACGTAGTGGAAAACGACGAAAACGCTGATGTTTACGTCGTGAACACATGCACCGTCACCAACCAGAGCGATCAGAAATGCCGGCAGGCGATCAACCAGATAAGACGCGAACATCCAAACGCCATCATCGCTGCCATGGGCTGCATGGTGAACCACCGCAAACAAGAGATGCTCGACTCTGGTGTCATCGACTATGCCATTGATAATGAACGCAAATACGCGCTTTTCAGCATCATCGACAGCCATGTAAAAGGCGAAGCCGTTGACCCTGAGGGCTTCGACAAGGACCTGTTCAGCTACCGTCCGGCTTACAGCACCTTCCACACCAGGAGCTTGATAAAGATTCATGACGGATGCAACAACTTCTGTTCCTATTGCATCATCCCTAACGTGCGAGGCAGAGCGACGAGCCGTCCAGCCGACGAGATCTATGAAAACATCAGAAACGTGGTGGCTCACGGCTTCAAAGAGGTGGTTTTGACAGGTGTCAACATGGGCCGATACAAATCACAAGACGTTGATTTTGAGCATCTTATCGAAAACATTTTAAAAATAGAAGGTGATTATAGGGTACGCATCTCATCCATCGAGCCTGACAACTTCAGCGACAGGTTCTTGGGTCTGTTTGAGAACCCGAAACTCGCCCCACACATGCATATCTGCCTGCAAAGCGGCGCGGACAACACTCTGCGAGACATGCACAGGCACTATTCTGCCGAGCAGTTTAAGGACATGTGCGACAGAATCAAGGCGGCGATACCCAGTTTCAACATCACAACTGATGTCATCGTAGGCTTCCCCGGCGAGACTGAATCCGATTTCGCTGAAAGCGCTGAAATGTGCAAATATATAGGTTTCAGTCACATACACACTTTCAAATACTCCATCAGGACGGGAACGAAAGCTGCGACGATGCCGAACCAGGTTCCTGAAACGGTAAAAACCGAACGCAGTGCCATCATCAGGCAAATTTCGGCGGAAAACAAGCTGAATTATTTTGGCCAGATGCTCGGTAAACCGCAAAGAATGCTCATCGAACGTGTGATGGCGGACGGAACGGCACGCGGTTATGGCGAGAACTACATCCCGTTAAGGCTGAAAGGCAAAAACTTGGAGAAAAACACCTTTGTCAGCGTGATTTTGGAGGATATTATTAACAAAGGTGACAATTCGGAAATGGTAGCCACGATGCGTCATTTCGAGCGCAACGTAGTGTAGTCGAGAAATCTCCGACATCGAACGTTCCATATCAATCGTTTGAGATTTCTCCATTCCGCTTCGCTTCAGTCGAAATGACGGCTAAAAAAATATTTTTAAAATTTTTGTAATTTGTATTAATATTTGTTGTAATTTTGCAGTCCGAAAAAATAGTAAGGAAAAAAGAATAAAATTAAGATAATAAAATGGCAAATCACAAGTCATCATTAAAGAGAATCCGTCAGACAGAAAACAGACGTTTACACAACCGCTTCTATGCTAGAGCGATGCGTTCAGCCGTTAGAAGCTTCAGAGCTTTAACAGACAAGAACGAAGCTGAATCAAAGCTTTCAGAAATGTACAAGACTATCGACCGCGTGGCTAAACGTGGCATCATCCACCGCAACAAAGCCGCTAACTTGAAGTCAAAACTTGCACACTTCACAGCTAAATTAGCATAATTTTATTAAAAAATATCGACGAAGTTCTTCCTATTTTTAGGGAGAACTTTTGTCGTTTAGACCGAAACATTATGAAGCCCAAAGCAATCCAGTCGATAAAAAACTGGGCGACAGAAGACCGCCCGCGCGAGAAAATGCTCGAGAAAGGACGCGAAGCCCTCTCCGACGCAGAACTCATCGCCATACTCATTGGCTCTGGTAACAACGATGAGTCGGCAGTTGACCTGTCGAGACACATCCTAAAAGATGCCAACGACAACCTCATACTGCTTTCACAAATGAGTATCAATGAGTTGATGTGTTACAAAGGCATTGGTGAGGCAAAGGCCATCAGCATCGCCGCAGCGCTTGAACTCGGTCGGCGTCGGCGCTTCTCAGAGACGGCGCAGCAACCGCATATCCAAAACAGCAAAGACGCTTTCGAGTATTTTTACATGCGAATCTCTGACATATCACACGAACAGTTCTGGGTGCTGCTGCTCAACTCCAACAACAAGGTCATAAAAATGGCAAAAGTGAGCGATGGAGGCGTCAACGGCACGACAGCCGACCCGAAGCGAATATTCAAAATCGCCTTGGAAAACAACGCCACTGGCATGATGCTCTGCCATAACCACCCTTCCGGGAACGTGCTGCCCAGCGACCACGACAAAGTGCTCACACGCAACCTCGTGAATGGCGGGAAACTGCTCGAAATAAAAATTTTGGATCATATTATCGTTGGTATCAATAAATATTTTAGTTTTGCAGATTCAGGATTGTTATGAAAATAGTGACGGTTATAGGGGCAAGACCCCAGATAATAAAGGCGGCGGCGTTGAGTCGTGCCATCAAGGAGCACTTCAAAAAAGAGGTGAATGAAATAATTGTACACACCGGACAGCATTATGACGACAACATGTCGCAGGTGTTTTTCGACGAGTTAGGCATACCGCAGCCTGACTACAACTTAGGTGTTGGCTCAGCCTCACATGGCGTGCAGACAGCCAGGATGATCGAAGGCATCGAAGAGATACTTTTGAAGGAAAAGCCAGACTACCTTGTGCTTTATGGCGACACCAACTCTACTTTGGCAGGCGCGATAGCAGCTTCGAAGATCCATGTTCCGATAGTTCACATAGAGGCTGGACTGCGCTCGTTCAACAAGTCGATGCCGGAAGAGATAAACCGCATCTGCTGCGACCACTGTTCCACCCTGCTCTTCTCGCCAACCGCAACAGGCTTCAAAAACCTAATAAAAGAAGGCTTTAACCCTGACAACAAACGCCGATTCAACATCGACAACCCGGGCATCTATCACTGCGGCGACGTGATGTACGACAATAGCAAATATTTCGCTAATATCGCTGACACAAAATCACAAATTCTTGATAAAGAAGGACTTAGAGGTACCGGTTACATGCTTTGCACTATACATCGCGACAACAACACCGACCAGCCAGAAAGGTTGAACGCCATTTTCAAGGCTTTGCTGAAGATTTCGGAAAGCAAAATGGTGGTATTACCGCTGCATCCAAGGACATCTAAGTTATTGAATACCAATCTTGAAAAAGATTTATACGAT
>JAEEGG010001592.1_pt1 | contig 60604 bp, 31 predicted proteins | sample 9134161 | NCBI WGS metagenome assembly JAEEGG01 (sample SAMN16246543, study PRJNA631951) | gut metagenome | biome: gut microbiome; feature: rumen; material: CR-attached | host: Bos | place: Iran: Karaj | collected 2018-10
CCGATGTGTGGGCAGTGCTATTGTTTGCCGTGCTGGCATTCGCCTATTTCTTCCCGGCCGACATCGAGGGGCGTATTCTCTACCGGCATGATGCCTCCGCAGGACGTGGGGCAGGACAGGAGGGAATCGAGTATCTGGAGCGTACTGGAGAACGTACCCGCTGGACCAATGCCCTGTTCTGTGGCATGCCCACCTATCAGATGGCACCGTCGTATGGCTCCACCAATCTGTTGTCAAAGGCTGCCGACGCTTATCACCTCTGGCTGCCGGAGAACGTGTGGTACGTGTTCGCCTATCTTCTGGGCTTCTATATCCTGCTCCGTGCTTTCGACTTCCGTCAGCACCTGGCAGCCCTGGGCTCGATCCTATGGGCTTTCTCCACCTATTTCCTCATCATCATCGCCGCAGGACACATCTGGAAAGTCTGGGCATTGGCCTACCTGCCACCGCTGATTGCTGGTCTGGTACTTGCCTATCGTGGGAAATACCTCTGGGGACTGTTGCTGACAGCTGTCTTCACGGCACTCGAGATCAACGCAAACCACGTACAGATGACCTATTATTATCTGTTCATCATCTTCTTCCTCGTCATCGCCTGGTTGGTGGATGCCATCCGCAAACACGAACTGGAACGCTTTGCGAAGGCGACGGCCGTCTGTGTGCTGGGTGGTGTCATCGGTGTGTGTATTAACCTCTCCAACCTCTATCACACTTGGCAGTACAGTCAGGAGTCGATGCGTGGCAAGAGTGAACTGGTGAAGAAGAACAGCGGGAATCAGACGAACAGTGGTCTGGAACGCGACTATATCACCCAGTGGAGCTATGGCATCGGTGAGACTTGGACATTGCTGATCCCGAATACCAAGGGTGGTGCGTCTGTGCCACTGAGCGCAAATGAGACAGCGATGGCAAAGGCTGATCCGAACTATATGAGTATCTATCAGCAGATAGGTCAGTATTGGGGTGAACAGCCCGGCACGTCCGGTCCTGTCTATGTTGGTGCCTTTGTGATGATGCTCTTCATCCTCGGTCTCCTCATTGTGAAGGGACCAGTGAAGTGGGCTTTGCTGGCTGCTACCATCCTCTCCGTCATGCTCTCGTGGGGTAAGAACTTCATGGGGCTGACAGACTTCTTCATCGACTATATGCCGATGTATGCGAAGTTCCGTACCGTCGCTTCGATTCTGGTTATCGCCGAGTTCACCATACCTTTATTAGCCATGCTGGCATTAAGAGAGGTGTTCAAACAGGGTGTGGAAAGTCCGAAGATTATGAAACCGCTGTTGGCGAGTTTCGTTCTCACCGGCGGCATTTGCCTGCTCATGGCCCTCTTCCCCACGATGTTCTTCGATAGTTTCATCTCCACCAGTGAGATGTCTGCCCTGAAGACGTTGCCTGCAGAACATGTGGGGCCGCTGATGGCGAACCTGACTGAGATGCGTCAGGCAATGTTCACCAGCGACTGTCTGCGCTCGTTCTGGGTCATCCTGCTGGGTACGGGCATCCTGCTGTTCTTCTATTATGGTAAACTGAGGCAGACCTATGCCGTCGCAGGCATCCTGATCCTCTGTCTCTTCGACCTGTGGATCGTGAACAAGCGTTATCTGAACGACGAGATGTTCGTACCGAAGTCAGAGCGTGAGGCACCACAACAGAAGACACAGACCGACGAGCTGATCCTGCGTGACCAGAATCTCGACTACCGGGTACTGAACCTCGCCTCGAACACGTTCAACGAGAACGAGACCAGCTACTATCATAAGAGCATTGGTGGTTACCATGCTGCCAAACTGCGTCGTTACCAGGAACTCGTGGAGCGTCATATCAATCCTGAGATGCAACGCTTGTATCGTTCTGTCTCTGAGGCAGGCGGTGACATGACCCGGGTGAATGGCGACAGTATCTTCCCCGTGTTGAACATGCTCAATGCGAAGTACTTCATCTTCCCCTTGGAGGGTGGACAGACCGTACCCATCCAGAACCCCTATGTCTATGGCAATGCCTGGTTCGTCGACCAAATCAGCTATGTGGACAATGCCAATCAGGAGATGGACGATTTAGGACATATAAACCTGCGCCATCAGGCTGTGGCCGACAAGAAGTTCCAGGCCCAGTTGGGTGAGGCCGTCGTACAGGATACTGCCAGCGTGGCGGTCATCACTGCCTATGAGCCCAACCGTCTGACCTACGACGTGAACTCTGGGAAAGGTGGTGTACTCGTCTTCTCCGAAATCTACTATCCCGGATGGAATGCCACTGTCGATGGCGAACCCGTAGAGCTTGGCCGTGTAGACTATGTACTCCGTGCAATGAATGTGAAGCCTGGCCGTCATGAGGTGGTTCTCTCCTTCTTCCCGAAGTCCGTGAACACCACCGAGACAGTGGCTTATGTGGCATACGTTGCTTTGCTCCTGATTCTGCTCGGTGCTGGCTATATGGAATACCGAAGGAGGAAAGGTTAAAGGTGAAAGGGTGAAAAGGTGAAAAAGCTCTTGTCTTTGCCCCCGAATCTGGTGGAGGTGTTTCATGAGGTGACGGGCCTATCACGAGATGAGTACTTCTGTACTTGTGACCCCATCGGTCATCGTCTCGGCAGTGGCGGTGGCACAGCCTGGCTCCTCCATGAGGCCTGTCGCGCTGAGAGCGCGACGGATATGGACTCTTGGCTTTGTCAGGAGAAGCGCATCCTGATTCATGCTGGTGGACAGAGCAAACGCCTTCCCAGCTACGCAGTCTCTGGTAAGGTGCTGATGCCCCTGCCTGTGTTCCGGTGGGAGAGGGGACAACGGCTCTCACAGAATCTGCTGAGCGTGCAGTTGCCCTTATATGAGAAGATGATGGCGATGGCACCCGACAACATCCATACGATGGTGGTCAGCGGGGATGTGCTCATCCGTGCCACGCAACCCCTGCAGCCCATCCCTGAGGCCGATGTCGTCTGTTATGGTCTCTGGCTCGACGCCTCTGTGGCGAAGAACCATGGCGTGTTTGTCAGTAGCCGTCAGACACCCTCCGTCCTGAAGCAGATGCTCCAGAAACCATCTGTCCAGACCCTCACCGACCTCCAGCGCGATCATTTCTACCTCACCGACATCGGCATCTGGCTCCTCTCCGATAAAGCAGTTCGTCTCCTGATGCAACGCAGCGCGGTAGCAAAATCCTACGACCTTTATAGTGAGTTCGGCTGTTGTCTGGGCACAGACCCCACTATCCTCGATGACGAGCTCCGTGAACTGAAGGTGGCCATCCTTCCCTTGGCAGGTGGTGAGTTCTACCACTTCGGTACCTCGCGGGAGATGATATCTTCGACGCTGAAGCTTCAGAATCTTGTCAACGACCAGCGTGAGATTATGCATATCGACCGCAAACCCCATCCCTCTGTCTTCGTACAGAATGCTGTGATGGAAATCCCGTTCACGGAGGAAAACAGCAACATCTGGATTGAGAACAGTCACATTGGCAAGCGCTGGCATCTCACCCATGACCATGTCATCACGGGTGTTCCTGACAACGACTGGGACATCACCTTGGCGCCAGGTGAGTGTATCGATGTGGTACCTGTCATTAAGGACTCTGGCTACGAGATCCGTCGCTATCGCATCGACGAACCCCTGAACAGCAACGAACTGGCTGAGCGTGCAGACCTGCGTCGTCTCTTTGCTCAGTGCAAGGCTTTCCGCAAACAAAACTGGAGTTCTATGGCTCGCAACTGGCGCCACAGCGTCTTCTATCAGCTCGACCTCGCTGATGCCGCATCGGAGTTCCAAAAGCAAAACATTCCCCTTCCTCCCCCTCTCCCCGAGGACGCCCCCCTCATGACCCGCATCCACGATGCCATGTTCCGTAGCGACAGTAACAAGGCTTTCTCTTTGCTCCGTGAAGGTTTGATACAGAGGGACGGTTCTTTTGTTACATCAGCAGTTGGTGTAACAAAAGAACCGTCCCTCTGTATCGCTGACGACCAGATCGTCTGGGGGCGCTCTCCGGTGCGTATCGACATCGCCGGAGGCTGGACCGATACACCCCCTTACTGCCTCATGGAAGGCGGTAGCGTCATCAATCTGGCTATCGAACTGAATGGCCAGCCCCCCTTACAAGCCTACGTCAAACCCTCCAAGGACTACCGCATCGTCCTCCGCAGCATCGACCTCGGTGCCATGGAGGTGGTGGAAACCACCGAACAGCTGATGGACTTCATGCACGTCGGTTCGCCCTTCTCCATTCCCAAAGCCGCCCTTGTCCTCGCCGGCTTCGGACAACCAAATCTTAAATCTCAGCTCGAGTCCTTTGGCAGTGGCATAGAATTGACGCTGCTCTCGGCTGTCCCTGCAGGCTCCGGTCTCGGCACTAGCAGCATCCTTGCTGCCACCGTCTTGGGAGCCCTCAACGACTTCTGTGGCTTGGGCTGGGACAAGAACGAGATAGGCCATCGCACGCTGATGCTCGAACAGATGCTCACCACGGGTGGCGGTTGGCAGGATCAGTTTGGTGGGGTGCTGGGTGGCGTGAAACTCTTGCAGACAGGCCGGGGCTTCTCACAGAACCCCCAGATTCGCTGGTTGCCCAACGACCTGTGGACACAGCCGGAGTATCGTCCCTGCCACCTATTATATTATACAGGCATCACCCGCACGGCGAAACAGATCCTTGCAGAGATTGTCCGTAGGATGTTCCTCAACGACAACGCCGAGCTGCGTCTGTTGCGTGAGATGAAAGATCACACAATGGAGATGTATGAAGCCATCCTACAGAACGACTTCCAGCGGATGGGCCTCCTGATGCGCAAGACCTGGCTGCAGAACCAGGCCCTCGACAGTGGTACGAATCCTCCTGCCGTGGCTGCTCTGACGGAACTCATCGACGACCTCTGCTTAGGCTATAAGCTCCCAGGTGCCGGTGGCGGTGGCTACCTCTATATGATCGCTAAGGATCCAGAGGCGGCAGCCCGCATCAAACAGATTCTTTCCGACCATCGTCAGAACAAAAACGCCCGTTTCGTCGACCTCTCTCTCTCCACCACAGGTCTTCAAATCAGTAGGAGCTAATGGAATTCCGAACTATCGTCGATATCCCGGATCCAGGCTTCCGGATTGCTCCTTGTGAAGAGATTCTCTTCGTAGGTTCCTGTTTCGCCACGGAGATAGGCCATCGCTTCCAGGAAGAGGGCTTCCCTGTCGTAGTCAATCCCTATGGCACCATGTACAACCCCGCCTCGATCCTCCACACCATCCAAAGGGTGGGGGGTGGGCCAAGGACTGTCTTCCTCACCCTCGGTACGAACCACGTTTATCGTCTGAAAGAGACAGGTGAAATTGTCGACAACTGTGAGAAGCGTCCGCAGTCTCTCTTTACGGAAGAGGAACTCTCCGTCGAAGCCTGTGCCGACTACTTGCAGCAGGCTATTACGCTTCTGCGTGAGAAAAATCCCGATGTCCGCATCGTCCTCACTGTCAGTCCTATCCGTTATCGCAAATATGGCTATCATGCCTCCCAACTCTCCAAAGCCACTCTCCTCCTCGCTGTTCAGAAAGTCAGTGTGAATCTGTGTGAATCTGTGGCTTATTTCCCCGCCTACGAGATTGTGAACGACGAGCTCCGTGACTACCGTTTCTACAAACCCGATATGCTCCATCCTTCGGATCAGGCAGTGGAATACATCTGGCAGAGGCTTTCTGAAACCTACTTCAGCGATGAGACGAAAGCCTTCCTCCAGGAGTGGGCACCCCTGAAAGCCGCACTTAATCACAAGCCTTTTGATGCTGAATCGCAAGAATATAAGGCTTTTATGCATAAAACTATGTTAAAAGTAGAAGCGTTACGGAAAAAATATCCTACCTTTGCAATGTAAAGGTAAAAAAGAAAAAGGTAAAATAGTAAAATGCAATATTCGATAGAAAAGATCACGACGCTCATTGGAGCGCGACGCATCGGTACTGCCGATGCCCAGATAGGCTGGCTGCTGACTGACAGCCGTTCGCTTTGTTTTCCTGAGGAGACATTGTTCTTCGCCCTGTCATCCCCCCGCAACGACGGTCATAAATATATCCCCGACCTCTATCGCCGTGGCGTCCGCAACTTCGTGGTTTCCAAGCCCCCTAAACCAGGGGACTTTGATACCGACGCCAATTTTCTGATTGTCCCATCGCCCTTGGCTGCCCTCCAGCGCCTGGCAGAGCGTCATCGTGATGAGTTCGATATCCCCATCATCGGCATCACAGGTTCCAATGGCAAGACGATGGTCAAGGAGTGGCTCTACCAGTTGCTGTTGCCTTCGCAGAAGATCGTGCGTTCCCCCCGCAGCTACAACTCCCAGATAGGCGTGCCCCTCTCCGTATGGCTGTTGAACGAACAGACCGAGGTGGGCATCTTCGAGGCTGGTATCAGTCAGCCTGGTGAGATGTCTGCCCTGCGCGACATCATCCAGCCCACCATCGGTGTACTCACCAGTCTGGGTGCTGCCCATCAGGAGAACTTCCGCTCGATGGAAGAGAAGTGCATGGAGAAACTTGAACTGATGCACGACACCGAGGCGATGGTCTACTGTTCCGACAACGACATCGTGAGCCGTTGCATCCGTCGCATGCAATATAAGGGCGAGAAGATTGCCTGGTCCCGTTCAGACTTCAACGCTCCCTTCTTCGTCAAATCTGTGAAAACAGATAATCGCAAAGACTATTCTCCTTCCTCCTTCCACCTTCCTCCTTCCTCGACAATAACCTACATCTATCAGGGTGAGGAGAACACCTACACCATCCCCTTCATCGACGAGGCCTCAATCGAGAACGCCATCACCTGTGCCGCTGTAGCTCTCCACATAGGACTCACCCCGGCCCAGCTCGCAGAGCGCATGCCCCGTCTCGAACCTGTCGCCATGCGCTTGGAGGTGAAGCAGGGCCAGCACGGCTGTATCCTCATCAACGATTCCTATAATAGCGATATCAACTCCCTCGACATCGCCCTCGACTTCATGAATCGCCGTGAGTCTTCCCCTCCTGAGTCAGGAGGGGCTAGGGGAGGTCTGAACAAGGTCTTGGTTCTCAGTGATATTTTCCAATCTGGAATATCCCCTGACCTTCTCTATGCCCAAGTCTCCGACCTTTGTGTCAAGCGTGGCATCGACAAGTTCATCGGCATTGGCCCCGAACTCTCTGCCCAGGCAGACCGGATCCAAATCCCCAACAAACAATTCTTTGCTGATGTGAACCATTTCCTCGCCTCCAAGGCCTTCAGCGACCTGCGCGATGAACTGATTCTTTTGAAGGGCGCCCGTCCTTTCGGCTTCGACAAGATCACGGAACAGCTCGAGCAGAAGGTGCACGAGACTATCCTTGAGGTCAACCTCAACGCCGTGGTGGAGAATCTGAACTACTACCGTTCTTTCCTGAAGCCCGAGACGAAGATGGTGTGCATGATCAAGGCTGATGCCTATGGCGCTGGTGCCGTGGAGATTGCCAAGACGTTGCAGGACCATCGTGTCGACTATCTCGCTGTGGCAGTGGCCGACGAGGGTGTCACCCTCCGCAAGGCCGGTATCACCGCCAACATCATGATCATGAATCCTGAGATGACGGCCTTCAAGACCATGTTCGACTACGATCTTGAGCCCGAGGTCTACTCCTTCCGCCTGTTGGATGCCCTCATCAAGGCAGCCCGCAAGGAAGGTATCACGGGCTGGCCTGTACATATCAAACTCGATACGGGTATGCACCGTCTGGGTTTCGACCCCGTCGATGATATGTTCAAATTGATTGACCGTCTGAAGCACCAGAACGCCATCATTCCCCGTTCGGTGTTCAGTCACTTCGTGGGTTCTGACAGCGACGACTTCGATGCCTTCTCTGCCCGTCAGTTCGAACTTTTCGAGTTGGGCAGCCAGAAGCTCCAGTCTGCCTTTACCCACAAGATCCTCCGCCACATGGACAACTCGGCCGGCATCGAGCACTTCCCCGATCGTCAGATGGACATGTGCCGCCTCGGCCTTGGTCTCTATGGCGTCGATCCGCGTGACAACAGGATGTTGTCGACGGTATCGACTTTGAAGACGACGATCTTGCAGCTCCGCCACGTGCCGGCAGGTGATACGGTGGGCTACAGTCGTAAGGGTAAGATTGAGCGTGACTCGGTCATTGCCGCCATACCTATCGGCTATGCCGACGGACTGAACCGTCACCTTGGCAATCGTCATGGCTACTGTCTGGTGCATGGCCAGAAGGCAGAATACGTAGGCAACATCTGTATGGACGTGGCGATGATTGACGTCACCGACATCCCTTGTCAGGAGGGCGACCAGGTGGAGATCTTCGGAGAGCACTTGCCTGTCACTGTCCTCAGCGACATCATAGACACCATCCCCTACGAAGTCCTCACGGCTGTGTCCAACCGCGTCAAGCGTGTTTACTTCCAAGACTAAAAAAGGCTCGCACCCGCGAGCCTTTTTTTAGTCCGTGATAATGCGGTAGTTGCCGCTGAGATGCATGAAGGCGAAGAGCCTTAACAGACCGTCGTAGTAGGCATCGAAATAGCCATCCTCGAAGGGCTCGTGCTTGGCGTTCCAAAGGGCATCGACGAACTCCTTGCTCTTGTCGTGGCTGCAGAGCATGGAGGCGGCAGCGACAGTACCCACGAGGCCGATGCTGTGGCGTAGCTTGCGGAAACCGCCTGCCTGCAGGATCTCATCGCCCTCAGGCAAGGTGCCGTCGGTACGGTACTGGTCGACGAAGGTGTCGACACCTTGCGAATAGAAGAAGTTCTGGATCGTCTCTCCATACTGGCGCTGCCACTTGCCGTCGGCACAGCTCCATTCGTAGTCAAGGGTGATGTTCATCGGCACGCGCCAGGAGTCGTAGCGGAAGTTGTTGCTGCCATTGCGACGCGGAGCACCCTGCGGGCGCTGCTGCATGCCCGGGAAACGGGGCATCTGCATCTCGCTGCCGTCATACTGGCTCATGTCTGGGTTCAGTCCCGTCTGCGGGTTGATGGCCTTATGCAGATACTCACGGCTCTTCTTAGCGCATTCGAGCCAATACTCACTTCGTCCATCGTCAGCCCATTTCGCCCATACCTCATAAAAGGCAGGAATATGATAGCTGGGATCGGTAAAGCGTTGTCCGAAACCGTCGGGTGTAAAGGTGATCAACTGTGTTTCGGGGTCAATGAGATAAGACCTACCCCCAGCCCCTCCCCAAGGGAGGGGAGCTTGATTGCCTTGTTGGGTGCTATTGCCTGTAGAGGTATCTGGACGCCCCTCCCTTGGGGAGGGGTTGGGGGTGGGTATCTCCTTCGGCTGGATGCAGTTGAGGATGTGCTGCGCCTCGGCCTTGTAGTTGATACCCGTGTCGTTGCCCCAACGGTTGGAGGCGAAGAGGAGGGCGGTGATGAAATAGAGTTCGCCGTCGCTGGCAGCGCCCTGTGCATTGCGGGTGCCGTCGGTCTTACAGCTCCAGGCGAAGTAGCCCTCGCGGCTGCCGTCCTGGTGCTGCATGTACTTCTTCGCCCATCGCCACAGACGGTCGAAGATGTCCTTTTCGTCGAACTGTACGGCAATCATCAGGCCATACGACATACCCTCGGTGCGGGCGTCGTGGTTCTTCACGTCAGACACATAGCCCATGGAGTCGCCCACCTCGAAGTAGACCTTGTTGGGACCACGGAACACATCGTTGAATACTTCCTTCAGCTTGGCGTCGACATCGGACTGACTATAGCCCATCTCAACCAAGAGGTTACGGTACTGGCCCGTCTCAAAGGCACCCTTCTTCCAGGGGGTGAGGGCCATCGCACTGGCTGACATCATGATCAGGAATGCTAAAATAGTTGATTTCTTCATATCATAAGTTTAGTACGTCGGCAAAGGTAGTCATTTCCCCCGTAACAGCCAAACTTTTTGCGGATATTTATCATTCGTTCTTTCTATTTTGCAAACGATAACGTAAAAAAAGATAGCAAAATGCAAGGCGGTTTGCTAAATTATTCGTAACTTTGCAGCCACAGATTACACAGATTATCACAAATAGACAGATTAAATAGATTCATCAGTAAATGGAACAAGTATTCAGTTACATTATCAGTTTGGGGGCATCGGTGATGATGCCCATCCTCTTTACCATCATCGGTCTGTGCATTGGCATGAAGTTCGGCAAGGCTCTGAAGAGCGGTCTCTATGTGGGTGTCGGTTTCGTGGGCTTAGGCATTGTGACAGCCCTGCTGACCAACAATTTCGGCAGTCCGCTGAGTGAGATCTCACGGCTGTATGACCTGCAGCTGGGCGTGTTCGACATGGGCTGGCCTGCCGCTGCTGCCGTGGCCTATAATACGGCGGTGGGTGCGCTGATCATTCCCATCTGTCTGGGCGTGAACTTCCTGTTGCTAATCACCAAATGTACGCGGACGGTGAATATCGACCTGTGGAACTACTGGCATTTTGCCTTTATCGGTGCAGTGGCCTACTTCGTGATGGACGAGAGCCTCGCATGGGGTTACTTCGCCGCCATCGTCTGCTATATCATCACATTGGTGATGGCCGACCTGACGGCCTCGAAGTTCCAGGGCTATTACGAAGATATGGAGGGTATCTCCATCCCGCAGCCGTTCTGTCAGAGTTTCACGGCCTTTGCCATCGGCATTAACTGGTTGCTCGACAAGATTCCCGGTTTCTCGAAGCTCGATATCGATGCAGAGGGACTGAAGCGGAAATTCGGTGTGCTGGGTGAACCGATTGTCCTGGGTGTCATCGTGGGTGCCCTGATCGGTGCCGTGGCGCAGTTGGACATCAAGAAAGTGATGTTCCTCGGTGTGACGATGGGTGCCGTGATGGAACTGATACCGCGTATCACGAAACTCTTCATTGACGGTCTGAAGCCGATTGCCGAGAAGACGCAGGAGGTGGTGCAGAAGAAATGGGCCGGAAAGAAAGTGTATATCGGCATGTCGCCCGCCTTGGTGATTGGTCATCCTACGACGTTAGTGGCCTCGCTGATATTGATTCCGTTGGCACTGCTGCTGGCTGTGGCCCTGCCGGGGAATGAGTTCCTGCCGTTGGCATCGCTGGCCGGTATGTTCTATGTGTTCGTGATGGTGCTGCCTTATACGAAAGGTAATGTGGTGAAGACCCTGATCGTCGGTATCGTTGCCGTCGGCATCGGCCTATGGTTCGTCACGGATATGGCACCTGCCTTCACGCAGGCCGCCCAGACGGTGTATGCCCAGACGCAGGATCCTGCCGCGAAGATCCCTGAGGGATTCCAGGCCGGTGCGCTCGACTTCGCCTCGTCGCTCTTCGGCTGGGTAATCTATAAGTTTGTGGCTTATCTGAAATGGATTGGTGCCGGGGTACTGACACTCATCACCATCGCCATGGTCCTCTGGAATCGCCGCCGCATCGTCGCCGAGGAAAATAATTCGCAGAAGTAAGAAACGAATGTGAATAATTTGAATAATTTGAATCACGAATAACTATAATAATATATGACGAAGCAAGAGTATATGGATATGTATGATGTGGTTGGCGCTGCCATGGAGGTATATAATACTTTAGGACGTGGTATGGCCGAACCCATCTATCAGGAAGCTCTTGCCGTGGAGATGGACAAACGGGGGATGAAGGCGGAGCGTGAGAAAGAACTGCGATTGCGGTATAAGGATGTTCTTCTGGAAAAGACCTATTATGCTGATTTCTATTATAAAGGTATAATTATTGAATTAAAGTCTGTCGAAGAAATTGTTTCCGACCATAGAGCCCAGCTCTTTAACTATATGCGTATTACGAACCATCATAGAGGAATACTCTTCAATTTTGGCGAGATCGGTCTACATTCGGAGCGTTATCTTTATTTGCCTGAGTCTGATGATTTCGTCCTCCTAAATCAAGATAATTACAAAGCATACATCGATAAATAATTATTATTCATATTTGTGGATATTATTATTCACATTATTCACATTCGTTTCTTAAGTAAATAAGGAGTATTAATTTAAAATTAGTTATATATGAACAAAAAGACATTTCTGATGATTGTGGGGGCGATGGCCCTCTCGCTTTCTGGCGCGAAGGCACAGGAAGCAGACAGGTTCGTGGGCGCGCAGCACGTGAAGTTCCAGACGGCCTGTCATCCTGAAGACGTGAAGCACTATGACACGAAGCTGCTCCGTGAGCGCTTCGTCATGGAGAAGGTGATGGCACCGGACTCCATCCTGCTCACTTACTCCCATTACGACCGCTTCATCTTTGGTGGCGCAATGCCCGTGAACACCACGCTGACACTGGAGAACTTCTGGGAGTTAGGACTGGATGTCGACAACACCATCAAGGAGAAGTATTTCCTGTACAACCGCGAGATCGGTATTGTGAACTGTGGCCTGGGCGATGGTGTGGTCATCGTTGACGGCAAGGAGTACGCCCTCTCGCCGAAAGAGGCTCTCTATGTCGGTCGTGGCCATATCGGCAAGGATCAGGATGTGAACAAGCAGGTGCAGTTCCGTTCGAAGGATCCTAAGAATCCTGCCAAGTTCTACCTGAACTCTGCCACCGCCCACCAGCACTACAAGACGCAGTGGATTACCCTCGACGGGCGTAAGGGTTCGTTGAAGGCTGCCGTCTGGGGACCTGTGGGTACCGTGGAGGAAGCCAACAACCGCACCGTCTACAAGCTCATCGTGAACGATGTGCTGGAGGAGGGCCCTTGTCAGCTGCAGCTCGGTTTGACACAGCTCAATCCCGGTGCTGTGTGGAACACGATGCCCCCTCATACCCATGGCCGTCGTATCGAGGCTTACTATTACTTCAACCTGCCTGAAGGTCAGACCATCTCCCACGTGATGGGTCAGCCGCAGGAGAGCCGTAACGTATGGCTGCACAACGAACAGGCCATCATGTCGCCCGAGTGGTCGATGCATGCTGCCGCAGGCACCTACTACTATACCTTCATCTGGGGCATGGCTGGTGAGAACCTCTACTATAATGACAAGGACAACATCCCCGTCATCGACATTAGGTAAAAAGAAATGAATGATTATTAGATATTATTGGAAATGAATATGAATAATGTGAATAATAATATCCACGAATAAGAATAATTATTATTTATTAGTGAACAAAATTATGCATATTATTCACATTCGTTTCAAAAAAAATATTAGTTAAAATTAAGTTCTATGGCTCCTGTACAAACAACCAAGATGTCCAACTTCCGCTGGGTCATCTGTGCGCTGCTGTTTCTGGCAACGACGATTAACTATATGGACCGTCAGGTCTTGTCACTAACATGGAAGGACTTCATCGCTCCAGAGTTCCACTGGACCGACGGTGACTACGGTACGATCACCGGTATGTTCTCCCTCTTCTATGCCATCGCGAACCTCTTCGCCGGTAAGTTCATCGACTGGATGGGCACGAAGAAAGGCTATCTCATCGCCATCTTCGTATGGTCTCTCGGTGCTGTGCTGCATGCCGGCTGTGGCTGGGTAGCCATGACCGTCGAAGGCTACGACTCTGTGGCTCAGTTGGGTCAGCTGACGGGTGATGCCGCCGTCGCCATCGCCACGATCTCCGTATGGCTCTTCCTGAGCTGCCGTCTGATCCTGGCTGTCGGTGAGGCCGGTAACTTCCCCGCTGCCATCAAGGCTACTGCCGAGTACTTCCCGAAGAAAGACCGCGCCTTCTCCACCTCGATCTTCAACAGCGGCGCCTCTGTGGGTGCACTGGCAGCTCCTGCCACCATCCCCCTGCTGGCACGCGCCTGGGGTTGGGAGATGGCGTTCATCATCATCGGTTGCCTTGGCTTCATCTGGATGGGCCTGTGGATGTGGCTCTATGAGAAGCCCCGCAAGAACAGCCGTGTCAACCAGGCTGAGCTGAACTATATCGAGCAGGACTCCGACCTGGCAGAGGTGCAGGATCGCGACAAGGTGAAGGAAGAGAAGGTGATCCCGTTCTTCGACTGCTTCAAGTACAAGCAGACCTGGTCGTTCCTCGTGGGTAAGTTTATGACCGACGGTGTGTGGTGGTTCTTCCTGTTCTGGGCACCGGCCTATTTCAGCGACCAGTACGGCTATACCTCCGACTCCACGATGGGTATCCTGCTCATCTTCACGCTCTATGCCATCGTGACCATCCTCTCGATCGGTGGTGGCTATCTGCCCACCTATTTCGTCGACAAGAAGGGCATGAATCCCTATTTAGGCCGTATGCGTGCCATGCTGATCTTCGCCTGCTTCCCCGTGTTGGGACTGTTTGCCCAGCCGCTCGGTGCCTATAGTGCCTGGTGGCCCGCCATTCTGATAGGTCTGTTAGGTGCAGGTCATCAGGCTTGGAGTGCCAACTTGTTCTCGACCATCGGTGACATGTTCCCGAAGTCGACCATCGGTACTATTGTCGGCTTAGGAACGATGGCTGGTGGTATCGGTTCGATGTCCATCAACCTCGGTTCCGGTAGGTTCTTCGACTGGGCTGCCGCCCAGGGTGCCAACTTCACCTTCTTCGGTTTCGAAGGCAAGCCTGCCGCCTATATGGTGGTGTTCTGCATCTGTGCCGTGGCCTATCTCATCGGCTGGTGCATCATGAAGGCTCTTGTGCCGAAGTACAAGCCCATCGTAGTAGAGTAAGAGAAGTGAATACTAAAAATACTAAAAAAGAACAGTTTATGGTGAAAAGAATTGTTTTAGTATTGCTGTTTTTTCCTTGCGCATCCTTATATGCTCAGGAAACGGACTTTGAACGTATGAGGCAAGGCATGACAGACCAGTCTCTGCCGTTAGTAAATATTTCCTATGAGGCTAATGAGCTTAGTAAGGATGAATATACAGACGGTGAAATAGAAATTGTAGATAAGCAGAAGAGGACAGATGGGGAAAATGAGTCTGTCACATATTTTGCTGAATTCCGAATCAGAGGTGGCTCCACTTCAAACTTAGACAAGAAATCCTTGGCAGTGAAGTTATTTGAATATAGTAAAAAAGGCAAGAAAAAGGATAAAGATGTGGCCGTTTTCGGAATTAGGGTAGAAAATAGCTGGATTCTCGATGCCATGGGTTATGACAAGATGAGAATGAGGAACCGTGTTTGTTTCGATCTGTGGAATGAAATGAGCAGCATACCCTATGATACAAGTAAAGATGGTAATCCAAATGAAAACAACCCTGAAAAACGTAACGGAACGAAAGGCGTTTTTGTGGAAGTCTTTATCAATGGATCCTATAATGGTCTTTACTGTATGAGCGATAAGATAGACAGGAAATTGCTTAATTTAACTAAGTATGATGATAATGATACAGAAGACGACTTAGAAGACGATGCGGTTCACGGTCTACTTTACCAGGGACACGAGTGTGAAGGTGATGCTGGTCATTTGCTTTCATACGATAATTCTGCATGGGAACTGGAATATCCAGATGACTATTCTGCCAATCCTAACACTTGGGAACCATTAAAAGCATTGATCGGCTTTTGTTCTGGGAATACCAGCGACGAAGACTTCCAAGTAGGCTATCAAAGTTATTTCTATCCCTCCAATCTTATAGATTATATGATAATGACAATGGCTATGAATGTCATTGACAACCTCTATAAGAACACCTTCCTTTCTGTTCCGGATATTGCGATGGGGCATTGCTATATGTTAACGCCATGGGATATGGACGGTTCTTTGGGTAGATTGGAAAAAGGAGAACTAAATAATGTGCTTTGTAATGTAGCAAGGTATAATGATAGGGCTCCTTACGACAGGCTGTATGGAAAGAATATGGACGGATTTGTCGATGCAGTGAAGAAGAAGTGGCTTGAACTTCAGACCACCACCTTTTCCATAGAGCATGTCCATAGTGTTCTGGATGCTTATGCAACCATGTTTGTTTCTTCAGGAGCATGGGAGCGCGAATACACCAAATGGGGTGGAAATCAGACGGTGCCGTTGGCTGCGAATCTTTCTGATGAATTGTCGTATGTCAAGGGCTGGTATGAAACTAATTTCAAGCACCTCTGTGATAGCTGGGGTTGGCGAGGCGATGTCAATGGAGACAAAAAAGTGGATTTGAATGATGTCGGTCTTCTCTGTGACATTATTCTGGGGAATACGACGGAATATGAATTCTACAAAGCCGACGTGAATGGCGATGACGTCATCAATGCTGCAGACATTGTAGAAGTCATCAGTTTAGCAGAATAGTCAAGATGGGGATCCTTAGCCGAGGATCCCCATCTTGATGGTATATGGCAGGAAGCCCTGGCGGACAAGGGTGTCGATGAGCGTCTTCGACATCGCCTCGTTGTCCTGGCGGGTGTAACGGATGTCGGTGAAGACCTGCGCGAGCGTCTCCTTGTGGTTGATGCGTACAAAGTGACGGTTTTCCTCGAGCTCCTCCTTATATTGATAATAGGTGTCGATGTCCTTACCCAGATAGTCTTGGTAGGTCTCCTGATGAACGAAACTCTCCAGGGGCAGACGGTCGGAGAGGGGAGGTTCCTCGTCTGGCCAGCCCACGGTGAGTGTCGCCACGGGCATGACGAGCTTCGGTAGCTGCAGCACGTCGATGATCTGCTGGGGCTGATAGACTGTCGTGCCGAGGTAACAGTAGCCGAGTCCTTCCTCGTCCATGAGGTTACAGAGCGTTTGCGTGTAGAGCAGGGCGTCGGTGGCTGCGTTGATGAATGAGAGGAAATTGTCGTAGCCGGGCACGGCGTTGCGGCATTTCGCCCAGAAACTGGTGCGGTTGAAGTCGGCACAGATGGTCAGCACCACGGGCGCCTCCTTCACCATCGGCTGGTTGAAATGGGCGGGTGCCAGCTTCTCCTTCATCTCCTGGCTGCGGGTGACGATGACGCTGTAGAGCTGCAGGTTGCCCATGGTCTGGGTACGTGCTGCCTCGGTCATCAGACGGTTGAGCAGTTCTTCGCTCACGTCCTGATCCGTGTACTTGCGAATGGTCCTTCTTGTCAGTAATGTCTTCATATTTATACCAATTATGCCGCAAAGGTACGGAAAGTTTTCCAAAACGGCACACTTTTCTTCAAAAAAACAAATAAAGTTTCCCAAAATAGAAAAGTTATGCGTACCTTTGCACCCAAATATAATGCCTGATATGCAAACAGAAACGAAAAAAGAGATGCTCAGACATATCGCCAGTGCGCTGGTGTCTGTAGCCGCCAAGACAGGGAGTGACCTCTCCGAGGAAAAGATTGCCAGCCTGCTGGAGCAGAGCCTGAAAGCCCTTCAGCCGGAGGACGGTGAGAAGTTTGCCATGCTGATAGACCATGCGCTGACCGATACCGCGCTGTACCGTCGGCCTGACGTGACGGAGGTGCGTCCACAGCAGTTGGAGTGCGACGTGGTACGTTTCCAGAACAACAAGGAGAAGTGGGTGGCCCTCGTCGGCCTGCTCGACGGTTATCCATACGAGATTTTCACGGGTCTTCAGGACGACGAAGAAGGTATCATCCTGCCCAAGACCGTGACGCACGGCAAGATCATCAAGCAGGTGAACCCCGACGGCACGAAGCGCTACGACTTCCAGTTTGAGAACAAACGCGGCTACAAGACCACCGTGGAGGGCCTCTCGGAGAAGTTCAATCCCGAATACTGGAACTACGCCAAGCTGATTTCCGGTGTGCTGCGTTACCGTATGCCCCTCGAGCATGTGGTCAGGCTGGTAGGCTCCCTCTCATTGAAGGACGAGAGCATCAACACCTGGAAGACCGGTGTGGAGCGTGCCCTGAAGAAGTATATACCCGGTGTGCATGACGAGGAGGAAGAAGTCGAGGAGTGAAGAGTAGTGAAAAGGTAAAAAGGTAAAAAAGTAAATAAGGTGAAGGTCGAGTCGTCATTTGTGTTCCTAAAGAACGTTCGTTTCTATGCGTTTCATGGGGTGATGGCCCAGGAACGGCAGGTGGGCGGTGAATTCCTGCTCAGTCTGAAGGTGGGTTATCCGCTCGACAAGGCCATGGAGAGTGACGATGTGAAGGATACCCTCAACTATGCGACGCTCTTCAATCTCGCCAAACGGGAGATGGACATCCCGTCGCAGTTGTTGGAACATGTGGCAGGACGTATCGTGAAGGCCATCACGACCGCTTTTCCAGAGGTGACCTCCATCGACCTGGAACTGACGAAGCTGAATCCCCCGATGGATGCCGACTGCGAGGGAGCGGGAGTCGTGGTAAAGGTAAAAAGGTAAAAGGGTAAAAAAGTAAAAAGGTAAAAAGGTAAAAAGGTGAAATATATATATATAAATAAGGTGTGGGTGCTGGTGAAGGTGTTTTTACTTTTTCACCTTATCACCTTATCACCTTTAACATTGGATGCTAAGGACTTCACGCTGGTGATTGATGCCGGTCATGGCGGACGTGACACGGGTGCCGTTGGCAAGGGGAAGGTGAAGGAGAAGAACCTGACGCTGCGGTATGCCCTCGCCTTCGGAAAGATGGTTGAGCAGAACTGTCCCGACGTGAAGGTCATCTATACCCGCAAGACAGATACCTTCGTGGAACTCTACCGAAGGGCGGAGATCGCCAACAAGAACAAGGCCGACCTCTTCATCTCCATCCATATCAATGCCCTGCCGAAGGGTAGGGTAGCGCGGGGCTTCCAGACCTATACCTTGGGAACGAGCAAGAGGACCGGTAAGAAGACCGGTGTGCTGGAGAACCTCGAGGTCGCTAAGCGTGAGAACTCCGTGATCCTGTTGGAGAAGAACTATAAGCAGACCTACCAGGGATACGACCCGAACTCGCCCGAGAGCAATATCATGTTCGAGTTTATTCAGGACAAGAATATGGAGAACTCGGTGGAGTTGGCCAAGTATATGCAGAAATATGTCTGTCAGGCGACTGGACGTCAGAACATGGGTGCCCAACAGGATAACCTGGCGGTGCTCCGTCTGTCGTCGATGCCGGGTTGTCTGGTGGAGTGCGGATTTATCTCCACCAGCGATGAGGAGAGCTTTATGAATTCCGATGCCGCTGCTGGGATGTATGCCCGTGGTTTTTTTAATGCCTTCCAGGCCTATCGCAAGAACCATGGGGGCAATAAGGCCATTAACGTCCAGCCTCAGCCTCAGGCAAAACCCGTTCCTGCACCAGTCGTGCCGGAACCTCAACTCGAAGTGAAGCCTGAGCCCATACAGGAGGCGAAGCCCGAGCCCGTACAAGAGGTGAACCCCGAACCCGTACAGGAGGCAAAACCCGAAGTTGTGCCAGAGGTGAAGCCCGAAGTTGTGCCTGAGGTCAAGCCTGAGATAAAACCTGAACCGCAGCCTGTAGCTCAGCCTGTAACTCAGCCTGTGGTGTCCCAACCTCAGCCCCAGCCTCAGCCGCAGAAGCCTGTCTTTAAGGTCCAGATTTTCGCCAGTTCCACCCTGATCAAGGCCGGTGATGCCCGGTTCAAGGGCCTTTCCGGTGTCGGTCATTACCAGGAAGGTGGCATGTATAAATACACTGTCGGTGATTCTTCCGACTACAACGCTGCCATCCGCCTGCGTAAGGAGATTGCCGACAAGTTCCCTCAGGCGTTTATCGTCGCCTTCAAGGATGGCAAGCGCATGGATCTCAATGAGGCCATCGGGGAATCTAAAAAGGTAAAAAAGTAAAAAGGTGAAAAGGTTAAAAGGTGAAACAGTATAAAGCTCAAAGATATGAAGAATTATAATAAGGAGATACAGATCGCCCTGGTGGCCATCTTAGGCGTCATCATACTCTATTACGGTATGAATTTTCTCAAGGGACTGACGATTTCCACCGAAACGAGTTACTATGTGAAGTTCAATGACATCAGTGGTCTGTCGAACTCCTGTCCCGTCTATGCCAATGGCTATAAGGTGGGCGTGGTCCAGAATATCATCTACGACTATACAAACCAGGAGAACATCGTGGCCGTCTTGGAGATCGAGGATGAGATGCGCATGCCCAAGGGAACCACTGCTGATATCGTCAGCGACTTCCTGGGCAATATCAAGCTGGAACTGAAGCTTGGCGACAGGGCTGCCGGTTTTCTTGAGCCGGAGGATACCATCATCGGTGGACAGGACAAGGGTGCCCTGGCCAAGGCGGCAGAGATGATCCCGCAGGTACAGGCACTGCTGCCCAAGCTCGACTCTATCCTCGTGAGTGTCAATGCCCTGTTGGCTGATCCTGCCATCGCCAACTCCCTGCATAACATCGACCAGATCACCGGCAGCCTCACCAGTACATCGCGTGAGCTGAACCGTCTGACTGTCAGCCTGAACCAGCAGATGCCGCAGATGCTGGAGAATGCAGACGGTATGCTGGCCAATGCCAATACCCTGACGCGGAACCTGAATGAGCTCGACCTTGCCGCCACCATGCAGAAGGTGGACAACACCCTGCGGAACGTGGAGCAGATGACCGCCAAGCTGAACAGCAAGGACGGTACCCTCGGACTGCTCATGCGTGACCCCAGTCTCTATAACAACCTGAATGCGACGATGATGCATGCTGACTCTTTAATGATTGATCTCAAACAGCATCCGAAACGCTACGTACATTTCTCTGTTTTCGGCAAAAAAGAAAAATAAATAGATTTTGTCTAAATAACAGGTGCTTTCTGTCCTATGGTGTAAGAATGGCTGAAACCCCTTTGTCTTCTTATATTTCCGACAGGTCGGCATGGATGTAAAGAATATTCACCATAACTTTGAGGTAAAATATAATTCGTTGAGAATCAGAAGGTTTGTAATTTGCAAGTGCCCATTTTAAATGAATCATGTGTGAAACACTCTAACCCCTCAATTTATAAGGAGTTACGTGATTTTGTACACACATCTGTTCCTTGAGGGGATTTGCATAATTCAAAAAAAAGTGCGAACTTTGCACCGCATTTATAAACACAAGCCTAAGTCTTGTATTAGTAAAATAAACAAAAAGAAACAGTGATCGCCTAATGAATAACAGTCACAAGGCGCTTTGGGAAGAATGCCTCCGTCTGATTGAGGCGAACGTTTCTGAGCAGCAGTTTAAAACGTGGTTTGCGCCAATCGTCTTCGAGTCGTACTCGGAGTCGGAGCATGAGCTCTTGGTGCAGGTTCCAAGTCCGTACGTGTACGAGTACTTGGAGCAGTACTACGTGGGACTGTTAAGTAAGGTACTCGCACGTGTATTTGGAGCCAGCGTCAGATTGAGCTACCGTATCGTCACGGTGAAGGCCCAGCACAACGTGACGACCACTGTGGAGAGCGATGGCCCTTCGGAGATCCAGCAGCCCCAGGGCACCAACAAGGCACCCACGACGCTCGATGCCGCCAAGCCCCAGCAGCTGAACCCGCAGCTCGACGCGAAGAAGACCTTCCAGAACTTCATTGAGGGCGACTCCAACAAGCTGCCTCGTACCGTCGGACTCTCCATCGCGGAGCATCCGGGCAAGAGCACGTTCAACCCCTTCTTCATCTACGGCCCCTCGGGCTGTGGCAAGACCCACCTGATCAATGCCATCGGTGTGCGCTGCAAGGAGACCTATCCCCAGAAACGGGTGCTCTATGTCTCCGCCCGCCTGTTCCAGGTGCAGTTCACCGACTCCGTGCGTCATAACACCACCAACGACTTCATCAACTTCTACCAGAGCATCGACGTGCTGATTGTCGATGACATCCAGGAGTGGATGAACTCCCCCAAGACACTTGATACGTTCTTCCATATCTTCAATCATCTTTTCCGTCTGGGACGTCAAATAATTTTGGCATCCGACAGACCCCCTGTGGACCTCCAGGGCATGAAGGATCGTCTGCTCACCCGTTTCGCCTGTGGACTGATAGCCGAACTGGAGAAACCCAACGTGCAGTTGTGTGTCGACATCCTCAATGCCAAGTGTCGTCGTGACGGTCTGAAGATCCCTGCCGACGTCATCCAGTATATCGCAGAGACAGCCAATGGCAGCGTGCGTGATTTAGAGGGAGTTGTCAACTCGCTGATGGCTTATTCCATCGTCTATAACACCAGTGTGGACATGCGTCTGGCCGAGCGTATCATTAAGCGTGCAGTGAAGGTTGACAACCATCCGCTGACCATCGATGAGATCCTCGAGAAGGTGTGTCGTCACTACAATGTCGAGCAGCATCAGGTGTTCAGCAAGAGCCGCAAACGCGACCTTGTGCAGGTGCGTCAAGTGTCAATGTTTTTCGCACAAAAATACACGAAGATGCCTGCCGGGCGCATTGGGCAGCTTATTGGCAATCGCGACCACTCGACGGTCATCCACAGCTGCAACGCCGTCGAGCAGCGCTTGAAGGTGGATCAGGCGTTCCAGGCCGAGATCTCCAGCATCGAAAATTCCTTTAAGCTTAAACTCTAATCATTCTCATGTCGATCTCATGTTGGTCTCATGTCGAGGTCATATTGAGGTCATGTTGAAGTCATATTGATCTCATGTCGGGCTCATGTTCATCTCATGTTGCCAGGATATGACAACGTCATGAATTAGTGTACATTTTACATTTAATTTCTGTTAATTTTGAGGGAATCGTCTGAAATGGCAAAATTGACAGTTTTCTTTATATAATAAGGGTTTATATAGCTAAAATATGTTAATTCTTGTGCTTTTATCGTGAAATTGTATATAGGATTAAAAATTTAGTCGTATCTTTGCATAAATTATAACTTGCAATTGATAATAACATGCGTAGCAGAAAAGTCAAATCCCAGATAATCATGGCATCAGTAATATTACTGATGGTGATGATGACTCCAGTACAGGCCCGGCAGCTGATGTCGGTGGAGTACATGGATTCGGCTTATTCTGCCTACCCGTATGTTCGTTTCGTGGAAGACGGCGACAAGCTCAGCATGAGCGATGAGGACTTCTTCAATATCGCCGGTAAGGTGGTGTTCCCCGTCAGCCAGTACCGTCTGAACCCGTCGGATCCGTTCCTTCGTGAACTTGACCAGGTGGTGCTGCCCGGCATCAACCGCGACAGCTTGCAACTGATTCAGATGATTATCCGTGGCGCAGCCTCTCCTGAGGGACCAACCCAGGTGAACGAAAAGCTTGGTACCAAGCGTGCCGAGGCCCTTTTCGACTATGTGAAGTCTCGTCTGTCCTTCCCCGTCAGGGACGATAAGTTCAAGTTCGATGTCGACATTGAGGACTATTCCACCCTCTGCCTGCTGATGAAGCGTGCCGACGACCCCGACTATGACTTCGTGAAGTCTTTGGTGGACCGTTGCCAGGCCAATGGTCAGATGGCTCAGGTAAAGCGGGAGCTGCAGACGGCCCGTAAGGGTCAGCTCTGGCGTCGGCTGCTTAAGGACTATTTCCCTGACTTGCGTGCGGCCCGCATTGTGCTGGTCTTCCGCCACTATGTACCGGAAGAGCCGGAGCCCGTCGTGATAGAGGAGGAGCCTGTCCTTGAGCCCGTCGTTGTGCCAGTCATTCCCGAGACGGAGACCCTTGCCATCGACACGGTTGTTACTCCAATCGAGGTGCCAGTAGTTGTGACCGAACCGGAGTGGCTTCCCCGTCGGGAGCTCCTTTCCGTGAAGACCAACCTGTTGTTCTACGGCGTCTACATGCCCAGCGGCTACGACCGTTGGTGTCCCATCCCCAACGTGGCCGTCGAGTATTACCCCAAGAAGGGACACTTCACCTTTGGCGGCTCTTTCGACTTCCCGTGGTGGCAGGACTATGCCGCGCACAAGTATTTCCAGATCAGGAACTACCAGTTGGAGACCAGGTACTACCTGCGCAGCGGCGACATTGACTCTAACCCGCCGGGAGAAGGCCCCGCCTTCCGTGGACTGTATCTTCAGGGCTATGCCCATGGTGGACTTTTCGGTATCTGCTTCGATGCCAACCGCGGTTGGGTAGGCGAGGGCTTTGGTGCCGGTGTCGGTGCAGGTTATGTCATGGGACTCTCGCGCAAGGGCCACTGGCGACTGGAGTTCGGCCTGCAGGTCGGCTTCTTCCATTGCAAGTACGATCCCTATCAGTATGAGAACCCCGTAGACCCGAACTATCGCGACGGTCTCTACTATTACAAATGGACGCAATCTCCCTCTCTGTTCAAGAAGAGGCAGTACCGCTATACTTGGCTGGGTCCCACCCGTGTCGGTGTGACCTTGACCTACGACCTGCTCTACCGCAGGATCAACAAAAAAGGAGTGAGTTTCAAACACAGTGAAAAGAGATGAGACGACGCAGCATTTTTGACATACAGACGGTGACCCGCACGGCGATAGTCCTTGCGGTGTTCTCGCTGTTGGTGTGCTGCATCCGTGATCCGGAGCTCCATCTCTTCGACAGCGGCGAGATAGATACCGACCTGCCGGTCGTGGAGATTGACCTGGATACCTATTGGGACTACGAATTCGAGACCACATACGAGAAGGACAAGACCTGGAAGGACGAGTGGTACTATGGCTGGGATGACGAGGACGTGCGTATCTTCGGCCAGATCGGCTACACCGAGCCCACCACGCTGCAGCTGCGCCGCTACTACACTGGCTCGGAGCCATACGCCAGCCATACCAGTGTGCTCGCCCACACGGTGACCGGTCGTGTCTTCAGGGCCAGCTACAACTGGGGCTTCTGGGACATCCTGGCCTGGAACGACATCTACACCCCCGACGGCGTGCAGAGCCTGATCTTCGATGAGCAGACCTCGTTGGACTCCGTGTCGGCCTACACCAACCAGTCCATGTTCCACACCCGTTACAATGCACCGACCTATACGCACTCCTTCTACCAGCCCGAGGAGCTGTTCTCCGCCTACGAGCAGGGCATTGAGATCGACCGTGACCTCAGGGGGTTCGAGTATGATCCGGTTCGCAATATTTGGGTCAAGAGACTCAATATGACGCTTGAGCCCATCACCTATATCTACCTGACGCAGGTGATCATTCACCACAACCGCAACCGTATCACCGGTACCGACGGCCAGGGCAACCTCTCCGGTTTCGGCCGCACCACGGTGCTCAACAACGGTATTGCCGGGCCGGACGTCGTCACGGTGTATTACAACAACCGCTTCAAGTCCAACTGCATGAAGGGTGAGGAGCCGGTGGATATTATCGGGGGACGCATGCTGACCTTCGGCATTGTCGGTCAGAATATGAACCGCATCAAGAAGCGCAAGGAAGTGCTTGACGAGGTTCCCCATTACATGGATGTGACCGTGCTGTTCAACAACGGTATGGACTCTACTTTTGTGTTCGACGTGACAGAACAGGTGCGCCGCCGCTGGAGAGGCGGTGTCATCACCGTCGAGCTTGATATGGATACTGTGCCTATGCCTACCCGTAAGGGAGGCTCGGCCTTTGATGCTGTCGTGAAGGATTTCGAAGAAGAAACCCATGAATTTGAAATGTAATTACAAAACTTAATCAAGATGTTTATGAAGCTAAAGAATCTTTTCCTCGCATTCGGCGCCCTCATGGCGCTTGCAGCCTGCAGCGATAACCTCGCTGATGCTCCCCCCGTGGTGATGCCGCCTTCTGTTGAATCGGAGCCCGGGGAGGTTCCCATCCTGTTCAGCTCCTCTTCCAGCAATGTCACCCGCGCAGACCACACCGATGCCGACGCTGCCAGCCTGTTGGGCAGCACGTTCGTGGTCAGTGGCTACAAGGGCAACTTGACTGCCTCGGTGGGCAGTATGGTCTTTGACAACTGTGTGGTGAACTATTATCCTAATTCGGCCAACACCACCGAGTCCAACACCAACAACTGGGAGTATGTGGGCCAGCCGCTGATCAAGCATGCCGTCGACAATGGCGTCACCCAGCAGTCCATCAAGTTCTGGGACTATACGAAGCCGCAGTACGACTTCATTGCCTGGTCTGTGGGCAAGAAGACGGCCATTTATTCTGGTGATCCCGCTGCCGGTCAGGTGTATGTCTCTAAGATCACCCCGAGAACGGCTACCGGTGCCGATGGGACGGCCTATGCCTTCAAGGGCCGTGCGGCAGACCTGGAGGGCTGTTATGTGGCAGACCTCGTGACGGTGAAGAAGGCCAACTACGGTTCGCCCGTCACCATCCGGTTCCGCCACCTCGGCTCGAAGGTACGTGTCGGTATCTACGAGACTGTTCCCGGCTACTCCGTGAAGGATGTGAAGTTCTACGATGCCCCCAATAAGGATCTGCCTGCAGACCCCACCGTGCCTCGGCTCTTCTCGACGACGGCCAACCAGATCTATACCTCCGGTACCTACACCGTCTATTATCCCACGGTGGACAATACTGCCAGTACCGACAACAACGTGGCGCACGTCAAGTTCGAAGGCACTACCGGCAACTCCAAGATTGTGGACTTCGATAAGCTGAACTATACCATTGCCGAGGACGGAGAGCTGACCCGCGGAGCCGTGTTCCTCGGCCGTTCGGCGGCGACAGCTTCGATGGCCGGTGAGGCAGAGGGCAACTACTACACGCAGTACCTGCCCAACGAGAGCGGTACGAGCCTGAACCTCCGTGTGGACTACACCTTGGAGAGTGTCGACGGTCTCGGTGAGACCATCCTGGTGAGGGGTGCCACTGCCCAGGTGCCGAGCATCTATACCCAGTGGAAGTCCGGCTACGCCTATACCTATTTATTTAAGATCAGCGACAAGACCAACGGCCACACGGGTGTCTATGACCCCACGAATCCTGATGACATCACGATCAACAGCGATCCCGCAGGCCTCTATCCCATCACGTTCGACGCGGTGGTTGTCAACGATGTGGAGGATGCCACGCATGAGCATATCACGCTGGTCTCGACACCCTCCATCACGACCTACCAGAATGGCTCGAAGGTTGTGGACACCGACAATTACCTGGCCTCGACGGGTGACATCTACGTGACCGTGAATGACGGTACTAAAGCCACCACGCCAGACCTCGCCAGAGCTGCTCTGCAGACGCTGACCGGTAAGGTAGCCCTCTATTCGATGCCCGCTATCAGAGACTATACGGAGGCAGAGGTGGTCGACGCCCTGCAGATCCGTGAGGATAACCCTGCCACCGCAGGAACTATCCAGGGCCGGAACGGCATCGTCCTGACGCCGGAGTCGCTGACGCTGACGAACGAGGTGCGGTATGGTGTCAACAACGATCCCATCTCTGTCGGTACTGACAAGGCCGCCAAGTTCACTCCCTCTCCCGGCATCTACGCCTTTGTCTATACGAAGAAGGATCCCTCGAATGAAGGCAGCTGGAAATTTGAGCCCGTGGACATCCCTCTGGGCACCAAGCCCCTGACGGGATTGTGGCGCTATGCCTATACGGCTGCTCCTGCCGGTGATGCCCAGAAGGGCGTGGCCTATTTTGATAAGAACACCGGTCCGAAGGACATGTTCCTGGGTCAGACGGTGAACAACCTCTATACCCGTAGCGGAGACGGCACGGCAGCCTCGCCGCACGTCTTTACCATTGCCTCCGGCTATGCCGTGACGGGTACCGACTACTATTACACGCTCGACCACGGTCAGACCTACAAGAAGGCTGCTAACATCCCGTATGCCAACTTCGCCGGAGCCACCGACCTCTACACGCTGAGTGGCACGACCTATACGCTGAAGACCGATACGAAGCCTCAGGACGGCACGGCCTATTATCAGAAGAACGATGCTGACGGCAGCTATACCTACTGTGTCATCCTGCCGGAGCAGACATACGCCAATCTGAAGATCCTGGCTGATACCAAGGAGCCATGTTCTTCCACCGACCAGGCTCTGAAAGGCCAGACCTACTTCGACCGTTATCTCAAGAATGACGGCGTCTACTATACGAAGGTCATCACAGTACAATAGATAATTTAGTAAAAAAGAAATAAAGTATTAATGGATTAAAGGTTATGATTATGAAGAAAAAAGTTTTATTTGCAGCCATGGCTCTTGTAGCATTAGCCAGCTGCACAAGCGATGAGGTTGTTTCCTTGAGTTCTCCCCCGGAGCCTACTCCTACGGATCTTGAGACTTCTGAAGCTATCGTGTTTTCATCAGCTTCGAAGGGTATCACTCGTGCTGATTTAACAGGAGCTGATGCTGCTGAAAAACTTGGATACAAGTTCGTAGTATCAGCCAAGAAGGGTAGCACCACCGCTGCTACCAATAGCGCTGTCACCTTCGACAACTACTTGGTAGAGTACACAGAGAATACAGCCCAAACTACTGCTTCCAACTCCACCAACTGGGAATATGTTGGCAAGGGCCGCATCAAGCACGCTATTGATCACCATATTACCAGTCAGACCATCAAGTACTGGGACTACAGCCAAAAACAATACGACTTCATTGCTTGGTCTACAGGTTCAAAGACTGCCATCTATGAAGGCACGCCTGTCGATGGAGAAGTGCTGGTTTCTGCTATCGATCCCAATGCCACTGCTACTGCAGCCGTTACCTTTGAGGGTAAAGCTGAAGACCTGTCTCAGATTTACATCTCTGACCTTACTACCGTGAAGAAGGCTCAGTATGGTGATACCCCCGTTGAGATGAAGTTCCGTCAGCTCGGAACCAAGGTGCGTATTGGTATCTATGAGACTATTCCAGGCTATAGCGTAAGAAGCGTGCAATTCTATACACAGGGTGGCATTTTGACAGATCCTTCCACAGAGATAGTCGATAAAGCTACCATCTTCTCTACAGCTGCAGACATCTACACTGAGGGAAAATACACCGTAACTTATCCTACAGTAGATGATACCTCAGATGCCAATAATAATCAGGCTCACGTGACCTTCACTCCTAAGACAGGCGCAACCCAGACTACTAAGGTAGAATGGGGTAGTCTGAACTACACCATTGCTGAGGAAGGCGAACAGACTACTGGCAAAGTCTTTCTGGGACGTTCCTCGAACACCGCTTCTTTTGCTGGTGTTGCCGATAAAAACTATTACGTTACTTACCTGCCCAATGAGACTGGTACGAACCTGAACCTCCGTGTGGACTTCATACTGGAGGCTACCGACGGTGGTGGCGAGACTATCAATGTGAAGAATGCAAAGGCTCAGGTGCCCAGTATTTACGCCACGTGGAAACCTGGCTTCGCTTATACCTACCTCTTTAAGATTAGCGACAAGACCAATGGACGTACTGGTGTTTATGACCCCACCAAGGCTGATGATGCTACGGTGAACAGTGACCCCGCAGGTCTGTATCCCATTACCTTCGACGCTGTTGTAGTAAATGCTGAGGAGGATGGTACTCAGGAGACTATCACCACCGTCTCTACCCCCAGCATCACCACCTATCAGAACGGCTCAACCGTTGTTAACAACGATGAGTATACAACGCTAACGCCTGATCCAACTAAGGGAATCACAGGTGACATCTTTGTTACGGTTAACGAAGGCGACGCTCTAGTGACCCTCACCGGCAAGGCTGCCCTTTACACCATCCCTGCTGGCAAGACCGAGGCCGACGTCATAGATGCCCTGCAGATGCAGGATGATGATGCTGGCACATTTACCATCAAGGGCCGTAATGGCATTGGACTCACCGCTGCTACTACCGTCTCTGCCGCTACTGACATCGATGCTGCCAACAAGTACGCGCTCACCAATTCTGTCGAGTTCGGTGCCGATGGCAATGCCATCAGCGTGGGTACTGACCAGGCTCTCCGCTTCAAACCCGAAAGCGGCAAGACCTATGCCTTCGTCTACACGAAGACCGCTGCTACTGCTGCCAATGATGTCGTGAAGTACCAGGCACTCAACTGGAGTAGTTTTGCTACAGGTCAGACCAAGTATCGCTACGAATACAAGGCTGCTGAGGGAACCTATTGCCAGAAGGGCGTTAAGTACTTCTCAAAGAATGCTTCCGATGTCTACACGATGATAACTGCGTTTGTGGGACAGTCCGTGAACAACCTCTATGTCAAGGACGGCGACAACTACGTCATCGCCTCAGGCCTCGTGGTGCCCGGAACAAAGTACTACTACACCACCGACCACGGTATGACCTACAAGGAGTGCTATGTTGTATCCTATAACACGGCAAAAGCCGCTGGTAAGCTCTATACTTACGACGGAAATACCTACACGCCGAAAGCCGCAGGTGCTCCTGTTGACGGCACTGCATACTATTACTTGGATGGTACAGAGTATAAGTACGCTGTCATCCATCCCCAGAAGACAGACAATCTCTACGAGCTCGACGAGACAAAGTATGAGGTTGCCAATGAGACTGCTGAAGTTGTTGGTCAGACTTACTTCGACAAGTACACGAAGAACGATGGTGAGTACTACACCAAGATTATCAAGGTACAGTAATCCCTCTCTTATAAGTCCACTGAGGTTCGACTCCTCAGTGGGCTACAAAGAAAAAGAATACATCAAGAAGAGATCAAGAATTTAAGAAGAGGCCCGGGGCCTCAGAAGTGAATAAAAAATATATTAAATAAATAAGGTTTAATTTTAAAAAGGTTATGATTATGAAGAAGAAATTTTTCTTTGCAGCCGTGGCTCTTGTAGCATTAGCCAGCTGCTCAAGCGACGATTTCGTGGGAGAGAACAACAACTCTCCGAATCTGAATCCTGCACCGGCCTCCGGTGAAAAGGCTATCGTGTTTAACTCTGGTGCTAATGCTATCACTCGAGCCACATGGACTGGTGAAAAGGCTGCAGATATGCTGAACAACAATTTCAAATTTTTGGGAACAAAAACAGTTTCTACTAGTTCTACCGTGTTTGATCACTACAATGCTTATTGGACAGAGAACACTGCCAATACCACAGAGTCGAATAGTAACGATTGGGAGTATGTAGGATTTACTCCTGATGTTGATACTGATCTGCCTTCAGGAGCCACGCAGTCTATTAAGTATTGGGACTATGCTGCAACTCAATATGACTTTGCTGCATATTCACTCGGAAAGGGTGTTACCTCTGGAGGTTCTACAACTTATGCAGATGCTTCTAAAATAAATCTTGCTAATAAAGGAGGCACAACGACTCCAGTTTATACGCTCACAGGTACAGTTGCACAGTTGAAGGAGTGTTACATCTCAGATCTTGTGACAGCTTATAATATTGTTGATGGTACAGATCCCTCTCATAAAGCCAATACTTTTGGTCAGGTGGTTACTTTCTCCTTCCGTTCTTTGGCCTCTAAGATCCGTATAGCATTCTATGAGACTGTTCCCGGTTATTCGGTAAAAGATATTGAGTTCTATAACAAGGTTGATGCAGATGCTTCAACACCGTCAGGTTTTGGTTCTTCTGCTTCTCTTTCCACCACGCCATCTTTGTTGGCTGCAGATGATGCTGCATCTTTGCCAACTCAGGATCTTGATGGTTCTGCAAGCAATCAGACCTTAAACGTATTTTTTGAAACAGTAGGATGGGCTAACGCGCCTGAGAATGCTGCCAATACTGCAGCTCCAAAGACTGATTACAACAAGGCTCATGTTGCATTAGCAACTGGAGGAACAAAAAGCGCATCTTTGACATTCGGTAATCTCAGTGATTTTACAAATGCTGAAAGATTTGAAACTGCTGATGATTATATTGGACGTGCATCAAATGCTTCTACTTATGCAGGTGGTATTGATCCAGAAACAGGTGCAGGTAAGTATTACACAATTCTTCCTAGTGAGGCTGGCGTAGACCTGATGATTCGTGTGAAGTATACTCTTGTTTCTACCGACGGCTCGAATGAGGTGATTAATGTTGACAATGCAACTGCAGTGATTCCTAGTGAACTGGCAAGTTGGAAGCCTAACTACGCTTATACTTATATCTTTAAGATTTCTGACATGACAAATGGTACAACAGGTGTTGATCAAACTTCTGGAAATCCTGTCATGGGTCTTACCCCAATCACTCTCAATGCTGTGGTAGTTGACAGTGAGGATGGCATTCAGGAGACCATTACCACCGTTTCAGATCCTTCTATCACCACCTATATGGCAGGTAAGGTTGTTACGGACAATGATGAGTACAAGGGAAGCACAACACATCCAATCTATATCGTTGTTAATGATGGTTCGGACAACGTTGCTTTGACTGTAGGTACTAATGCTCAACTCTACACGGCAGAATTGGTTGATCCAAATAATTCAAAATCTGCTATCAATCCTATTTCGGAAGAGTCTGTTGACAATGCTTTGAGATATGGTGTACTTGAAAGTGGTAAAACTGTTGCGACATCTTCTACATTTACTGTGACGGATGCAAATGGTTGGAATCTAGTTGTAACAAAAGTTAGCACTGGTGCAACAGATGTGTTGACAGGTGGAGTAACTGCTATTCCTGCTACAGAATCACCCACAGGCGATGCCGTTTCATTAACATGTGCTTCATTTGTTCCTCAAGCTCCTGCAAGTGGAACAAAGTATTATATATTCCAGTATAAGGGTAATGCGTCAGGTGCGTATGGCACTTATACTGCTGTCGCTCCTGCCAAGCTGCCAGCTGGTTCATACTTTACACTTGGTGTTACTGAACATACAGCCACAGGAAGTGAAACAACAGGTACTACTTACTATAGGAAAGAAGGTGATAATTATGTTGAGGTATCATTACCTTTGACAGTTAACGCTAAATACTATACACTCGCCGCTACTGCTCATACAGCCGATGGTTCTGATGATATTGTTAAGACTACTCGTTATTATACAACAGAAGATAATTATGTCCCTGTTACCTCTGCGCTAACAGCAGGTACATATTACTATTACGATTCCTCTACTTCTTCTTATGTCGCATATTCATATAACGGTAGTTCAACTGCTCCTGTCCGTCCATATTATACAAAGCGAGTAACTTATAAGGCTGTAGAGTATGGAACGTTGTCTTCTACCTTTGGAACACTGGAACCCGGTGTCTATTACACATCTGATAGAGGTGCTGGTAAGTTTACTGTGAAGAGTGGCGACGTAGTTTATGTAGACGAAGCAGATAAATACTTCACAAAGACTGTGGCTGAAGTTGATGCTAAGTACATGTACAAGATCATCAAGGTCGTTCCCTGATAAGTAATCTCTCTATAAGCCATGTGGGGTTCGACTCCCCGCGTGGCTACGATAAAAACAAGTAGTTCGGGCGATAATGCCGGGCTTCGCTCTTTGACTTACTGACACACCCCCTTCGAAGGTTCCCGTCACAAAAGGAACGTCACAAAAGGGTCTGGCCCCATTGTGACGTGCTTCGGGAAAAAATTCCCAAAATCCTTGGCGCTTTCGCCGAAAGTTCGTATCTTTGCACTGTCAATACTCACAGAGGGTCTGACCCTTTGTGAGGTTCGGGAAAAGGAGAGGGGGACTGACAGAAATGTCGGTCTTCTACTTTGTAGGGGGAGTCAGGACAGTTAGAGCTTAATAATATATAATGTCGCAAAACGAGGCCGGGCCTCGGAAGAGAATAAAAAGAAGATAGATATGGAATATGACGATGTTTACAAAGCCAACATGGTGTCAGAGCCGATGGCCATGACCTATGGGATGAGTGACGAGTTACGGAACAGCGATCTGCTCAGACGCATCAGTGACTTGAGCCTCAGCGACAAGCAGTGCCTCATGCGTTACATCTCAGAAGAAGTGGAGGTGGAAGGGATGGAAGAGGACGAATGGGATCGTCAGGACATCTCAGGCTTGGAGCCATACACTCTGGAAGAACTGTATGCTCGTATTGAAGCCTCACATCAACAATATCTGCGCGGTGAATACCAAACGGAAGAAGAAGTAAGAGAGGAATTGAGAAAGGAATTCTCATGGCTACAGTAGTATGGACCGATAAAGCAAAAGTAGAGCGTAGGAAACTCTATATCACGGGCCAAAACGAGTTCGGAGTAACGACGGCAATAAAAATGAGCCAGAAGATAGAGACAATTACAAACAATTTGAAAAGATGGCCAGTGACAGGATTTCCAGAACCTCTGCTGAAAGGACTTGTTCCTTTGTATAGGTCAAGGCACATCAACAAGCGGTTTAAAATAGTTTACTGGTACGATGAGCCAAACGACACTGTGGTAATTGAAGATATTTGGGATTCCCGGAGAAGTCCTCAGAACTTGAAAAATAGAATAAGAAAGTGAATATAAACAATATAAAAAGATAAAAATGAAGTACCCGATAGGCATACAGAGTTTCGAGAAGATCCGCAAAGACGGCTACGTCTATGTGGATAAGACCGACTTGGTGTATAGGTTGGCTCAGGGAAGCATCTACTTCCTTGCCCGCCCGCGCCGCTTCGGCAAGAGCCTATTGGTAAGCACCCTGAAGGCGTACTTCGAGGGTCGCAAGGATCTGTTCGAGGGCCTGAAGATCATGGATCTCGAGACGGAGTGGAGTCAGTATCCTGTCTTTCACATCGACTTCAACGGTCAGCGCTTCCATCAGGGTGGCATGTTGCACAAGACGCTTGAGTCGAGTGTGGCCAAGTGGGAGAAGCAGTATGGACTGGATCCCTCAGGCGCTAGTCTTGGCGATCGTTTCATCGATGTGCTGGCAGAGGCCCATCGCCAGACGGGACAGCGGTGTGTGGTACTCATCGACGAGTATGACAAGCCGATGCTCGATGTGCTCGACTCAGACCTGATGACGACCCTCAACGGTCAGCCTATCAGTGTGGAGGAGGACAACCGTCAGGAACTGAAGGCATTCTACTCGTGCTTCAAGGCAGCCGACCAGGATCTCCGTTTCGTGCTGCTTACGGGAGTCACAAAATTCTCGCAGGTCAGTGTGTTCAGTGGTTTCAACCAGCCCAGCGACATCACCCTCGACAGCCGCTATGAGGCGCTCTGTGGCATTACCGAAGAGGAACTCTACAGCTATTTCGCAGATGATATCGCAGTGATGTCCGACAAGTTCAGGATCAGCATCGATGAATTGAAGGCCGGTTTGAAGAAACGTTATGACGGCTATCACTTCAGCGAGAACATGACGGATGTGTATAATCCCTTCAGCCTGCTGAACACCTTCGACCAGATGAAATTGCAGGACTATTGGTTCAGTACGGGCTCGCCTGAGTATCTGATGCGCCTGCTGGCCAAGAACCACGACAACCTGATGCTGTTGCTCAGCCAGGAGTATGGACCCAACGAGTTTGCCGACTACCGTGCTGACGTGGAAAAGCCTTTGCCCATGATCTTCCAGAGTGGATACCTCACTATCAAGGAGACCATCCTGAGAGACTTGGACTACCGCTATCTGCTGGACTTCCCCAACGATGAGGTGCGCAGGGGCTTCGTGGAGATGCTGGCACATAATTTCTTCGAGCAGAGACAGTCGGGCAGCATCGAGGAATGGGAGGAAGATAAGATTAAGAATTAGAGAATTAGAGAATGAAGTACCCGATAGGCATACAGAGCTTTGAGACGCTCCGCAAAGGTGGATTCGTCTATGTGGACAAGACCGACTTGGTATACAAGATGGTCCAGGGCCACATATACTTCCTCGCGCGCCCGCGTCGCTTTGGCAAGAGCCTATTGGTAAGCACCCTGAAGGCGTACTTCGAGGGCCGTAAGGATCTGTTCGAGGGCCTGAAGATGATGGAACTGGAGCAGGAGTGGAGTCAGTATCCGGTGATTAGCTTCGATTTCAATGGCATTGACAAGAATACGCCAAACAGCCTAAGAGACTATCTCAATCAGGTGATACGGGAAACGGAGGCCAAGTATAATCTACAGTGTTTCGAGACCGAGGACGTTGCATTGCGTTTCCGTACGCTCATCCCACGTCTTCACGAGGCTACCGGGCAGGAGGTAGTAGTGCTCATCGACGAGTACGACAAGCCGCTGCTCGACCTCTTGGACACAGGCAATCCTGATGATGAGAAACTGCTGATAGGCAACCGTGAACTGCTGAAAGCCTTCTTCTCCATCTTCAAGGCCACCGATGACCATCTGCGCTTCGTCCTGCTCACGGGCATCACCAAGTTCTCTCAGATAACGATGTTCAGCGGCTTCAATCAGCCCGACGACATCTCCATAGACAATCGCTACGACACCCTTCTCGGCATTACAGAAGAGGAGTTGCATACAGTCTTTGCCGGAAGCATTGCCGAGCTGGCTGGCACCTTGGGAAAGAACGAGGTAGAGACGAAGGAACTGCTGAAGAAACGCTATGACGGCTACCACTTCAGCAAGCGGATGAAGGATGTCTATAACCCCTTCAGCATCCTCAACACCTTTGCCAAGCTTGACATGAAGGACTACTGGTTCACCTCTGGCACGCCAACCTGTCTGGTGCGCCTGCTGGGACATAGCCAGGAAGACATCATGACGTACACCAGCGGTGAGCATACGCTCGACGAATTCCTTAACTACAAGGCGGATGTCGCCAAGCCACTGCCCATGATCTTCCAGGCAGGCTACCTCACCGTCAAGGGCTATGACCCTGAATTTGAGATGTATGAGCTCGACTTCCCCAACAATGAGGTAAGGCAAGGTGTCATCACCCTCTTGGCCAACGACTATCTGCAGCTGAATGGACAAGCCGCCTCGTGGGTGCAGAAAATCGTCCGCGCTATGCGCGAAGGCGACCTGGAACAAGTGCGGAAGCTCTTCATCGCCTTCTTGGCAGAGACGCCGTACAGCATGCGGTCTAAGAAGGATCAGAAGGACCGTGAACTGTACTTCCACTACACGTTCTACCTGATTATGCGGCTCATCTCGTGCTACACCGTCTATACAGAGAAGCAGCTCAGCGAGGGCCGTGCCGACTGTATCGTGGAGACGCCGAAGTACGTCTATATCTTCGAGTTCAAACTCGACGGCACGTCAGCCGAGGCCCTGCAGCAGATCCGCGACCGTGGCTATGCCAAGGCCTACGAGGCCGACAGTCGTCCTGTATATATGATCGGTGCCGGCTTCTCCAGCAATACCGGCACCATCGAGGAGTGGGAGGAAGAAGTGAAAAAGTGAATATACAATATATAGAATAAAAAGTAAAATATAATAAGGTTATGATTATGAAGAAGTATTATTTGATAGCATTGGTTCTGGCGGCTTTGGTGAGTTGCTCGAGCGATGAGTTCGTGGGTGATCAGACCGTACGAAAGAGCAATGAGAATGCGACGATCAGCTTCAATCTGAACGTTCCTACTGTGACGCGTGGAGACGAAACTGGTGCAACAGCCGCTGAACATCTTAGTAACCAATTCATCGTATGGGGCGAGAAAAATGAGGCCAGTGGTGCTGCTGCAACGGCAGGCAATCTTGTTTTCAAAAACTATCTTGTTGATTGGGTTAACAACTCTGCATATACAACTACCTCTAATACTAAAGGCTGGGAGTATGTAGGATTGAAACTCAATGATGACACAGCGAGTCCTAAAACCACAACCTATTCTGATAACATTTCTCCTAATAGTGGTACTGATGCACAGACCATTAAATATTGGGACTATGGAGCAAGTTCTTATACTTTTACTGCTGTCTCTGCTTTGCCAGCAGATATTACGGCAGGCGATGTGAAAATTACGAAAACGCAGACAGGTTCTACTGTCTATGATAAGGGCTATACTGTTGTGCTAACAGCTAATTCGCATCTTGATAATCTGTTCTTTTCTGAGCGCCAGCCCATTACATTAACTGGAAATACTGATCGTACGCAAACTAATACCTATGGTGGCAATGTCACTTTCCGCTTCCATAATGTTGTATCTAAAGTTCGTGTAGCTATGTACGAGACGATTCCTGGATATACTGTTACGATCAATAGGTTCTCTGTTGATAATGATGGTGCTGATCCTGCATTCTCAGAGATGACAGATGTTGTTACAGATAATTTTGCAGCAAACTTTAAGAATTATACTTCGGGAATAGCTGGTACCGTGAATGTTACTTATGTAGCATCCGGAACCAACCAAAACTATCCTTTTGTTTCTTTTACTCCAACAGGTGAAGGAACAATGGCAAAAGTTCTTGCGCTTGGTGACGGCCTGAAAGAGGGTATTACAATCGGAGAAACTGCAACTGGTGCCACTTATGACAAAGCAGAAAAAGCTTATACAAGGGTATACCCCAACGAGGTTAATCAGCAGAATCTCAAGTTGAAGCTCAGCTATACCCTCACCGCTCCTAATACTGGCGAGACCATCGTTATCAATGACAAGACCGCAGAGATTCCTGCTCAGTACTTGCAGTGGAAGTCGGGCTATGCATACACTTACCTCTTCAAGATTACTGATGACAATCTCTATCCCATCACCTTTGATGCTGTAGAGATTACGTCTGAGGACGGTGTAGCTGAGTATATCACTACTGTCAGCGAACCGAGCATCACGACGTTCGGCGTAAACAGTTCAACAGGCAAGTATGTTTCTGGTGGTAGTGAGTATGCAGCAGGAAGCGATATCTATGCAACAATTATGGATGGCAGCGCTGTTAAGGACTTTACTCTTGGTACAGACGTAAATGTATATTTGGTAACTACATCTGATGCCACCAATTACCCGATTACAGAGGCTTCTGTGGCTGAAGCTCTCGCTGAAATCGCAACTGGTACGAAGAAGATTACTTATGTGTTGAAGAATGACGATGGTTTGACCAACTTCACAGCAGCTCCTGCTGAAGTTACCACCGTTCCTGGTGAGGATGGTGTTGATATTACAGGTACTCATGCTCTGAAGTTGACAGGTGCAGTAGCTACAACTTCTACAACAGCATACGCGATTGAGTACATTAAGACGGCTGCTACGTACCACAACAATGGTGGTAGCACATTCACCATAGCAGATGAGACTGCATTCAATACTGAAGTATCTACAAACGGCAAGATCTATACTGACACCGATTGTACTACGGAACTCACATGGGCTACTTACAACACAGATGATTCTAGTCGTGCAGCAACCTATTATCGCCGCACAACCGTGAAGAATGTAGGTGTATATGCTTACAAGGTGATTAGAGTACAAAATCCTTGAAGAATGAGTGGGCGGGGCTTCGGATGAAGCTGAAAGGCCTGGGACGGGGTCCTGCCTGCTTTTAATAATTAATAATTAGGTTATAAAAGATTTTGAGTTGGTCATGGTAAAATATATCAGTCTATTTTGCGTAGAGTCGAGGGCTTTTGGTGTAAAGGCGCAAGGTGTTCTGCGTATAGGCGCAAGGTATTTTGCGTATAGGCAAATCAATTAGAGAATAGACATGGGTACGTATATAAATATAGGTAACGCAGGGTTCCAGTCCGCCAGGAATGGTGAGTACGTGGACAAGTCTGGCCTGATTGCCGCGGTGAACAAGACGCTGTATAGTAAACAGCGGTTCGCTTGCGTCACGCGGTGTCGTCGCTTGAGCATTGCCTACTACTATGCCCGCAATAACTATGTGATGCACCGTGAGTTGGCAACAGGTAAAGGGTTTGCCGACATCGTGCTGATTCCGAGGAAGCATGTCGAGTCGCCTGCCATCGTTTTGGAACTGAAATATGATTAGGATGCCGATTCGGCTATCAGGCAGATACATAGGAAAGAGTATCCAGCAAAGGTGTCGCAGTATTCTGGTGATCTTCTTCTGGTTGGCATCAACTACGACAAGAATCTGAAGACCCATCAGTGTAAGATAGAGACGACGGTCATTGAAAAAGTGAAAAAGTGAAGAAAGAAGAGCAGACATATTGGATGAAAGGGCTGATGAGGCTGGGGATCCTGGTGGCAGCGGTGGTGCTGACGGCGGGATGCGGCGGTGGCTCGGGGGATGATCCCGGGTCGACGGAACCCGGGTCTGTCACGCCGGGACCGGGACCTACGCCAGGGCCCGTTGAGTCCACCACGCCAATAGCCTTCTCTGCCCAGCAACAGGATGAGCAGGACGTCACGCGTGCCGGAGAGGCTGTGGAGGGCGGAACCCGTGCTGCCGGGCTGCAAACATTGCTGCCAGCTGACGATAAGACCTTCAAAGTCTGGGGCTATAAGACTATGAGCGACGGGACGACTCTCCAGACCGTGTTCCCCGGTTATACGGTGAACTATGTGAGTGCTGCCCACAGCACCACCACCAATAGCGACGGCTGGGAATATGTAGGTCTTGATGGAGCTTCTGAACAGACCATCAAGTACTGGGATTGGAGCGTCGATGCCTACCGTTTCTTCGGAGTGACAGGAGGACTGAGCGGGGATTCTGGACATTATGGTGACGGGGATCAGTATGAGACCTACAAGATAGTTATCCCCGCCGATGCCACGAATGTGGCGAGTACTCCCTACTATAGCCATCTATGGTATAGTACTGGGGTGTTGCCAGAGTATAGCAGTCGTCAGTTCGGTCAGCCTGTTCAGTTGGAGTTCGTGCAGCCCATCTCCAGGGTGCGGTTTATGTATAAATATGTAACTCCGCGTGAGGGAGTCAGTTTGGCCGATCAGAGTTTCCGGCCGACGGATGACAGTGAGAAGATTATCATTTCTGGGACGGTCACGGTGACGTATCCTTTGACTGGGACAGAGACTCGGGAATGGTTCACGACGACATCCGATGGTATTAGGTATGACTTCCACGAAGACTACGACCCGGATGATAGGGATAAAGTTTATACAGACAGCGACAACGGCTGGTACATAGTGCTGCCGAACGCCGCGCAGGGCAGCTATACGCTGAAGGTAGAAATCAACGGCATCGAAAAGAGTGCGACCGTTCCTGCCGAATTCATGCATTGGCAGCCAGGCTATAGCTACACGTATGTCTTCAAGATTAACGCAGAAGGCGGCGTGGAGATAGGATGGGTAGAATATGCGGTGACAACACCTTGGAAAACTGGTGAAAGTGGCACTTGGACGGTGTACAACTGGTAGGCGGCCTGCGGCCAAATTGATAATTGAGAATTGATAATTGGGAATTGATAATTGAAAATTGAGAATTGAAAAGTGAAAAGACCATAGTAAGAGGACTGGTAGTACTCATGAGCCTGATGTGGCTGATGGGGCTGACGGTGAGCTGTAGCAATGACGAGGAGACAGCGAATGGACAGACAGAGGCGCCAGAGGTGCCTGTGGGTGATGCGCCTGTGGCTGAGGTGAGAAGCTTTGTGACCTTCTTCGATGAGTACATTGCGCAGACCAGAGCCTGGTCGCCTCCGTCGGGCTTTGCTGCCTATGAGAATGGCGATCAGTCCATCGGTATTGCCTTCACGAAAGATGGTGAGGATCCTATAATCGGCACATTCTACAAGAGCGGTGGTAAATGGCACTTTAATGTGGCAGATCCGAGTAAAAGTGTGGAGGACATTACAGGAGGTACCTACTATCTATATGGTTATATCCCCAATATTGATATCAAGAACCTCAGCGTTACCGACCTTGAAGGTAATAAAGCCAAATTCAGTGAGGGGGCTAAGGTGGTACTGACGAATATGCCTAACGCCCTGGGCAAAGACCTGTGCGTGGTGATAGGTGCCAAGAACGGAACCGACAAGGAGACTGTCGAGGGACTGCTGCGGCAGGGCGACTTCTCATATAGAGCCACTACCATCAAGAAAAACAGTGAAGTAGCAGACGGTAATTACGTGTTCCTGCTCTTCGATCACCTCTACGCCGCCCTGAGTATCTATATGAAGGTAGATGCCGACTATGCCAATCTACGCACCATCAAGCTGAAGAGGCTGGAGCTGAGCACTATGAAGGGAGAGTCAGCAACCTCTCAAAAGACCACGATCACGATTGACTTAGCTCCTACAGACGGCAGTGTCTCTCCCATCCAAAGCATCACCTATACCCCTCAGGGTGGTTCAGCCGGAAGTGGACATGAGTTCTGGTCGTCTGCGGCAGGCGATGAGCTGGAAACCGATTACAACAGCGCACCATTTACTGGCTACTTCATGCCAGATGACATCACTGCGCTCGTCCTGACCAGCGAGTATGATGTGTATGATAAAGAGACCCCTGAGCCAAATCTGATCCGCAAGGGCTGCAAGGCGACTAATACATTGGTACTCAGAGACTTGATGGGTCAATACTTTTCGGGTACCGAACGGGGCTATAAGTATACCTTGAGGATGACCATCCAGCCGACGTACCTGTATGTGCTGTCGGATCCGGACCTGGACAACCCGACCGTGACAGTGGAATGAGGAAAGAGGAAAGTGGAAAGAGAAAAGACAACGAATTAAACGAATTTCACGAATTAAAGAGATAGAATGAGAAGATATATTACCATATTGATGATGATACTCCTGAGCACGATGGTGGCGCAGGGGCAGATCAAGATTGGTGGTAATGTGTATGGCGGCGGTAACCATGCGGAGGTGAAAGGCAGCACGAAGGTGACGGTGTTGGCTGGTGATATCGGTGCCGTGTTAGATCCTGAGGCAAAGCGTCCGCTGGATGACCCGCAAGGTAAGGTGTTCGGTGGTGCCCGTATGGCCAATGTGGGTGGCAATACCTTCGTGCATATCGATGGTGAGTCTGGTGTTGCCGAGGGAACTCCAAACTATATCCTGATCAATCAGGTCTATGGCGGAAATGATATTGCGGGTACCATTGGTACGGGAACTGTTCCTGATAAGTTGTCGGCGGTGTTGCCTTCTACTCTGCCTGAAGGAAAAACAAAGGAAGACTATCCCGAGAAGAATGATGTCGACGATTCTTTCAACAGCTTTGTGCGCATAAGCACGAAGGTGAAGACAGGCGAGAATAGTACTTATAAACAAGAAGAGATTGACAGGGATGCTAATAACCCTGAAGGTGAAGCCTACGGCAAGAAAGTGGGTGCCGTCAAGCCTGATCCTGATGCCAGAAAGGTCTATATCGGACAGCTCTTTGCCGGTGGTAATGGTGACTTTGACTATGAGCAGGAGCCTACAGGAGACGGTAAGATAATCCATTCTGTCTATAATTGGAGCGACACAAAACACGAGTATCCCATCGCACAGAAGACAACCGTCGCGGGTGGGGTAGGCTTCCAGCTGCCGGAACTGGACAAGACTTATCTGGAGGTTGTGGGTGGTTCTATCGTGTATGCCTACGGTGGTGGCAACAATGCTACGGTGAGGACGCAGAATATCATCCACATTGATAACCCGAGTGCGGTGGTGAACCATATCAAAGTTGATGCTACTGGGAAAGAAGATGCTAACGGTACTGACCTGCTCGTTGAGGCACGCTTCAAGGAGATGGGTATCAACACCACCTTCTCGAAGCCAAGTAGCGGTGCATATCAGGTAGGTCGTTTCTTCGGCGGAAACAACAAGGCAACGATGACTATTCGTCCTGAGTGGAACCTTCTGTCGGGTAAGGTCCGTAACATGTATAGTGGTGGTAACCGTGGTGATATGACCAGTCCGGTGGGCTTGCTACTGGAAATACCTGAGTCCTCAGGCCTTATCGTTGATAACCTCTATGGCGGCTGCCGTATGGCGGATGTTCACCCCAAGAAGGACGGCGTAGGTGCCGATGTGAAAGTGACCAATGATGGTTTCAATGATGCCTTAGGTATTACGGATCAAGACAAGAAATACAAGTTCCCTGATTATTTCTCGGCGCGTGTACTGGTGCGCGGCGGCCATATTAATAATGTCTATGGTGGTAACGACGTGACCGGAACGGTGTATGGCGGTAATGCTGTCGGTATCTATACGACCGTCTATGGCGATGTCTATGGCGGTGGTAATGGCGACTATCCTTATACGAATATGTTAAAGGATGATGATTCCTATGGTGACTTCTATTATGAAGGAGGAGATGTTGAGGACCTCAATGCGTTCCGTCCGAATGCTGAGCGGGTGTCAATCCGTCTGAAAGGAAAAAATGGTTCTCCTTCAGGATATACCGTTATCCAGGGCTCCGTATTCTTGGGCGGTAACTGCGCGACGCTTGTAAGCGATGAAAGTAACCGGACGGTGGAGTTGAAGATCGGTTCTTACGCGATTGCCGATAATGTGTTCTTAGGCAACAATGGTGAGGGTATGATTTATAAGGACTATCTGGAGAAGTATGCCGATATTAACTTCAACACTTTGGATCTGACGGACCCCAGTGTGTTCCGCGGATATATGGATGGTGTTGCCATGCCTTTGAAACCCAGCATTGTGTTTGATGACACCAAGAATGGCGATCCAGCATCTTATGAACCTTTCTCGAGTTTTGTCGGTTCTTTCTATTGCGGTGGTAATGTGGGTAGTATGACCATCAAAGGAAAGGAAACTCTCACCATTGACCAGGGCCTGAATATCTATGAGAAGTTTGTGGGTGGTTGTAACAGTGCTGATGTGAAGGCAATAGACGGTCTTTGTGCTGACTATGAGGGCGGTATATTGGGCGCATTCGGTGAGAGAGGCGAGAGAGACGAGCCTTATTATACGGATAGTGGAGTAGAAAGCGGCAATATCAAGGACCGTCTTGAAATCAACCTGGAGAACCTGACCATCACGCCTCTGCGGTGGAATGATAACAAGACGCAATTAATGTGGAACACCCAGAAGTGGGGATATGTCTATACCGCTTTAGATGCAGGTGTTGAATTGGAAGAGGGTGACGTTTATTACACCTCTAATCCATACACTGAACATACCGTAACAGAATCATCCCATACGGTTACAAAAAACGATAAGTTCTTCAAAAAGCTTGACAACAAATATATAAGTTATGCAATTGGCACTGAACTTCCTGTAGACAGTAAGTATTACACCCTTACAGGCACTAAGAATACTGTTACTGATGCAGGCCATACTGCTGCTGCTGGCGAATATTTAGAAGAACAAGACTTCGTAGAGGTTCCAAGAAATCCATCAGACCATCAAATCCGTCTGCTTGGCGGTAACGTCTATGGCGGCTGTTATGAGAGCGGTCATGTGAACGGTAATGTGGTCATCAATATCAATCAGGAGCTGCTGAATAAAGATAAGGTATTCGGTACTGCTGAAAACGCTATATTCAGAAATCCTGCTTCCGGTGTAGAACGTGAAGACCAGCGTGATGACCTGATGGCTGTTGCCTTGTCGGTGTTTGGTGCTGGCTATGGTGAGAAAACAGAGGTATGGGGCAGCACCACTGTGAACCACAACAATGGCTATGCTTTCCAGATCTATGGCGGCGGCCAGTCTGGTGTGGTTGGTAAGAAAGACAGAAGTGGAGACTATAATTTCGACGAGAGATACGGTTGTACCGTAAACCTCAAAGGTAATACGACAGCCTCTTCAAATGAAGGTGCTGTCGCGAACCTTGCCGAGGCCGAATATATCTATGGTGGCGGTAATGAGGGCGACGTGTGTGGCAACACCCTTGTGAACTTGGGCAATGGTCGTGTCTATGATGCCTTCGGCGGAGCCAGCGATGCAGACATCCTCGGACATACCGAGGTGTATATAGGTCGTCAGCCCTACGGCAGCAGTTATATAGATGCCTTCCCGTGGGTTAAGGATATTGTATATGGCGGTAACGACTTCGGTGGTACTATCTATGGTGCGTATGATGAGGAAAGCAGTGATTTCGAGACTAGTCTGAAGGCCCGTCTGCGTGACTATGAAACCGACAAGACCCAGCTTCATGGCTACACGGACGGTAAGATACCCGATGTGCTGAAGTCCTCGACGTATGTGGAGTACCTTATTGGTCGTGTCGATACTATTTTCGGTGGCGGCTACGGCTCTTATGACTACACTGACACTGAACTATATGGTAACGAAGCAGCCATGCCTAAGCAGTACAGTTCCTTCGTCAACATCCGTCCGATGAGTCATAATCAGAACGCCCTTAAGGCCGTCTTCGGTGGTGGTACTGGTTTCCCGGGCAACAGAGACGATGACAAGGCGCAGGACCGCAGCTATGTGCTCATCGACATCCCCGATGGAGAAACGACATTCAAAGACCTGGAGGCCTTTGGTGCCGGCAGCTATAATGGTCTGGGAATGAGATACCACCTGAATACAGAAACAGGTAAGACAGTTGACGAGAAGAACAATCCTATCAGCAGTCTTGACGAGGCTTCTGCCATTGTCGATCTGCTCCACGGACAAATACACAATGCCTTTGGCGGCAGCTATCAGGAAGGTGTGACGCGCCGCACAGTCGTCAATGTACCAGCGGCATCTACCATCCAGATTGACAATATCTTCGGTGGCGCATACGGAAAGTATATCCTGCCGCCATGCGATGTGTATGAGACACAGGTGAACTACAAGAATACGAGTGAGGACGCACAGGTGAAAGGTGCTATTTTCGGTGGAAACAACAACGAGCGCCGTTCGCTCTTCACGCAGCTCAATATTTCTTCGACGGTTTGGCAGGACAAGGCGAAAGGTTATACTGGTACAGTCTATGGTGCAGGTCGTGGTGTCGACACCTGGTCGGAATACACGGAGGTGAACCTGCTCGACGGTGCCAGGGTCTATGAGGCCTATGGCGGTGGTGAGATGGGGCATGTGCTCAACTCTGCCAGTGTGCAGGCCTATATGAAACTTTATAAAGATGGTCCGTCGCAAGAGGTTGGTGAGCAAGATGAGTATTGGAAGAAACATAATAATGAATTAACGTCGGAAAATGCAGATGTCAAGAATGCAGCCTTGAATCGTTGGCATAATGATTGGATAGCTGCATGGAAAATAGACGGTTACTATAATCCCAACGGAACCTGGACAGATTATGCGAACAATGCAGCCACTAACCTAAGCCGTGTCAGTGAACGTGCTGAGCTGGACGACAAGACTGCAGCACAGTTGGATGGCGCAAAGAAACACAATACCAATGTCATCGTCAATCAGGGAGCTGTTGTAGATGGCTATATCTATGGCGGTGGCCTGGGTGATGCCAAGGTGGCACTTACTGGCGATGTCTATGGCACCACATATGCTGTTGTGCTTGGCGGCGAGGTGAAGAAGGATGTCTATGCCGGTGGTCGTGCCGGAGGTGTGGACAACCTTTTTGGTGCTGATGACTTTGCTGATCCTGGAAATGCATTCACAGCAACTGCCAATGCATACGTGCAGGGTGGTACAGCACGTAATGTCTATGGTGGAGGCTATGAGGGTCATGTGGGACACCATGAGGGTGGCATCAATACTTCTTACGACGGTGACCGTCCTGCCGAAAGCTATGTGGTTATCGGTAAGACGGGTAACAACACCTTCAAGGGCGGTGCTCCTGCCATCACGCGTAATGTGTATGGCGGCGGCGAGGGCGGCTCGGTGTATGGTACCTCGCATGTGACGCTCAACAACGGTTACGTCGGCTACCGCTATAAGAACACGGGTACCGAGTCGTCGCCAAAATATGAATATGTTGAGGAACTTGACGATCAGACCGCCAATGACATAGAATTGGCAGGCAATGTCTTTGGCGGCGGTTATGTGGTCAACAGCTATGTGGACAATACTCAAGTCAACCTCTATGGTGGCATCGTCCGCGGCAGTGTGTTTGGCGGTGGCGAGATTGGCCCTATTGGTCGTGGTACCGTGAAGTATAAAGATGCTTATAATACAGGGCTGGTGAACAGTAACGCCCGCATTTTCAAGGCTGGTCAGACGCATGTGAACATGTACAACGGTCATGTAATGCGCAATGTCTACGGTGGTGGCCGTGGTAAGGACAGCTGGGGTGGTGACGGTACAATGTATATGAAACCAGACGTGGTGGCAAAGCTTGACCTGAAAGTCAAGGGCTACGTCTTTGGACAGACCGACGTGAACATCTATGGTGGTGAGATCGGCTCGGATGAAGGCTTGGCTTCTGGCTTTGGCAACGTGTTCGGCGGCGGCGATGAAGGTTTCGTCTATAGTGCCTACGAGCAGGATATCACTTATACACAAGCAGAATGTGATACTTATAACTCGGATAATAGTCTTACTGAAGGCATGGAAGGCTTTAGGACCACCAAGGATGTAAAGAAATCTGGTGAGTTGTTCATTGGCAATAAGGTGGGTAAACGTTATGACAAGGGTCAGGAGGGCTACTATTATAGATATAATGGTAGTGCATACGTCGATGAAACAGGTAACACTCTTGGTTCCGATGCACAGAAGTTCCTGACCGAGGACTGCCATGTCCTGGTTGAGCCCTGGTTGCAGGTGAAGGCACCTATCAACTACGACGGCCACACCTACAATACAGGTGATTACATTCCTACTTCTTATCTGAATACGTTGCCCAAGAAGGACAAGGATGCTACTGCTTGGCCGGCAGCATGGAATTATGTAGATGCAGGATCTGTCGTTAACAATAAATATGTAGAGCGTGGTGTCATCATCCACAATGCTGTCTTTGCCGGCGGTAACATCGCTATTGGCGGTGAGCTTTACGCCAATACGACGACAGTGTTTGGTAATGCTACCGCCACGATCCACGATGTCTATAACCGCGACCTTATCACCGTAGGCGGCATCCATATCGGCGGTTTGTATGGCGATGGTAACCTGACCTTTGTTGACGGCTATCGTGAGCTGAACGTCACGAACTATGGTACTGACTACTACAATATCAAGGAGGAAATCAGCAATGAGGTCTATAAGACGCTTCCACCGCGTGAGCAGGCTTATTACGAACTGAAGTACAAATTGAACGAAGGAAAAACGGTTCAGGACAATGAGGGTACAACCTATACTGCTGGCTCAACATTGCCCGAGGACGAGATTCTTGTTTTGTTTGAGGGAACAGACAAAATCGGAACCGATGGGAAACCGAGTCCTGATTATTGGACGGAGAACGGTGTCGTGTCGCGCTATGCCGGTCGCTATCTGAACACTATCCAGCGTGCCGACTTCTGCGGTATCTTCGGCAGCCGTACGGTGATGAAGGGTGCCAGAGACCGTGTGCTTGAGGTGGATGACGGAACCAACTACACCATCAACCGTGTGCGCGAGGTGTCGCTGAACAAGAAGGCATCCATCGCGGGTGATGTAGGCGAATTTGCCACCCACGGCAACTACTTCGGTATCTATAGCGTCGTGAACTACCTCGGTGCCTTGACCAGCGACGTGAACTTCTATAATGCTGTGCGTACCACAGATAATAAAGACAAAACTAAATATGAGGCTGTTGCCAAGATTGATGATGATCATCAATATGCTTACGGCACCGCCACGTATGCTCAGTGGAAGGAAGCCTTCCACAAAGATCCTCGCCGTAACAATGGCCTCAGTCACAATGAGGTGGCCTTGGCATCTGGTGTACACCTGGAGTTGACCACTGAGGAGAGTAAGGGCAATACGCTCGATACGAAAGAGTGGGGTATCATCACCGGCGTCGTACAGTTAGACCTTATCAACGTTGCCAAAGGTGTTGGTGGTGGTTTCGTCTATGCCAAGAACATTCACGGTGTGCGCAATGAAACAGGTAAGACACAAACCCTACTGACCAAGATGAATCTGAAAGACGAGGAAGGCCACAGCAACGAGCGCGCTGTCACCAACAGGGTTTGGAGATACGTGGAGACTGATGATGCATCCCCAAATAAGACCCAGAAGGAGTGGCAGACCTCCGGTAACTTCGTACACAACACCCAAGTCATCATCGACGACTGTTACAACATCAGCAATCGCTACCTGATGAGCAATCGTGTGCCTGCCCACTATTGGTACATCCGTGGTTCGGTATATGTCTATGACCAGTACATCACGGCGCAAGCAGGCTCTGCCAATGCTTACAGCAAGAACGTAGAGTTGCCTATCACCATTTCTGCAGCATCGCACAACCAGATGAAACTGTTGGATGTCCAGCCCAACCTCTATGCTTATTATTCATCCTATAGTTCTAGTTCAGGAACCAAACTGGGCAGCGAGCAGAAACTACTTATCCAGGACAACGAGTACAGTCTGAATACTCCCATCAGCTATTGGGATTGGTATCTGCTGCCCGCCTCTGAACGTAACCTGTTCGTGAAGGAGACCTACGTTACGAGCGATAAGTGTAAGATTGGTGATAAGATATATCCTGCTGGTATGGTGATGTTGCCCAGCGACTATAATTCTTACGAAACCGCTGCCACCACGCAGGTCATTGATGGCAAGAGCGTGAAGGCTGTGATCAAGGTCGTCCAGGACGAGAAAGGCAACGATGTCGTAGCAACGGACAAGAACGGTAATCCCGTCTATGTGCCTTTCACCTCTGTCTTCCATTCGTCTAACGAGATGAGCCATGGCAAGGGTTACTTGCTGACCTACAAGATGACAAACCCGGAGTTGTGGGATACGTGGTACACGCAAGCTTCCAGCACCACTCATGCCAAGGAACAAAATAAAGCGAATGTAGATGGTTGGGACAATGGTCCAACCTACTATCTGAACACGACAACAACAGATGGAATGTTGCTTGGACAGCGCGAATACAAGGAAACGGATATTATCCCGTATAGCGTTTATAAGAGCTATGATGATATAGATGACGAGTATATTCCTAACAATGGTAAGTCAGTAGGTGATCCTGGGTACGATGCCAGCAAAAAGCAAGCTGAGTTCGAAGAAGCCTACGTGGTAACTGCTGATTGCTCTGATGCTAAACGTCACTACTACAAGGGTGCTCCTGTGTCTAAGACCGTAGGCACAAGCACAGGTGTTAGTGCATCACCAGCCTACGTCTGCACAGCTACTATCCAGCTAAGTGAAACAGAGTATATCTTCATCAATGATCTAATGACAGAATCAGAAAAGACGACCTTGTACAATAGTTATCATAATAGCGGTACGTCACCAGAGGACATAAAGAAGGAACAGATTGCTAAAGAAATCAAGGAGCTGATAGTTCCTGCATATTATTGCACGAGTGCTGGCCTCTATGGTGGCAACTATTATAATGCAGGCAAGAACTACCGTGCCTTAGAGGCATGGAGCTCTATGTCGGAGAGTGACCGCGCAAACTTCACCTTTAACTACGATGCCTTCGACTTGCTCATTGATCCGACATATGGTAGGGCAGAAGGTCAGAAGTATCAGTATGACGGTCAGAACTTCACCACACCTGCACAGGCAAAGACTAATCCTGCCCAATACTCTTTGGAAACGCCTATCGATTACACGGCAACGCGTGAGGGCTCTGCTCTGGAATTGCTAACAGGCCAAAAAGTCATGGTGACACGTAATGGTGTGAAAAATACTGAGGTAACTGGGCCCAATCCAATCCTGGTTGACGACGTCATTGAGCGTGATGAATTCGAGACTAAGTTGCTGAACGAGCAGTACCACTATGCGCCTATTGATGTTAACAGCGAGAATAAGGACAAGCCGTTCTATGTCGTTAACACGGCGTTCTACTACAAGGAACCTTTTGCAGCAGGTCAGGTCATTGATGCTGAGACCTATTCAGCCCTGCCAGACTCTTACAAGTCGTCCGGTCAAGCATTGGTCGATGTGCTCGATTTCTCTTCTACGACAACAACCCCAGCCATCTATTACTACTGTCGTGATAGCTATACGATAGACAATACTAACGGTACGGTGGTGGTGGATATCAATTCTGTTTCACATAATAAAAACTCTGAGGTAGCTGTAGGTACCGTTCTCAGCTCTACCGAATATGATAAACTGAAGAATCAGCAGTTGGGCTTCACCATCAACGGTGTATCGCCGACAGAGACGAGTACGCTGTATGTGAGCCGCGATGCCAAATTCGATGACCTCTCTACGGAGAAAATTATCACCGTCATCTACCAGTACGACTATGAGGAAAGCGATGAGAGTGGTGCTCATATCACGCCTATCAGTGAGCGTCATGTGGTGAGAATCCATGTGACATTCGAGGACGGTGTTCCTACGGTGGAAGATATCAGGGAGCCCAAAATCGTGTTGCCTGGTCACAGTATCCAGATGCCCGTGCCCGGTGTCAACTCTAATGGCTATGAGATTATTGGTGGTGGCTGGGAGTTGTACGAAACCGAGGAGGATGCCGAGAGTCACTTCAGCGGTAAGGAATATACGCCAGGATCTGAGCCGCTTTACTGGTATCAGGATGACTTCTACATTGCTTACTATGCGAAGACTTATAATAGAGGTAAGACCTACTCCAACTCCGTGCCTGTACACGTGGCCAACTACCACGACCTGAAGGAGGTGATGGACGACAAGACCTACCACCTGCATGTAGACTACGACCGCACCCAGCTGAAGCGCGACTCGAAGATCTATATCAACGACTACAGCGAAAGTTCGCAGAATGGTCTCGACCTGTTCAAGGACTTCTATGACCTGAGTATTGGTACAATTCTTGAAGGTCACAATCCGCTGAACATCAATACGGCAGAGGGCAAAAACAAATATGACGACCAGACCTATCAGCGTGGCGTGAAGGGTGGAAAGAACCTCGAGTTCTTCCTCCATACGGACATTGATCACAGTGGTTCTGCATGGACACCTATCGGTTCAGAAGATGATCCTTCGACTACCGAAGTTAATGAAGAGCAGTGCTTCGAAGGTGACCTCCACGGTGACGGTCATACCATCAGCGGTTTGAACAAATCACTGTTCAAGAACCTCTGCGGTAGCGTCTATAACCTTGGTGTCATGGGGTCGTTCAACAGTGCTGGTGTGGTAGATAAGGGCACCGGCTATGTGGAGAGTGCATGGGTTAAGACAACGGCGAAAACACCAGCCTCCTCCAAGCCTAATGCTGTCTTCGGTAATCCTACTGATACCGACACAGAGGGTTATCAGCTTGTCAACTCTTACTTCTGGAATGGAAATAAGGGCTTATACGCTAACATCGTTGGTGATGATACAGACGTTCCTGATTACAAAGAGACCATTACTTCTGGCGGTGCCGCCCGTGGTGTCGCTACCGCCAAGTCCGACACGGCCTTCTATAATGGCGAATTGGCCTACGACTTGAACAACTTCTATCTGTACAAGCGCTATAGTGATCATGAAACGACATCTGGTACGGAGCCCCAGAGGTATAGCTATTTAGCCATTGGTAACGATGGTAAGTTGTCACTCCAGAATAACCACTATTATACCTCCAATCCGAGCCTCTGCTCTACAGGTTTCAAGGACGATAAGAAGAACGTCATCATGTATGTGGAGGATCGCTTTGCCGATGGTGACTTCCGCTATGTCGGCGACAACGAAGGTATTATCCCTGACTCAGAGGATGAGCGTTTCCAGACCTGGACGGTCGATGATACAGGCAAGGAAACCCTGAAGAGCGGCTTCTTCCCCATCTGGCCCGACGACTATATCTTCTTCGGCCAGAAGCTGACCTATGGCTGGGGTTCTCAAGCCCATCAGAATGTGCCGACGGCTGTTGCACGCTTCGAAGGACGTCTGTCACAGGACGATAATGCCAACCGTGTCTATCGTGCTCCGGCGTACTACCGTTCGAAGGAGATGGGTGTGGCTCACTTTAACCCGACGGTTTATCTGGCACAGCAGGAGAAACTGACAGACCAGCAGATAGAAGCTAATGAGGCGCAAGTGGCAGCTGGCCATCCAGAGAAAGTCATCGTTCCGCGTGAGGTTTATCCTGGCATGACGGCCATCGACTTCGCCGGACATTATGACACTGACTACATCCTCGGACAGGCCTATCGCGACGGTCAGAATTGGACGTCTACGCAGAGCGCTACGCAGAAGGCCTTCTATCCGCCACTGTTGGATGATGATGGCCTGTTGAGCATCCAGAACTGCGACGAGACACAGAACCTGCTGGTCTATGCTCCTTCTTCGGATGATAATGCACAGACGCTCGGTGTGTTAAACAGCTACTTCACAGAACCTGTCTTTGACACATATTACGATAACTCTGAGGGTTACCATCTCGTTAGTGAGGCTTTAGCAGGAAGTGTACATGGTCACCTCGTGCAGGGCGGTCTGAGTGCCTCCAACGACCATCTGCTCGTCGACAAGCAGGATTTCAATTGTCCAATTGGGTATCAGTATCAGATGGTCACGAGCGACCAGGGCTACCGTATGTGGTACCAGCGAAAGCCCGTTGTCGAAGAATTCAATCCTGTAAAAGCCGGAACGACTTTGACAGAAGGTAAGAGATACTATACGTCTGATCGAGGTAATGGTGGATTTGTAGCTTCTGCAGGCTTGGTTGCTAATGGTACAAACTATTACGAATTGACAACTAACTATGTAGGCTATAAGGATCCGGATGGAAACTATATACCCAGCAGTGCAGGTTGGGATGCCATCAGTCTGCCGTTTAAGGCTGAGATCGTGACCACGAACGATAAGGGTGAGATAACCCACTTCTATGCTGGAAGTGACGAGAGCAAGGACAAGCATCATGCGAAGATCGGTCATGAATACTGGCTGCGTGGATTCAAGAGTGGTGGCAGAATCTCTGGAGACGTCTATACGGCTAACTTCGAGCACCCAAGTGAAAGTTCGGAAGACGGTGATAAGGACTATACCAATACCTTCCTTTGGGATTATTATTATTCGTACAATAATTATGACGACTTGAACGGTGATGATTATCAGGAGAATGACGCAAACCGCTTCTACTACAAACAAGGTCACACCTATAAGAAATATCCGCGTCTGGCTGCCGCCATGCCGTATATTATCGGCTTCCCGGGCGAACGTTACTATGAGTTCGACCTGAGCGGTAAATTCAAAGCTGAGACAGCGAAAGCAACCTATCCTGCGAAACTTGATGCCCAGATCATCACCTTCGCGTCGAAGCTTGGTGCGGCTATTGATGTGAGTGATGATGAGATAACGCGTGCTGTTAGTACCAATAAGTCCGACGGCTATGCCTTCAAGCCGAGCTATATGAATGAGTCTCTGGCAGCAGGTACTAACAATTACACCCTCAATGCTGACGGCAGCAGTTTCGACAAGGTACCAGCTTCGGGTGATGCTACAGCGGTCAGTGCCTTCCGCCCATATTTCATCGAAGCACCGTCACCGTCACGTGCCGTTGAGCAGATTGTCTTCGGTAACGAGCAGACGGAAGAGCAGAAGGGCGTCGAGGAGGAGCATGGCGACCCGACGCAGGAAGAACTGAATGGCGGCCTGCGCATCTGGGCTAAGAAGGATAAGATTTATGTGGAATCGTCGCTGAGCTTCACGGAGGATATGCGTGTCGTGACACCGGCTGGTATTACCGTGGCTACCTTCTCGGTGAAGCCGGGTAAGACGGTGGAGGTACAGGCTGACTTCTCGGGCATGTACATCGTGCATACGCTTGATGGCAAGTACACGAAGAAGGTCACGGTGAAAAAGTAGCCACAGATGACACAGATTGACAAGAAGAAAAAAATTAACACAGATAATAAATAAAAAGAAAGGATTAGATATGAAGACAATGAAGAGACTGTTTGGAATCGCGCTGATGTTGATGGTCAGCATGGTCGCGAATGCAAAGGTGGTGGTAGCCATCGGTGAGTTTACGGGTGGTACGATTGTCGAGAAGTCGCAGGAAGGACAGACGGTGACCATCACCGTGACGCCTGCTACAGGCTATTCCATTGCGAAGAGTGACATCGTGGTGGTGCTGACGGTCAATCCTGATCCGAATACGACGCGTGGTGATGTGCCAACTTTGGCAGAACCGCTCACCCTTGATGGGGACGATCCCAAGGACCTCTCAGAGGCCCGTGACTATACCTTCACCGTGCCCGAGGGACTCGGTGCCTGGGTGAAGGAGGCTACGTTCCATTCGCTGCTCAGTGGTACGCTTGAGAGTGGCGCTACGTGGGAGTTGACGGGTGAGGAGGAGAAGACGCTCGTCATCGGCGGCGAGGGTGCTGCCGGTCTCGGGAAGAGCGAGGCACCTTGGAGTGCCTGGAGCGAAGGGATTACCCAGGTGGTGATCGGGAAGGGCATTACTTCGTTAGGTGACGGTCTGCTCAGTGGTCTGACGGCGTTGAGAAATGTTGAAGTCCAGAACGGCGAGAAGATCGTCAGTCTCGGCAAGGATGCCATACCTGCTAATAAGGGGCTGACGGTCGACGTGTCTGGCAATCTATATAACGAGTACCAGACGGTCGATGGCTGGAAGGAGTTTGCCATCACCAGTACGACCGGTGTGGTGATGGCGGGTGTCGCCTTCGGTGAGAACAACAGCTACGACACCTTTGTCTTCGACGAGCCGCTCGTGAAGCCGTCTATGCTGAATGTGCTGGCCGTGACTGGCGTGAAGGATAATACGGTCATTGTGGAGGAGATCAGTGACATCATCCCCGCCAACCTGCCCGTGCTGTTGCTGAGCAAGGAACTGAAGGGTGATGACTTCCGTACGGCGAAGGCGTCGGACGTGGGCAAGAGCTACAAGAGTATCCTGTATGTGGCGCCCAAGGGTGGCAAGAAGGTGGACATCGGACAGGTATATTTACTTTACAACGATGTGTTCTATTTCTCTCAGGCCGGTACGATCCCAGAGGGTGGCATCTATCTCCAGATTCCTGAGGAAAAGGAGTCCGAGCCGCAGAGGACCCGATCTTTCCTCTCCATTGGTGACCCTGCTGACGACACTACGGCCATCAGCGCTGCGCTTAATGATAAAGCACAAATGATCAATGACAGCTGGTACGACCTGAATGGTCGCCGCCTGAATGGCAAGCCCACAACGAAGGGTGTCTATGTCAATGGCGGCAGAAAGGTCGTGATCAGATAATTGGCGTCATATTTATCGTGTCCTGTTTCATAGTCAATATGGAGCAGGATATTTTTTAGTTTGCTTTAGATTCTCACTTTCTCGGTTTCTCACTTATGACAGGAAGGTTTTATGCTTGTCGGGCAGATTATGTTTATAAGTGTTAATATGTAAGAAATTATATTTATTAATATTATTCTTATTATTATACATTATTTATATTATATATTATAATAAATATTATAGTATTATTATATAATAGTATTTAAATAATGAATATCAATATGTAAATAAAAATGAATTTCTATTCGGCAAAAAGAGTTTGTCGGTCAAAATAATAAAGAACCTTCTTGTCATAAGTGAGAAAGTGAGAAACAGAGAAAGTGAGAAACTCGATGTACCAAGTGTGAATGACGTGCGCACCAATAGTCTGCTTACTGCTGACATGAAGAGAAGTGGCAGCTCACTCCATGGCAGCTTAGAAGCTACTATGAAGTTTCCTGAAAGCTGCCTAGAGTATGCCTGGAAGCTGTTTTAAGTATAATAATTGTATAATAATTGCAAATATAATAACCCGTACGCGCGATTTTTGCATAAAAAAATTTGGTGGTATGACAAAAAAGTCCTATCTTTGCACTAAAATTCTAGAATTATAAGTTAATTATGTGTGAGACTCAGATAATATCAAGACATATAGGACGAATCGGAAGGAGAACTTTCGTTACATGACATTACAGGCAATTTGAAGGAGATAAAGCTTGAGGAAGAGCCTCAAACAGATAGATAATAACGAAACGAAATAAAGAATTTTAAAGTGACACACGATATGAAGACGATTTTGACAAGGCTATTAACTGTGGTGATGCTGATGATGATCAGCATGGCGGTAGGAGCTAAGGTTGATGTAGAGCTCAATAAGGAATACAAAGGCGGTAAGGTGAGTGTGAAGTCGCAGTTAGGCAACAGCGAGGGCTCCACGCTCGTCACGATTACCGTGACCCCCGATAACGGCTATACCATCACGAATAGTGAGAAGAATAAGTCTGTCATTGTCTATGCTGTGCTTCCTGCCGAAGGCCAGGGTAATACCCGTGCCCCGGAGATCTCCACAGAACTGAAGGTCACCGGTTCCACGGCTACCGTCTCATATCCCAACTCCGTCGATTATCAGTTCACCGTCCCTGCCGGCCTCAACGCCTGGGTGCAGGAGGTTAAGTTTGAAACGCTAGGTAGGGAAACTAAGGATCCAGGCTTTTCGGGCGTTTATTATATTGGTGGTCCTGGTGCTAATACCGGCGCTGTTGCTGATAGATTCTATCTGTGTCCTACCGAGGACTGGATTTACTATCAGAGTGAAAATCCCTATTTCACTGCTGATGATAACGGTCAGCCGTTCATGACTACCTACAAATGTAGGAATGGGGTGTATGATGCCAACAAAGCTATTTGGATTATCGAGAGATACGGTGAAACCGAATATTACTATATCAAACGCTATATCGATGGTAAGTATCTAACCTATAATGGGAAGGTGGGTACCGATGTGGGTCGTCTTCGCGTACACCTTCAAGATACGAAAACAGATGACGCGCTATTCAAAATCCAACAGACAAGTAGTTGGTACGAATTTGTTTCAAAGACAGCCGAAGATAATCTTACAGGTGATGGCAATGTTGACCGACATTATCTGAATGTGACGAATGGCAACCAGAACTATTTGACAGGTGTAAAAGGTAAGGGTGGTGGCCCTACAGGTTATGCAGATGTGATGTCAGGTTCGATTGGCTTTTGGAAAGTTGGCGGTGTTGCCAACACGTATGGTGGGGCTGATAACAACAGTAAATGGTACCTTGAAGCAACACCCCTCCCTCCAACCATTACCGTAACGGATGAGGGTCATGTGCAGATGGCGATGGCCTCTGGCTACGAGTCTGCCTATGATATTTACTATACCACGGATGGCTCAACCCCCAATCCTGCAGATGCATCCGATCCTTCGAAGGCTACCAAGGCCTACTCTGCAGCCCTGCTTCACGATGCTATTAAGGATTATACAGGCTCTGCTATCAAGGCTGTTGCCAAGAGGAAATCGGATAATGAAGTTTCCAATGTTGTCTCATTGCCGATAGTGAACTACACTTATAAAATAGTTAATCACTCAAATGAGATTGCTGCCCAGTATTCCATCAAGGAGGTGCCAGGCAAGAAGCTGGACGGCTATAGTACGATTCCAAATGACATCAAGAGCCCCTATATCAACGGTGAGGCGATTACGTACAAATCGTTTGAAGGTGACTTCTCGACAGATGCTCTTGAGGCAGCAGATGCCATTACCAAGACACCAACGACATCTAATATCTACATCACCTATACCACGTCGAATCTGCCGAACAGATTCCTGCATTTGCAGGGTGTTAGAACCTTTAATGTCAAGAATACCAGCAGTCAATTCGTATATGATGAAGGCTCTGATACTTCAGTGGATTACGATCAGTCTGCTGATGCGACCAAGGAGGACAAGCAATATGTGTGGTATTTCGGCGGCAAAGACCCTTACGCTGTTACTATCCAAAGTGTAAATACGAAAAAATACCTGACCTATACTTCTTCAACACTTGGGCTGGCTGATTCGCCTCAGACTTATATCATCAAATACTGTGAACCACTGGATTTTGACCCAGAAGATGAAGACGCAACTGGAGAGATAAAGCTGCAAAGTACCGATGGTAATCTGGAGTTTTCTGTGACCCCTGTTAAGCTCTCGCTCTCATACACTCTAATAGACAGGGCGGGCAAAAGGATTGAAGACAACATTACTTATACTGGTACCTGGGGACTGCCGGTGGAATGGAAGAGTCCTTTAGCTTCTTATAAATACTATAAGGCTGCTACAATTGTTGGTGACACCTATACTTTTTCTGAAGATGACAGAATTACTGATATTGGTGGAGCTACAGACAATGTCATCTATGTCACCTACGATGTCAGTAACGCCATCGACATCCAGGGCGGTAAGACCTACCTGCTGAAGTACTTGGACGGAACATCCTTCAAGCAGGAAAACGGTAGCGACGGTGTCAACACCAATGCTACTAAACCCATGTATCCGTATAATAACGGTGACTTCAACCTGTATGTCTATGGCTTGAATGAGGATGGTTCCGACAAATTTGAGCAACAGATGTCCAGTGGTGCATCCACTCGAACTCGCTGGCTGTGGTATTTCGTCAGCAACCATAATGGTACGAACTTGACAGGCGACGCCATAGACCCTTATCATATCATTGTTAAGTCACGTCAGGAGCATAACTACAAAGTTGGTTCGGAAACTATCTATAACAATGCTTATTTGCGTACTTATAAACCTAACGACGATGTTGGTGTCATCACTGGTACCATCACGCAATTCGACCTTGTCACGGTCAGCGATCCAACCTTGAAGCCTACGGAATATATGCTCCTCGGTTCGGATATCAATCACCTGGTGTTGAAGACAGTTGATGCAATTGATGGTGCACAACAAAAAGTAGATAAGTTTGAGCAGTATTGGAAGAATAATCCTACCGTGCAGACCAAAGCTGAAATGCAAAACCCTGCTGCAGATAATTCAACGCTGAGAGCAATGGACTGGCACAGGTATGAGGCTTGGGCCTATGCTGCGAATTGGGGTTCGGATGCCAAGACAAAGACCCTCGCTAAAGGTAACCACTGGTTCCAGACTGTCAATATGGGCTCTGGTGAGTTCTCCGTTGACGAGGTCCTACTCGAGCCGCAGGTCATCCTTCTCGACCAGCACGGATGGGAGATTATGCGTGTGCCGATGTATGTTAACTTTGGTAAAGCTGGAGAAGCTGTCAACACTGCTGTGCTGACCAAGTACAACAGCCCAATGGTTGAGCAATACCAATGGTATCCTAAAGCGAATAAAGAGACAGGCTACCATAAATACGTCGTCAGCAATCAGGCGATTACCGTCTATGGTGCTGATGGAAAGGCTACCGAAGACGCCCCTTATACCCATAATTCCACGTCGCTTGCAGACATTCCTTACAACCACGCCCCTATTGACAACCAAATCGCCAAGGTCAAGACTGACTTCTACGTTACCTACACGGTAAAGAGCGACTATGCCGGTTCCTACGTAGGTGCAGCCACGGAAGGTGCTGTCAAGGCCTCCTCTTTCTTCTTGAAGCAGGGGGGCAAGTATGCCCAAAATAACAACAATGACATTGCTCTTGTCGATAAGCCATCTCTCACAGGTACGATACCCACTAACGTTCAGTGGAAGGTGA
>JAEEGG010001597.1_pt1 | contig 60523 bp, 38 predicted proteins | sample 9134161 | NCBI WGS metagenome assembly JAEEGG01 (sample SAMN16246543, study PRJNA631951) | gut metagenome | biome: gut microbiome; feature: rumen; material: CR-attached | host: Bos | place: Iran: Karaj | collected 2018-10
AAGTTAACTGTACTCACAGAGTTCCCGCCCCTTGTGAGCTCTGTGTGTTTTATGCGCTAAAAATATTAAAGGCAAATTATCTCATATTGCTTCCTGCCATATTCCTAAATGTGGCGAATTCGCCATAATTAGAATTGGGATTGTAGAGCATTTCCCATTCACCAAGGTACTCAATCGCGCTTTTCAGACTGAGCCAACGGAATATAGATACATTGGACAACTTTATGGCCTCTTTCCCTGATTTGTCCAAGATTCAGGCGTTTGTCCATACAAGTTGGAAAAGAAATGGTGATATTTCTTGGAATCGAATGAAAATCACCGTAACTTTGCATCAACAAAAAATAGAAATCGTTTCATACATTAGTTATATAGAGTTAGTTTTTCTTTTTCATAAGTTTTGGTTTTAGTTGATTAGTTAGATACGTTAGGGCCTCGCAGGGATGCGGGGCCTTAACGCGTTGGGTCACACCGCTCTTAATGTTTACTTTTTCGTCCAGGTCTGGGTCTCGTAGAACATGGCGACGTAGCCGCGAACCTTCAGGTTGTTGCCGTCGAGCCAGATGGAACACTTGTAGGTCTTGCCGTTCTTGGGATTGTAGATCTTTCCGCCTTCCCACTTGTCGCCTTTCTTGGTGAGACCCGTCAGGATGTTGACGCCAACCAGTTTGCGGCTCTGCAGCTTCTTGTCAGGATTGTGGACATCCTGCTGCCCGTCGCCTTTCTTCAGCCAGACGATCTTGCCGTTCAGTTTGTCACCACTCTGGTAAATCTCCACCTGAGAATCACCACCTTCTGTTACCCACTTGCCTACAACGCTCTGAGCGTATCCGGCTACTGACATCATCGCCAGTACTAAACTGATTATTGCTTTTTTCATCTTAATCGAAATGCCTTTTTATGATATATGGTGCAAAGATACATAATTTTTGCGAACAAATGACATATTGCGAAATTTTTCGCAACGAAATTTTTCGCAATGCGTGTTGGTGCTATTCCTCCTTGAAGGTTTTGTCCCTTTCATAGGTGATGCCCTTGTAGAGTTCGGGGGATCCGCTCTCACTTTCAGGGATGAAGTGGAGACGGACACCACGGATGTGCTTCCTGGCACGGAAGTCCTTGAGATTGTCGACCTTCTCGCTCTCGATTTCAAGTTTAAACAGACCGAAGTTCTTCAGGCGCACCTTGTCGCCCATCTTCAGATGGCGCATCACCGTATCCGCTACAGTCATCATCAACCCTTCGAGCACGCCACCGCTGATGCTCATACCTCTGGAGGCTGCCTCTTCGTAAAGCTGATGGCTCTCGATGGTTTGGTTGTGAACGGCTACAGCCTTGTACTTGCCATAAGTTGGAAGCGTAGGCTTGGTCTCTTTCTTGATTCTGTATCTCATATCGCTTTTGTTGATTTTGGTGCAAATATATATAATTTTCTCGAAAATCAAAATTATTCTGTCGAATATTATGATTTTTTGAGAAATGCATCTCTTTTCTTGTTTTATATTTCATATTTCCACATACATAACTACATAAATCCTTGTTAATCTTTTGATAATTAGTAATATAGTCGTGAAGTGTCGTATAAACTACATACATTATATCTACATAAAACTACATTTTACATACATGATTTTAGTGCTACTAAGGGATGTCGCAAAGATGAAGAATAGATATTTCAAGTCTTCTGCTTAGTCTTTGTAGGTAAATTCTCTAGAGAATCTGAAGCCTATATAGCTTCTTAGCAATTGTAAGACCTCATGATAGCGTTATATTCTCTAGAGAATTCACTTGCATAAACGAATCGTATAGTTTGTAATAGCCAATAGTCATTTCTGTTAGCTGCCTTTTCGGATTGTTTTGTGTATGTGAAATGTAGTTTCATGTATGTAAAATGTAGATAATATGTAGTTATGAGGCAACAAATATCTCTTTATTTAAGGTAAATACAAGTTTTTTTATGTAGGTATGTATGTAATTTCAAAAATTCTTTTTATCTTTGCAATCAAATTCTAATTAGGCAATAGAAACGATATGAAGCTAACATTACTGAAGAAAGACGGTCGCAAAGAGGTGATTAACCGCGTGGAGTTGGATGATCTGGTTGCAGCTATCAAAGACGGTCGCATGATGCAAGCAGTGAGGAAAATGCGCGAGGTGTATCACCTGATGAATCCTCACAGACTGGCTGACGGACAGGTGTCTACGCAATGGGAAGGTGGTGTCCGCCTGCCACGCATCTGTTTTGCGGCTGACTATCAGAATCGGAAGGGCGAATGGCGGATGATTGGATATAACGGGCTCGTGGTGCTGGAGGTGAACGACCTGCAGACGTATGAGAAAGCTGTGGAAATCAGGGAGTTGGCAAAGAAACTGCCTGAGACGATGCTGTGCTTTCTTGGCGGATCGGGTAGGAGTGTGAAGATTGTCTGTCGCGGGGAGCTGTATCTGAAGGAAGATGTAATAGGGAAGAGTGAAGATGTGAGGCTTCCAAAGGATGAGGCTGACATCCGCCAGTTCCATCTGAATCTGTATAACACGGCGCGAAGAGCCTATCAGAACCAGTTTGGCTTCGACATCGAGTTCCTGGAGCCGCGATTAGACCGGACGGTCTACATGAGTGCCGACCCCGAAATGGGCATCAACCTGGAGGCGCGTCCGTTCTACGCTGATACAGAGCGTCATGATCTGCCCCAGCCTGTGGTGATCAGTCGCGAAGAGGATCATCTGATGCCTGGACGTACCGTTACGCGAACCTATCATTTGAACTGGACCTTCATCGTAGAGACCGTGATGGGCCATTATTTCGACCTGCCCGATGAAGACAAGGAGGCCACACTGCTGATGCAGATAGCCTCGAGGTGCCTGGATCAGGGTATCCCTCAGGCGCATGCCAAGGGACTGACCTTGCTCCATCCTGTGCTGAATCGCGACAGACTGCTTGTTGAGAAAATCTTCCAGACGGTTTACAGCGTCGCTGAACAGGAAGACTATCGCAAGAAGCACAAGATCCGCCCGTTGAAGAGCGTGCCTGAGGATACGATTCAGGCGATGAAGACGGAGCTCTTCCTCAATTCGAACTACGAACTGCGCAAGAATCTGCTGACGGGTGTGGCTGAGTATCGCGAGAAGTTCTCTGACGACCAGCGATTCAAGCCGCTCACGGAAGAAGTCAGAAACGATATGACGCTGAGAGCCACGGAGTTAGGTTTGAAATCGTGGGATCGCGACGTGAACCGTTTCATCGACTCGACGCGCATCGAACAATATGACCCTGTGAATTCATGGCTCGACCAGCTGCCCAATTGGGACGGACACGACTATATCGCCGAATTGGCTGCTCGTGTGCCAACTTCTCAGCCCCATTGGGAAAAATATCTCAGGTATTGGCTCGTGGGTATGGTGGCGCAATGGCGCGAGAGCGATAAGCAGTTGACTGGCAATGCGTTAACGCCGTTGTTGATTGGTCGTCAGGGTTGTGGAAAGACTCGCTTCTGTAAGATTATCCTGCCTCCGGAACTGCGCGACTACTACAATGACAAGCTGAACTTCAAGAACGAGTTCGACCTGAATATCGCCCTCACCTCGTTTGCCCTCATCAATATCGATGAGTTCGACAAGACTACTAATTCGCAGCAGATTGTGCTGAAATATCTGCTGTCGTCGAGCGATGTCAAATTTCGTCCGCCATACGGCAAGACCATCAAACTCTATCGCCGTTACACCTCGTTTATCGGCACTACCAACCAGTTGAAACCGCTTGTCGATCCCACGGGTTCGCGTCGTTTCGTCTGTGTCGGTGTGACGGGTAATATCAATTTCGAGGACAATCTCTATCATGAGCAGCTCTTTGCCCAGGCGCTTCACCTCTTTAATACGGGTGAGCGCTTCTGGCTGAATGACGATGAGATCGCCACGTTGATTCAGGAAAACGAGCCGTATCAGCATCTGAACGACCTGGTGGAGATGATTGGCGAGACGTTCCGCTGTCCCAATGATGATGAGAAGGGCAAGTGGTGGAGTCTGGGTGACATCAGCGCCCTGCTCACCTCGCGCTATGCCAACTTCGATCCGGAGACCTCTTTCAAGAAAATCGGCAACGCCCTCAACGACGTGCAGTTCAACTTCACCAGCAAGCGCAAGACCAAGCACATGGAGTACTGGCTGATAGAAAAATGAGTAAAAAAACAGACAAGTATATGAAACATCGTGAGATTTACAATAGTGCCCAACTGATGGAAACGATTCAGGAGATAGGTTTCCTGCCGTTGTTGGACAGTGGTATCCGAGGCTATTCTGCTGAGGAGATGGTGGCTGACGACTGCCGTTATGTAATACTGCCCGATGGCGGATGGGACTGGCCGTTGTGGAAGTGGAAGGGGCCGATTATCACAGAGGGTAACTGTGTCTATGGCAAGTTCTTCGCTGGGAAGGCAGGCTTCGTCAGTCGCGAGTGGTGGCCGGACTTCTGCAACTATCGCCGCCATCTGCATCCTGTGCCAGAAGAGGGTACCATCGAAGATACGATATTGTTCACTTTACAGGAACAGGGACCTCTGATCACACGTGAACTGCGTGCTGCCTGTGGATTCAACGGGCCAAAGATGCGCAGCCGGTTTGATGGTTATGTCACTCGTCTGCAGGCTGCCTGTCGTGTCATCACGGAAGATTTCGTCTATCCCACAGACAAACATGGTCGTGAGTACGGTTGGGGTTGGGCTTTGCTGACCACACCTGAACAATTGCATGGGCGCGAATCCTGTCAATGTCCGCGCAGTCCTGAAGAATCCTTCGAACGTCTCTTCGCCCATTTCAAGGCCCTGCTCCCCAATGCCTCCGAGAAACAGATAATGAAACTTATCAAATGTTGAAAACTACAATCATAATCATAGCAATCATAGTAACAATCATGATGATGAATAACTTTGATCAGCAAGCGCCTGTGGTTAGACCTGCTACACAGGCAGGAAGGTTTTACGATGGTAATCCTCAGAGACTTAGTAACGAGGTGGACAGTTTTCTGGCACTACATGCCAAAGACAAGCCATATCATAATGTGAGGGCATTGATTGTTCCACATGCTGGCTATTATTTCTCTGGCAATGTGGCAGCAGCTGCCTATATGTCGTTGCCAAAAGAGAAACAATTTAAGCATATATTCCTGTTGGGGCCAAGCCATCACGAGTGGTTGGATGGGGCATCTGTGAATAGCGAGGCGGACTATTATGAAACACCATTAGGACGGGTGAAAGTGGATCGCGAGACGGCCCAAGCGTTGATCGCTGCTGACAGCATCTTCTCCTATCGGCCTGAAGCGCACGACAGAGAGCATTGTCTGGAGGTGCAGTTGCCGTTTTTGCAAAGGCGGTTTGAAGAGGTGCCGTCCATCGTACCGATTATTATATCTACCAACGACTATAGAAAGCTGAAACGGATGGCAGAGGTGCTGAAGCCTTATTTTACGGACGAGAATCTCTTTATCGTGAGCAGCGACTTTTCACATTATCCGTCGTATGAGGATGCCTGCAAGGTTGACGCCAAGACTGGAAAGGCTGTGGAGAGCGGTGATGTCGAGGCGTTTATTGCCACCATCGACGCCAATGCCAAAAGTGGCATCCGCAATCTGGCGACGAGTGCCTGTGGCGGTTTCCCCATCATTACACTGATGCTGATGCTCGACCAGTCATTCGAAGTAAAGCATTTGCTCTATCAGAACTCTGGTGATATCGATGATCATGACTTGAGTAGGGTGGTGGGATATCATGCCTTTGCAGTTCTCCAAAATGCAGACGGATTCACGCTGACGAACGAAGAGAAAGACATGCTGAAGAAGATTGCCTACACAAGCATCAAGGAGAGTCTCGAGGGCAAGCAAATCTCTCACCTCATGCCTGCTGATGCGCCTACCCGTAGCCTTTCTCACCTCTCATCCAAGTGTGGTGCTTTCGTCTCCCTTCACAAACAGGGACGTCTGCGTGGTTGCATTGGCCATTTTGGAGAGGATACACCATTATACGAGATTGTTGCGGAAATGGCGCGTGCAGCCGCTTTCGAGGACCCGCGATTCCAGCCTTTGCGTCGTGAAGAATTAGACGATGTAGACATCGAGATCTCTGTCCTTACCCCCATGCGACGCATCCAGAGTCTGGATGAATTCGAACTGCATCGACATGGGATATACATTAGGAAGGGCTATCGTAGTGGAACGTTTCTGCCACAGGTGGCTGACGAGGTAAACTGGACAAAAGAAGAATTCGTAGGGCATTGCTCACAGGATAAGGCCGGACTTGGCTGGGATGGTTGGCGCGACGCAGAACTATATGTATATGAAGCCATTGTATTTTAAAACATTGGACGGGGATAAGGTGGAGTGTATGCTCTGTCCGCACCATTGTCATATCGCCAATGGTAAGACTGGGCTTTGTCGCAGTCGAAGAAATCACGATGGTGTGCTCGTCAGCGAGGTTTATGGCAAACCCTGTTCTTTGGCTATCGACCCCATCGAGAAAAAGCCGTTATATCATTTTCATCCTGGCACGAAATGCTTGTCCATTGCTTGTACAGGATGCAATTTCCGTTGTCTGAACTGTCAGAATCATGAGATTTCGCAAGTTGCTCCTACAGATGTCGCCCACTATGACCTTTCGCCTGAAGCTGTCGTCGATATTTGCTTAGAGCACCATTGTCCAGGCATCGCCTACACTTATACAGAACCGCTGACCTATTTGGAATATATGACAGATACGGCCCGTTTGGCTCATGAAAAAGGTTTGTGGAACATCCTTGTGACAGCAGGTTATGTCTGTCAGCAGCCGCTTTCCGACTTGTTGCCTTATCTTGACGCTGCCAATATCGACCTGAAATCATTCAGCGACGAGATCTACCAAAAAGTCAGTGGTGGACATCTCTCTGTGGTGCTCGACACCATTCTTGCTATGAGAGATGCAGGTGTGTGGATTGAACTGACGAACCTCATTATTCCTTCTGTGAATGATGATATGGAAATGATTCGTAAGATGTGTCAATGGCTTGTCGACAATGGACTGTCTTCTGCACCTCTCCACTTCAGTCGCTTCTTCCCACGATACAAAATGTCAGACCTCCCTCCAACACCACTTTCTACCTTAAAAAACGCCCAGCACATCGCTCTTGAAACCGGTCTTCAATATGTGTATTTAGGTAATGTTTAGCTCCACGATAATGTGCTTGGCTCCTTTTTGAGCAGTTGACGGATGTTTCGTTGAGCAACCTCCTTACGCATGGCTTCTTCGAGGGGAGGGTCTGGTGGGTTGATGCATTCCACGCGGGCGAAACCTGCTTTTAGAAGGTCTTCGCGATCGCTGATTCTGCCTGCAATCAAGTAGACGGGAACTTGTCCGGATTGTTCCAGAATGCCCATCGGTAGTTTGCCCATCAGCGTCTGACGGTCGGCTGAGCCTTCGCCTGTGATGATGAGATCAGCATTGGCGGCGAGTTCTTTGAAATGGATGGTATCGAGTAGCAGTTGGATGCCAGGCATGCTTTTCGCATTGAGGTATTGCAGGAAGGCATAGCCAAGCCCTCCAGCTGCTCCTGCACCAGGCATTTGTGAACGGTCGTAGCCAAAGTGCTTGGCAGAAACCTCTGCAAATTTCCTGGCCCGTTCGTCGAGAGCGTGTACCATTTCTGGTGTGGCACCCTTTTGAGGCGCAAAGACGCTAGCAGCCCCTTTCTCACCATACAACGGGTTCTTGACATCGGAGGCGATGGTGAACGTGATGTCTTTTAAGGCCTCGATGTCATCCCATTGACCATGTTTCGCATAAGTATCGATGAGGGCTCTGAGCATGCCGATGCCAGCATCGCTTGTGGCACTGCCACCAAGGCCTACGATAATGTGTCTGGCTCCTTTTCGGACTGCATCAGCCACCAGCTGACCTGTACCATAGCTCGTTGCCACCATCGGGTTACGCTCTTCCTGCGTCAGCAAGGTCAGACCACTGGCCTGGGCAATTTCAATCACGGCCATCTCGTTGTGTAACAGATACTTCGCAACGATAGGCCGCATCAGTGGGTCTCTCACCGTCACTTCCTCCAGCTGGCCTCCAATAGCAGCGTGAAAAGCTTCCATATACCCTTCACCCCCATCGCTGACAGGCACTTTTATGATCTCCGCGTCAGGATATGCCTTCCTGATACCCTCAGCAGCAGCCTCATTGGCCTCCATAGAAGTGAGGCACCCCTTGAATGAATCTATGGCGATAATGACCTTCATGCTGCAAAAATACAAAAAAACTACGGAACAATAGTCATATTTAATGAAAAATCCGTATATTTGCAAAATGAAACGACATATTTTCATATTATTCAGTCTTTTACTCTTTTCTGCTTCGATGTTCGCAGAAAGTGGTTTGCCCGTTGTAGAGATCAAGGCTGACAGGACGATGATTTACCCTCAGCGAATGGAACTGACAGGAGAAGAGACGTTGATGGATATCCTCCAGATGGTGCCAGAACTGATGATTGCTGGTTATGAGGATGTCATCACCAGCTATAACCTCCGCATCGACAATTGTCCGATGAACGGTAACCCAAGGTTGATTCTGAGTCAGATGAAAGCAAAGGATATTTCTAAGATTCAGGTTTGTGACAATACGGGTGTTGCGAAGGGAACCATCGGAATGGGGCGGGTGCTGGATATCAACATGAAGATGCCTGAAAGGTTGAAAGGTTTCGTGGAAGGTCAGGGCGACTTCGGAAAGGATGTAGCAGGTATCGGAACCGTGAATGCGTTATACGGTAGTCTGCATACCGACCTCTATGCCAATGTTTCCTATCGTCATCAGGACGGAGATGAGGACTATCTGACACTTCACATGACAAACAGGCTTGATGACAGGAACAAGCTGTTGACCTATTTCACCCAGCAATGTCTTGACCATCCTTCTGGTACGTCACGTAAGGTTATGGGCAGAGCGCGATATTTCCACACTTTCAATGATCTGGGTACGGAACTGCTTATCGTGGGTGGATATCAGTATGCCAGTGATCCTGGCTTATCCAACAAACTGCCGCTGTTTCTCGTCGAACTGAATACGCCTTTGTTCACCAAACGACTGTCTATGATGCTGGGTGTTGAGGGCGATTATCTGATGACCAGACAGAAGAATACGGACAAAAGCTGGGATGTATTCAATAATGATATATATCTGCAGTTTACCTATGCCCTGCCTCAGTGGAAGTTGACAGTTGGTAATCGTGTGATGTTCTATAACTACAAATTCTTTGACGAGCAAAGCGGCAGAGCCGAGCAGTTGGATGCAGGAATCAGCCAGAGGCATTCTGACACTCGTGACAATGCAAATGCCTGCGTCATCTATGTACCGGATAACCGTAATCAGATCCAGTTGGGTTATTATCGCAAATACTATAATCCTTCTTACTTGGTTCTCTTTATGAATGCCAATACACTTATTGATGAGGAATGGGTAAGGACTAAGGGACTGCTGCAGGAATGGACTATCAATCAAGCGAAGCTGGCTTATGCCTATAGTAAGCAGGAGTTGACCGTGCAGATGGAGGCGAGTTATTATAATGTTGAAGATGGTGAGAATTTTGTTGAACTGGGGGCATCGGCTTATTGGAAAACGAATGGACTGAGTCTGGCGGGTGGATCAAATCTATATTCAGCTAAAAGTGGGACCTATGCTTCATTCCGGTTGGCTCCGACAGCTTATCTTCCTCATGAATGGCAGATAGGCATGCAGATGGTCTATTACACTAATAATTCACCTATACGAGAGTCGACGGGTGTACCAGTGTATGGATGTTTATCTGTGAACAAACAAATAGGCAGGAAATGGCATCTGGGTATTGACTGGCACGATATGTTTGATGCATTCTGTAGTGATGCGAAAGTGAACAGACATGCTGCGAATATGAGGTTGCAGTACAGATTCTAAATGATAAATGGAAAGTGCGTATGACAAGTATCGGACTGGATATGATACAGACTGCCGGCATTGGTGCCTTAGCCCTCATTGTCGGAATGGTTTTAACGCGAAAGGTCGCTTTTCTGCAGATATTCTGTGTGCCGTCGCCTGTAAGCGGAGGTATCATCTTTTCATTGATATCCCTCGTACTATATGGTTGTTTCCATGTTGAGGTGTCGTTTGATGGTACTTTGAAGGATGTCTTTATGCTGGCATTCTTTACCAGCGTTGGTTTCCAAAGTGACCTGAAAGTATTAAAGCAAGGTGGCAAACTTTTGGTAATCATGCTGATTCTGTTGGTCGTTATTATTGCCATGCAGAACTTAATGCCAATGGGTATTACCAAGTTCATGGGTGTTGATCCCTTGATTGGTATGGCAGCTGGTAGCATATCAATGACTGGTGGACACGGAACGGCAGGTGGATTTGCGAGTGTGCTCGAAGGACTGGGACTGCATGGCGCAGGAACAATCGGTATGGCGGCTGCAACCTTTGGTCTGATTGCTGGTTCTATGATAGGCGGTCCATTGGCAGAGAAGATTATCCGCACGAAACTGACGCATGAACAGATGCAAGTACCAGACGAAGATATTGACCCTGCAATGGCTGGTATCGAGAGCGATGAGGCTTCTCCAACAGGGCGTACAAAGCGTATCAGCACGAACGAGCAGGAGTTCCAGCAGTATGCGAAGGCTTCTTATTGCATTATTCTGGTTATGGGTGGTGGAACCATATTGAGTTGGTTGTTCGCTAAGACGGGCATCACGTTCCCAACTTATTTTGGCGCTTTGATCTTAGCCGCTATCGTCCGTAATACCATAGGATTCGTCAGTTACAAAGATGAAGGTAAATGGGAGAAAGCGGAAAAACTGCTTGATATGGAGCGGATTATCAGTGTGGGTAACATCTGTCTGTCTCTATTCCTTGGAATGGCTATGATATCCCTCAAGCTATGGGAACTGCAGAGTCTGGCTCTTCCATTGATAGTCATCTTGGTATCTCAGGTACTGATGATTGCCCTGTTTGCATACTTTGTGGCATTTCCTCTGTTAGGCCGCGATTATGATGCTGCCGTTCTGTGTGCAGGAATGTGTGGTTTCGGCCTTGGTGCAACCCCCAATGCTATGGCCAACATGAGTGCTGTATGCTATAAATACCGCTATACTGTCAAACCTTTCCTCATCGTTCCAATCATTGGTGCGATGTTCGCTGATCTGATCAATACAGGCATCATCTCCATCTTCCTTAATATCTTGTGAGATCCAAATGCCAACGTGATTACAAAAAAATCGTGCAGCCCATGCGGGCTGCACGATTTTTATATGGAGTGAATTATTTACTTCACCTCCTCGAAGTCGGCGTCCTGGATATCCTCAGCCTTCGGACCTTCCTGCTGAGCCTGCTGCTGACCACCCTGATATGTGTCACCGCCAGGCTGGCCGGCTGCACCACTCTGCTGATACATCTGCTGAGAAGCAGTCTGCCAAGCGGCATTGAGGGCTGCGATGGCACTGTCGATGGCTGCAACATCGCCAGACTTATGGGCATCCTTCAGCTGCTGGAGGGCCTGCTCGATGGCGGGCTTGTGCTGGGCAGGAATCTTATCACCGATCTCGTTCAACTGGTTCTCAGTCTGGAAGATCATAGAGTCTGCCTGATTCAATTTGTCAACACGCTCACGCTCACGCTTATCGTTCTCGGCATTCTGTTCTGCCTCGGCCTTCATGCGGTTAATCTCGTCCTGAGACAGACCAGATGAAGCCTCGATGCGGATAGCCTGTTCCTTACCAGTGGCCTTATCCTTAGCGGATACCTTCAGGATACCGTTGGCATCGATGTCGAAGGTCACCTCAATCTGGGGAATACCACGACGGGCAGGTGCAATACCTGTGAGGTTGAACTGACCGATAGACTTGTTCTGAGCAGCCATCGGACGCTCACCCTGCAGTACGTGGATGGTCACCTCTGTCTGATTGTCAGCAGCGGTAGAGAATGTTTCGCTCTTCTTGCAAGGAATGGTCGTGTTGGCCTCGATAAGTTTAGTCATTACACCACCCATGGTCTCGATACCCAATGTCAATGGTGTTACATCGAGCAGCACGATGTCGCCAACGCCACCTTCCTTGTTCAGAATAGCACCTTGGATAGCTGCACCAACGGCTACCACTTCATCGGGGTTTACACCCTTTGAAGGCTCCTTGCCGAAGTAGTTCTTCACCAGTGTCTGCACAGCAGGGATACGGCTCGAACCACCTACGAGAATAACCTCGTCAATATCGGCTGTGGTCAGCTTGGCATCAGCGATAGCCTTCTGACAGGGGGCCAGACAAGCCTGAATCAGGTCGTGAGCCAACTGCTCGAACTTAGCACGGGTGAGGGTCTTCACCAGATGCTTGGGCACTCCGGCTACAGGCATGATATAGGGCAGATTGATTTCTGTGCTTGTAGAAGATGACAGCTCAATCTTGGCTTTCTCAGCAGCCTCCTTCAGACGCTGCATAGCCATCGGGTCGTCTTTCAGGTTGGCACCCTCATCGTTTTTGAACTCCTGAACCAACCAGTCGATAATCACCTGGTCGAAGTCGTCACCGCCCAGATGGGTATCACCATTGGTAGAGAGCACTTCAAATACGCCACCACCAAACTCAAGAATAGAGATATCAAATGTACCACCACCCAGGTCGAACACGGCGATCTTCATATCCTTATTGGCCTTGTCCACACCATATGCCAGAGCAGCGGCTGTGGGCTCGTTGACGATACGCTTTACGTTGAGGCCTGCAATCTGACCAGCTTCTTTAGTTGCCTGACGCTGAGAGTCGGAAAAATAGGCAGGTACGGTAATCACGGCATCAGTCACCTCCTGTCCAAGATAGTCCTCAGCTGTCTTCTTCATCTTTTGAAGCACCATAGCCGAGATTTCCTGTGGGGTGTACTTACGACCATTGATGTCAACACGGGGATATCCACCCTCATTCACTACAGAATAAGGTACGCGTGAGATTTCCTTCTCAGTCTGCTGCCAGTTCTCACCCATGAAACGCTTGATAGAATAGACGGTGTTCTTGGGGTTGGTGATGGCCTGACGCTTGGCAGGGTCACCGATCTTACGCTCACCGTTCTCAACAAAACCAACGACAGAAGGTGTTGTACGCTTACCCTCACTGTTGGCAATTACTACTGGCTCGTTACCTTCGAATACGGCAACGCAGCTGTTGGTAGTTCCTAAGTCAATTCCAATAATTTTTCCCATAATTCTTATTTATTTTAGTTTATACTCTATTAAAATTGGACATTTATCCGCGAAAAACCTTGCAAAGCACGTGCCAAAACGTTTTTTTTCACAGAAAAATGTTTTTTGTCACGTCATTTTGGCACAAGTATGAAATATTTTATTTATCTTTGCACTCGAAATTGTACAATTTATAAAACCATGGTAATGAAAAGAGCGATTTTGACAATGGGACTCGCCATGCTGATGATGACGGTCTCAGCACAGGTGAACACCTACATCGTAAAGACCCGTACTGCACAGCAGAAGGCTATTGCTGTTCAGCAGGAAGCGAGCCAAGAGACAGCAAGTCAAGCTGATGAGAATGCTCCTACGGACTTCATCAGTCAGAATTTCAAGTTCTACAGCCTTTGCGACTGGAAAGAGGGCATGAAGTTCATGGTGATGCCAGAGAAGTATGACTTGATTGTTAGAACATTCAGCGATGCCGCTACAGGCAAGGAGGTCAGCAGTATGTCACTCCGTCACAAGATTATGATCTACAAGGGTCATACTGTCAGTTCTGATGGTCATTCCCGTGTGAATTTCCTCTGTCAGGACGAGAACAAGATGTATTATTATGAAATCCCCAATGGTTCGTTTGACGACTATTGCTATGGCAAGCTTGGCGTCCCAACGCTGGCTTACCTCGGTGATGTTGATATTGCCAAGGAGAAACTGATGGGCAAAAAACTCTACACAAAGGGTAGAATCTATCGTGTGGATACGGAATACGATGGCGATGGTTATCGTGAGGTAAAGATGCCAAAAGATCTGTCTGTCACTGTGACGCAGGTTGGTGTTGGCAGTCGTAGCTTCCCTGTCAAGATTATCGTAGAGGACGAGAATGGTAATGAATTCTACCAGACATTTGCTTTGTCGAAGACCAACAGCGGTATGCGTGATGATGAGTTTATCATGGATAGCCTGAAGCATACCTTCTATGCCTCTTTCGAGTTGCAGGATGCCATTATGGCAGTCAATAGAGATTTTACCACTTATATTGGCAAGATTATCCATACCATGCAGCCTTCGAAGATGATGACCAAGGGTGATGGTAAGGATCGTACGGTTACTGTACCTAAGATGACGACCTTCCGTGTGGATCAGGCACAGCGTCGTCCTGGTACGCCATTTGTTACTTTGTCGCTCACAGAGATGGAGTCGCGTCGTCCTTATTATCGTGATGTACTCTTCACGCATCCTGACGAATTGGCAGAACGTGATGTAAAACTGGAAGACTACTTCGGTTATATCTTCGGTATGGGTGAGGGCGCAGAGCTGCAGACCACTCAGGAAGCTCGTGCAGCTATCCGTCAGGGACGTGTAATCCTGGGTATGACTGAGGATGAGGTGACCCTTGCTATGGGTGAGGAACCCAATGAGATTGTACAGGCTAGCACAGGAAAAACTGACTGGATCTACTATCGTTCAAAGGGTAAGTCGCTCTTCATTCATTTTGGAAGAGATGGTCGCGTGGAGAGCTATAACACAGGTAGTTCTACCACTACAAAGAAGAAGACAACTTCTAAGAAAGGTGCTGCCAAAGCGAAGAATGGAACACCGATTGAGGATTAATGAATAAATAAAGAAGGGGCCGCTCATCGAGCGGCCCCTTCTTTATTAGTCTTTCTTATTATTTCTTATTTGAGATAACTTCCATGATCTTGGCTTCCAATTCTTCACAGAGTTCCGGATTATCATTTAGCAGAGCTTTGGCTGCATCACGTCCCTGACCTAGTTTTGTGTTGCCGTAGCTGAACCACGAGCCACTCTTCTTGATGATGTCGTATTCAACACCCAGATCGACGATCTCACCAATTTTCGAGATTCCTTCGCCAAAGGTGATTTCAAACTCTGCCCTACGGAAAGGTGGAGCAACCTTATTCTTTACCACCTTGACTTTCACAAGGTTCCCGATTGGTGTTTCGCCATCCTTCAGGGTCTCTTTCTTGCGAATGTCTATACGCACGGAGGCATAGAATTTCAAGGCATTACCACCTGTTGTGGTCTCAGGATTGCCAAACATCACACCAATCTTCTCACGCAACTGGTTGATGAAGATACAGGTGGTCTTGGTCTTTGAGATGGTAGAGGTCAGTTTGCGCAGAGCCTGACTCATCAGACGGGCTTGGAGTCCTACTGAGGAGTCTCCCATGTCGCCTTCAATCTCCTTCTTTGGTGTCAGGGCTGCCACAGAGTCGATGACAATGATATCGATAGCACTTGAGCGGATCAGGTGGTCTGCAATCTCCAGCGCCTGTTCGCCGTTATCGGGCTGAGAAATCAGAAGGTTGTCGACATCGACACCCAGATGCTCTGCGTAGAAACGGTCGAAGGCGTGTTCTGCGTCGATGAATGCTGCGACACCTCCTGCTTTCTGGCACTCTGCGATAGCATGAATGGCCAGTGTGGTCTTACCAGATGACTCAGGACCGTAGATCTCAATGATTCGTCCCTTGGGATAACCGCCCACACCCAAAGCAGCGTTTAGTCCGATACTACCTGTAGGAATAACCTCTACATTATCTACCTTCTCTTCGCCCATACGCATGATAGCACCTTTGCCGAAGTCTTTCTCGATTTTGGCCATTGCAGCCTGCAGTGCTTTTAACTTCTGCTGTTGCGGAGTCAGTTGCTCCGTAGAATCTTCTTTCTTTGCCATAGCTTTTAGAAATTTAAGAGTTAATACTAATTATAATTCGAGGTCGCCGTCGAACACTTCGTGCCAAGGCAGACCTTGTTTGTTCAGTTGTTCCATGAAAGGATCAGGATCGAAGTCCTCTACGTTCCATACACCAGGCTTCTTCCATATACCTTTGACAAACATCATTGCACCAATCATAGCTGGAACGCCAGTGGTATAGCTGACTCCTTGCATACCTGTTTCCTTATAAGCCTCTTGGTGTTTGCAGTTGTTATAAACATAGTAGGTATGCTCCTTACCATCCTTGATACCACGGATGCGACAACCAATCGAGGTCTCACCCTCATAGTTTTCACCAAGATCTTGTGGATTAGGCAATACGGCTTTCAGGAACTGCAGGGGCACAATCTTCACTTTTGCCGTCTTCCCACTTCCGTCAGCCAAAGGCGCTTCATATTCAATCTCGTCGATACGGCTCATGCCGATGTTCTGAATCACATCGAGGTGTTTGAGGTACTGCTCACCGAATGTCATCCAGAAACGGCCCTGCTTAATGGTGGGATAGTTCTTTACCAGTGACTCCAACTCCTCGTGGTGCAACAGATAACTTTCACGCGGACCAATGTTGGGGTAGGTGAGGGGCTTGTGAATTTCCAACGGTTCTGTCTCAATCCACTGTCCGTCCTTATAGTAGAGTCCTTTCTGGGTAATCTCGCGGATATTGATCTCAGGATTGAAGTTCGTAGCGAAGGCATGATGGTGGTCACCTGCATTGCAGTCTACGATGTCGAGGTAGTGAATCTCATCGAAGTGATGCTTGGCAGCATAAGCCGTATAAACACCAGACACACCTGGGTCGAAGCCACAACCGAGGATGGCTGTCAGACCGGCTTGTTCGAAGCGGTCCTTGTAAGCCCATTGCCATGAGTACTCGAAGTGTGCCTCGTCTTTCGGCTCGTAGTTGGCGGTGTCGAGATAGTTGCAACCACATGCCAGACAGGCATCCATGATGGTCAGGTCCTGATAGGGCAGGGCGAGATTGATGACGAGTTCTGGCTTATAGCTGTTGAAGAGTGCCTTCAACTGCTCAACATCGTCAGCATCCACCTGAGCCGTCTTGATGTCCTTTTTGTAGCCAGCCTTGTGGATATCCTCCACAATCTTGTCACACTTGGCCTTACGGCGACTGGCAATCATAAAATCGGTAAATACATCAGCATTCTGTGCTATCTTGAATGCTGCTACCGTAGCGACGCCTCCGGCGCCAATCATTAATACTTTTGCCATAATTGTTAGTTTTATGTTATTCTGTCTTGATTTCGTCTCCACGGATACCGAGGGCAGCCATCAGCGAGTAGCCGAGCATCTCCTGACGGAAGTTCCCGCCCGTCATTGGCTGCATAGCAAAGACGGTGATGCGCTTTTCTTCATCACTAACCTGACGGAGTGTCTCGCGTACCTTATTATATATAGTAGAGTCCTCTGCATTCGGAACGACCATCATCCGCTTGACCTCCTTCTGTTGGCAGATGAGGTTTAGGGCTTCGATTAGCAGTTGCTCACTGTCGGCAATGTCCTCGATGGTATAGGCATTGAGTATAAATTCGCCTAATTCGCCTTGAAAAGCTTTCCCGGTCAGGTCGTTTGCATAGTGACCTGGGACGAAATTCTCCATTTCGGTCTTTGCTTTCTGATGTATGAACACAACTTGAGTTTCATGGCTACCAGTGCGTAGTCCGCCATCAAGGGCAATACATTCTAACCATCGGGCCATATCGGCCTGCGGTATTCGACGGCCAATCATGCGCTCGAAGTTTACGATGAGGTTGAATGCCACTTTGTCAACGTAATCTGCGTCAACAAGTATCACATTCTCACTCCATTTCTCTTCTTGTAAGTTGTTGTTCATATCAGGCTACAAAGTTACATTAATTTGAGGATTTAACCAAATTATAAAGGATTTTTTAGCATTTCATTTTAGAATTGATATAAATCAACTGGAAAATCATAAATTGTGGGTGAAAAATCAAATATTGGGGGCTGATACTAAAAAATAACTATATCTTTGCAAACAAAACAACTACTGACAGAATAATACCATTAAATGGTACAAAAATCCCCGATGCTAGCATCGGGGATTTTTTGTTTATGATGGCTATTAACAAGGACGCTTTTTGGGAAGATTGAAGGCATCCTGTACTTCTTTCATTTGTTCGAAGGTCATACCATCAGGCTCAGAACCCATGCTGCGAGCACACATGTAGATGTTGGCAGCCTTGCAGAGCACATCAGTTTGGTCGAAGGCATCCATGATATCGGTGCCTACAGCGACCGTACCATGTTTCTCCCACAGCACTACGTCGTGGCTCTTGATCTGTTCGAGGGTAGCCTCTGCCAACTCTACCGAAGAGGGCATGGCGTAGGGTACGATACCGATGCCTAACGGTGCAAAAGCGAGGGTCTCTGGAATCATCGACCATAGTACACGGGTCATCTCGTTACCTTTCAGGAATCGCTGGATGTGACTCATGGCCACAAGTTCGATGGGGTGAGTATGGAGCGTGGCCTTATAGCATGAGCCTGTTTCCAGCAGATAGTTCTGTAAAGCGAGGTGTGTAGGCAACTCAGAGGTTGGCACCACAGGCTCATCAGCGATGACCTCGTAAGAGGCACAGTCGTCGCAGATGCGGATAATACTTCCATTCTGCATGGGGAATTTTGCAAGATCACGCATGCGCTTGCCCGTACCTTTACAATAGAAATACTTGCCTTTCAGCTGGGGTAGGATCATACCTATCTGCTTTATCTCAGAGATGGCCTTCAGAGACTTACATTCGTCGTCCATATATTCAGTGACGTTGACGGTGATGTTACCACCATTGCGTTCTGCCCATCCTTTCTGCCAGAGGTAACCTGTCACCTCGGCAATCTGATCAATGACGGCCTTCAAATCTTTGCGGCCTTCCAATATACTCTTAGACATAATATATATTATTAAGACAGAAATAAAAACATATAATATTTAGAAGTTGTCGCCATAGCGTTCTTTGGTAATCTCTTCGAGGGAACGTCCACGGGTGTTCGGCATGCCAATGAGTCCGACGACGAGTGCAATGGCCAGCAGAGCCACCATGCAGTAGGCAGCTAAGGTGAAACCTTCACCGTTCTCACCATAGATAAAGGTGAAGACAAGCCCCCAGACGGCTGAGAGACCACGAACGATAAAGAACATCAGCCCTTGAGCACCTGCACGGAACTTAGCAGGAAACAGTTCGGAGCCCCAGAGGGCATAGAATACCTGTACTGAACTGCCATTGTTGATACCCCAAAGAATTGTAAAGATCCAGATACCGGCTATACTGGTGATGCTGCCACCAATGACGAGAATCCAGGCGGTCAGTGCTGCTGCCAGTCCTATCACGTAAAACAGACGGTGAGCTACCTTGTCGACAAAGAATGAGATGATGAACGTGGTAACGACAACGAAAACCCAGCTCACACAGCTCAACATGTTGGCCATCTTGTTGCTTAAACCCCCTGCTGTCTCATAGACATGAGGCATAAAGAATCCCATGACGGAAGCAACGAGGTTCCACGTCAGATAGATGGTAGCCAAGAAAATGACTGACCTGACGGCCACGCGGTTTGTGAACAACATCTTGATATTGTCGACAATACCGCTCTTGTCCTTTTCTTTGTTAGCTTTGAATTCTGCACTTTCCTGCAACTGACGCTGGAGGTTCCAAGCCACGAAGGCGACAACGAAAAGTGTGAAGAAAACCACGCGAGAGGAGAAGGCATTGACAGCCTCAATACTCATGTCGGCACCGCCAAAGAAGTGGGCTATAGAAACTACCATGCCGTATAGAGGCCCGTTAGGATCAACATCATTTCCAGGTGCGAAAAGCATACCGAAAAAGAGAATGAGCATAGGGCCGATACCCCATGACATCTGGGAGATACAGATATTGCGACCGCGGTTGCTGACCTCACTAGATTCGCTGATGTACGTCCACGAAGCCGGCACGCCGATACCAACAGAGATACCAGTAACTAGGAAACCGCAGAGCAGCATGGGGTAGCTGAATGACAGCATGATGATGAGCACGCCGAGCATGTAGACTAGCAGGTTATAGGTAAAAATGAACTTACGTCCGAACTTGTCTGCCAGGAAACCACCGATGATGGCACCGATAGCGGCGCCTAAGGCATTTGCACTGAGGGCGTTGAGCCATCCAAGATGCATCTCGGACAGTCCTAAGTAGTTCTGCCACAGGGTAATGCCGCTGGAACCTGCCACGATGGCACCGGCATCAAGATAGTTATTGAGAGACACGGCGAGTGTGCTCTTTAAGCTTCCACTTTTCTTTGCCATATTCTTGATGGGATTGATGGGTTAGCGCTTGCTGGTGACGTCTTTTTCGTATTGCTGGATGGCTGCGATGTACTCTTCGCCAACGGGCACATTGTTCTTCAGGTTGAAGTAATCGAACACAGCGCCAAACGGCAGACTCTTTGCTTCTTCCATCAGGGCGAGACGCTCGAAATTCTGTCCATTATCCTCGTATTCGCGCAGCTTCTGTTTCGGTTCGAGCAGTGCTTGGAGGATACATTTCTGTGTGGCACGGGTTCCAATGATGTAGGCACCAATACGGTTAATTGAAGCATCGAAATAGTCAAGACCTACATGGGCACGGTCCAAAGCATCGCTACGGACGAGTTCCTTGAAGAGATCCAACGTTTGGTCGTTCATGATGGTCACGTGGTCTGAGTCCCAGCGAACGGGTCGAGACACATGCAACATCAGTTCTGGTACGTACATGAGCAATGTTGAAACGAAGTCTGACACATTCTCCGTGGGTTCATAGTGACCTGTGTCGAGGGTAAACATCTGTTTGCGGGTAGCGCAGTAGGCTGTATAGAAATCGTGTGAGCCTACGGTATAGCTCTCTAGTCCAATACCAAAGAGTTTGGCCTCAAAGCAGTTCTTCACGCCATCGAGTTTCTCTGCCATAATCTCATCGAGTGAAGCTGCGAGAATCTCACGGTATTTCTTACGTTGTACAGGCATGTCCTTTGAACCGTCGTGAACCCAAATGTTCATGATACAATGATCGTTCTGTGCCTTACCCATGGCATCTGCAATACGACGACAACGCTTGGTATGCTCAATCCAGAAATCACGGATACCTTTATCAGGATTCGACAATGTGAGGTTACCACTCTTTGGGTGGGAGAAACTGGTAGAGTTGAAGTCGAGCTTCATATTGTTTTCCTTGGCCCACTGGATCCAACTCTCAAAGTGCTTAACGTCTACCTGGTCACGATCCACGAATTGATTACCAAAGTCTCCATAAATTTCATGAAGGTTTAGACGGTGATTTCCTGCGATAAGCGTTTTCACGAATTCTATGTCTTTGCGTACCTCGTCTATATTACGGGCGCGACCAGGATAGTTTCCTGTAGTCTGGATGCCACCTGAGAGCGCATCATTACGCTCAAAACCTACCACGTCGTCTGTCTGCCAGCAGTGCAATGAGATTTGCTGCTTTTGGAGCAGGTCAAGTACTGCATCAGTGTCCACTCCGACGGCTGCATAGCGATCTTTTGCTATGGCATAAGCTTTTTCAATTTGTTCTGTTTTCATAATTCGTTTTTTTATTTCTGATTACTTTGATTATTCTGATAATTTCTGGAATGTTAGGAAGGCCTGATTCCAAATAGCCTCGTCTGTTGGCTCGTATTTTACCAGTTTCAGTGAGTTGGCGATAATCTGACGCATCTCCCAGATGTCATTCACCAAATGGGCTGCCTTTGCCTGTAACATAATATTGCCGATAGCAGTACCTTCCTGAGGCCCAGCCAAAACGGTGGCGCCTGTAGCATTGGCCGTAAACTGGTTCAGATATTTGTTGAGGCTCCCTCCACCGATGATATGAAGTACTTCAAGCTTGAAGGGGGCAAATTCCTGCATCCACTGGAACACCTGTTTGTAGCGTAGGGCCAGCGAGTCGAAGATGCAACGGCATATTTCTGCAGGTGTTTCAGGCACAGGCTGGTTTGTCTGACGACAATATTGTTGGATGGCATCGATCATGGAGTCTGGGTTTGCAAACTGCGCGTCATCAGGGTTGATGATACTACGGAATGCCTCAACTTGCATCGCAGAACCTTGCAGTTCAGGATGGGAGAGTTTTTGTACTTCTTCTGGCCATTCCTTACGACAGCGTTCATAGAGCCACATGCCGCAGATGTTCTTCAGAAAACGGGTCGTTCCTTCGATGCCACCTTCGTTGGTGAAGTTGCGTTCGTAGCTCAGGTCGTTGATGATAGCATCCTTTGTCTCAATACCCATCAGACTCCAAGTGCCGCTTGAAAGATAGGCGAATTTCTCGTTTTTGGCAGGGACGGCAGCCACAGCGGAACCTGTATCGTGGCCAGCCACAGCAATCACAGGTATAGCGCCTAAACCTGTGAGTTTCTGTACTTCATCTGTCAACACACCAATACATGTACCAGGATAGACCATCTTGCCGAACTCCGAACGAGTCAACCCTAAGGATGACAAGAGACGTTCATCGAGTTGCTTAGTGCGAGGATCCAGCAATTGTGAAGTCGACGCGATGGTATATTCGCACACCTCGTTACCTGTAAGCATCCAACTTAAGGCATCGGGTACGAACAAGATCTTCTTTGCATACTTCAAAGCGACATTGCCTTCCTGTCTCATGGCATAGAGTTGGAAGATAGAATTGAAGTTCATCAGTTGAATACCTGTGATGTCATAGACCTCTTTTCGAGAAATGATATGCTGCAGGTAGTCATCCATCGCATCGAATGTAATTGGATCGCGATAAGCACGCGGGTTTCTGAGAATAGCGTTGTCTTCGCCAATCATCACGAAGTCTACACCCCAGGTGTCGATGCCGATGGAGGTGATTGCCAATCCTCGCTGAGCCACCTCTTTCAAACCACGGATAATCTCAAAATAAAGGGCGTAGATGTCCCAATAGAAATGGCCGCCCTGTTCAATGAGGTTATTGGGGAAGCGGGTTATTTCCTCCAGATGGAACTGTCCTCTATCAATGCTGCCGATAATTGTTCTTCCACTAGTTGCTCCCAGGTCGACAGCAAAGAAATACTGTTTCTGATCCATATTTGTTTTCAGTGATTGTTTTGCAGTTTGTAATTTGTGAATGCAAAGGTACTAACATTCTAATGGCTCCACCTTTGTTATTTGATTTTTCATCTCGAAATTTTGATAATGGCTCTTGGCGCTGTCGAATATTTGTTGTATCTTTGCAGCAAAATTCCAAACAATCACTTAAAAAATTAGTAAAATCCATGTCTATTCTGACTATTTTGATTGTCGCCGTTTTCTGTATAGGTTATTTGTGTATAGCCTTAGAGAGCTTGACGAAGATTAACAAGGCAGCTATTGCCTTGCTTATGTGTGTATTATGCTGGACGCTTTTGATGACAGGTCCTGCGATGTATTATCCTTCGATAGCCGAGGGCAATGTGATTCACCACATTGCTGAGGTTATCGAGCATCACTTGGGCGATGCTGCAGGGACGCTTTTCTTCCTGATGGGTGCCATGACCATTGTGGAGATTGTCGACTCCAACGGTGGTTTCAACTTTGTGCGAGACACAATGAAGACTCGTTCCAAGCGTAAACTCATGTGGCGTATGGCCTTTATGACCTTCTTCTTATCAGCCATTCTTGATAATCTGACCACGAGTATCGTAATGATCATGGTGCTTCGCAAACTGGTTCAGAGTCGGGAGGATCGTTTGATCTATGCTGCCCTCGTTGTAATCTCCGCCAATTCCGGTGGTGCTTTCTCACCAATCGGTGACGTCACAACCATCATGCTGTGGATTAAGGGCGTGATTACGACGCAAGGTGTGATTACAGAGATTTTCATTCCGTCGTTAGTATCGATGCTGATTCCTGCCTTCATCCTGCAATATCAGTTGAAGGGGAAGTTCGATAAGGAACAGAATCTGCCTAAAGCTGATGTGAGTCATTTCACTAAGACCCAACGTGATATTATCTTCTGGCTCGGTGTTGGAGGCTTGTGTTTCGTGCCAATTTTCAAGACCCTTACCCATCTGCCACCGTTTATGGGTATCCTGCTGGTTTTGGGTGTTCTCTGGACTGTCACAGAGATTTTCCATTATAACACATCTGAAGATGATACGATGGCTAAGCGTGTTAGCGATCTGCTATCGAAAATAGACTTGTCTACCATTATGTTCTTCCTTGGTATTTTGATGGCTGTAGCTGTGCTGCAGGAGATAGGTGTGCTGACAGCTCTCGGACAAGGTTTGAATGAGGCCTTCGCAGGCAACTATTACCTGATCAATGGTATTATTGGTGTGTTGTCGAGTATTGTCGACAATGTGCCTCTTGTGGCTGGTTGTATGGGCATGTATCCTGTTGCTGCTGAAGGTGCGATGGCTGTCGACGGTATCTTCTGGCAATTGCTAGCTTATTGTGCCGGTGTCGGTGGCTCAATGCTGATTATTGGCTCCGCAGCTGGCGTGGTCGTGATGGGATTGGAGAAAATCACCTTTGGCTGGTATATGAAAAAAATTACCTGGATAGCCTTTGCTGGTTATCTGGCAGGTATCTTAATCTACTGGGTTGAGCGTATGCTGTTCTTCTAAACCTGACTGCGGGCTTCACTCGGCTTGCATCCCATCTTCGCCTTGAATTTGGCAGAGAAATAGTCTGGCGACTCAAAATTGAGTCGGTAGGCTATTTCTTTTATGGTGAGGTCCGTGGTTGATAATAGCTCCTTGGCACGTAGCAACCGCAAGTCCTGCTGATAGGTAGCAGGCGACAGACCTGTATATTCCTTAAATAATTTTCTGAAATTACTATAGCTCACACCTAAGTCTTCTGCAATTTTCTGGATCGTAAGATCGCTTTCCAGTGATTCGCGGATACGAAGACGGGCACGGTTGATCATATCTACATGCAGATGGTTTTTATTGAGTTCGATGTTGCGTTCAAGAGAATACATCATCCCAATAAGGTAATTGACAATGCCAGCCATGAGTTGCTGTGAATAGGCATTCTCTTTTGTGGCCTCATCGAGGGCTCTTTGATAGAGCGACTCTAGGACAAAAGAATAGCCGACATGATAGATGGGTTTCTCGGGTGTGAGAAATCCTGCAGTCACACGATCGTCCATATTCTTCCCTTTGAAACCAATCCAGTGGCTCTTCCAACCTGTGTGGGGATTCGGATGATAGGTATGCCATTCGCCAGGGAAAAGCAGAAACATGTCGCCAGCTTTAATCGTTGTTTCTGGGCAATGAGCACTTTTGAAAACCCCTTCGCCCTCGGGATTGTAGAGTAACTGGTATTCGTCAAGTACTCTTCCTTTTTCGAGATTGAAATAATAGCCGTCAGCATGTCCTTTCGTGGGATAGTCCTCTCCGGGAGCAATCTCTTCATACCCTACAGTACTGACGGTTAGTCCCCATAGGGCATCGCGCTCGTTGGCTAGCAAATAGCTACTTGTCTGCATCTTTTCCTGTTTTTATGATTCAGTTATCTCACAAGGAATCCATAGCCAGAATGTAGAACCATGTCCTTCACCTTCCGAGGTCAGTCCTATTTCACCGCCACAACGTTCGGCAATAGCCTTACAAATAGAGAGACCAAGACCTGTTCCTTGCACAAAGTCGTTGAGTTTGACAAAACGCTCGAAGACTGATGTCTGTTTCTCCTTGGGAATACCGGCGCCCGTATCTTCGCAATAGAAGTAAAGACCATTCTGAGACTGGCCGTCATTCACAGAACGCGCTTCTTGACGATACCCAACCTTGATATGTCCTTCGTGGGTATATTTCACGGCATTGGTGGTGAAGTTAGTCAATACCTGTTGAATACGTCCTTTGTCGAGTGAGGTATGGAAGCTAGCGTAAGGATTGTCCTTGATAAACTCAACGCCAGGTTCTTGTACACGTTGGGCGAGCGTCTGACAGATATCATTGAACACCTGAGCGAAGTCGCATTCCTCTGGTTTGATAGCCAGAGCTTGTCCCATGTTCGAGGCTTCAAGAATATCATTGATGAGGCGTAGCAGCATGTCGCAGTTGTTACGAATAATGCGGATGAACTCCATGCGCTCTTCCTGTGTGTCCACCATCGGAAGCAGATCGCTGAAGCCTACAATGGCATTCAATGGCGTACGTATTTCGTGCGTCATATTGGCAAGGAACGCACTCTTCAGACGTCCGGAATCCTCAGCACGGATTGTTTCTTCCTTCAGTTTCTGTTGGATGGACACCAATTCTGTGATGTTACGCGCAACGCCAAAAAAACCCGTCAGTTTGCTATTGTTGTCAAAGATAGGAATACCGCTGAGGGCGTGCCAACTGGATTCCAGACTGACTGGTGTCCTATTGAAGCGGCGGATGATATTGAACTCCTTACCTCTCATTATAATCTGGAGCAGATTGTTATTTGCATTCTCGTGTTCACTAGGATCTATGCCATCAATATAGTCTTGGTAACTAAAGGAGAATTCCACCTTACGAAGTGAGCGTGACAGATGGATGGCCCTGTCATCAAGATTAAATCTCCATACATACATCTTGCTCTTTTCCAGCAGGTATTGTAACTGGTTCTCGTATGTGTTGGCCGCATCGTTGATCTTGCGCATCTCGATATCATGTTTCCGCTGCTCGAGATAGAGAAGACGCTCGTCAGTGATGTCACGCGCTGTGATGATATAGTAAATGATACGATTATTGTTAACGACGGGGAAAACACGGAATTCAATATATATATCGATATTGGCTTGAGGAATGACAAGGTGTTGACATACATGGAAATCCTCATGGCTTTCTGGTGAGAAATCATCTTTTAGGATAGGCATGTCTGTCAAACGTGTCTGACGATACATATCCTCTCCTAGCACATTGATACCACTTATCTTTCGCATCTGGTCATTGGCATCGATAAAGCATTGGTTAGCATCATAAAACGACATGGCGATAAGACTGGTCTTGAAGATCGTGATATATCGTTCACCTGCCTCTCTGGCATTGCGCTCTTCCATGATATCGTGGGTGACGTCTTTCACGGAGTTGACAATGTAGCGGGGCTTGCCATTCTCCATTTCCACGATAGAGTTACCATGCAGATATCGCCAATCGGGCTTCTCTGGTGTTCCCGCATTCCACTGCCTTTTGAGTTCTGCACTTTTCTTGTCTTTCGTTAACTCCCGCATGGTATCCCTAAATTCATTGCGTTGCTCAGGCAGGATTCGCTCGATAAACTCCTCTATAGTCAAACCCTCTGGAGGTAGCAAGTTGCCATATACATTATGGGCGTGATGATTCTTCAGGTCGTGTTCAATCACATAGTAGTTACCCATGCTCAAGGCCTGTGTCATCATGTTATTGATATCTTTACTCTTGTCGATGGCCTTTTGTACACGAATACGAATTAAGCGGCTTAATAAGAGTGAGATCAGTCCCACTATAATGGCACCTGCGATGATATAGATGGGGAGGGTTGATGTGTCGTTATGCTCCCGTTCCGGATGGAACCACTTATCATAAATCTTCTCCAATTGTCCAGCCTGTTCAAGACGGGCGTATTCATCATCAATGGCATCAATCAAATCCTTGTCGTAGCCTATCAGACGTAGTTCGCCTGGTGGAATGTCAGTTATATCAGTTACCAGATTGTCGAGCCCGAATTCTTTCAATTTCCTTTGAATGGGTATCTCTCCCCAAAGGAAATAGTGATATGTGCCTCTTTGTACGCCTAAAAGTGCTTCTTTTGGCGAGTGGTATTCAATGGTAAACGCGGGATTCGGGTCCGTCATCAGGATACGGATGGGTGCATAGTCATTTGCCTTCATAATGAGTGTATCCTTCACTCCCATCGAGTTGATTTTCGTCAGCGGTTTTTCTTCAGGGCGCCTGACTGCGACAATACGGTAGAAGTGAAGCAGGTTGCGCGTCATGACATAGGGGCGCTTCATATAATTAAAAGAGAGGGCAAAGATAAGGTCTGCTTCACGACGCTCAAAGGTTTCTGTAGCGAGATACCACTCCTGCATTATATAACGGTGAGGGATTTGCAGACGGTCGAGGATGATGTTAAGCACTTCAATATTATAACCGTCAGGTTCGCCTTTGTCGTTTCTGAACTCGTAAGGTGGAAACTCCCAGTCACTGACAATCACGAGCGGCTGATCTTCCGTGTATTCATGTCTTTGTTGGGCTGTCACAGTCATCAGGGAGCCATAAAGCATGAAAAGCATCACTAGTATGCTCGTCCTCCAAACTATATGATTGAATATTCTTTTCATTGACTTTCCACGTTTCATTCTTGCTTTTTATTTCTCACAACTTCTGTTGCTCTACAGGGGATAGAGAACCATACAGTGGTACCTTTGCCTATTTTGGACTTGATGTTGATGCTGCCGCCCATCTGCTGAATCAATTCATAACAGATACTGAGCCCTAATCCAGAACCACTGCTGGCACCTGTTGCAAACCGCTCGAAAATGGAGGGAAGCAACTTCTCTTCGATACCTTCACCAGTATCCTCGACGGCGATGATCAAACGGTCGCCGATATAGTCGATTCTTGCATGAACGGACCCTTCGTTTGTATATTGGCAGGCATTGAGGATGATCTGATCGAGGATGACGTTGATGTTTTGCTCGTCAATCTCCACGCATAGTTGTTCATATGGATTTTCCACGAGATACTCCACGTTTGGCTTCTGGTTTATTCTCCAACTGGCTTGGCAAACCATGTCAAAGGTCTTGGCGAAATCTGTGAACTGTGGTTTGATTTCTATCATCTTGGCATCGAGGCGAGAAAGGAAGAGGATATTGTTAATCAGCCTCAGAAGTATACGTGAATTGTCTTTTATCTCATTGATGAAGATTCCCTCGTCATCCGTTGTGTGGTCCATCTGAAAGAGCTCAGCAAAGCCCACGACTGCATTGAGTGGTGTACGGATTTCATAACTCATATTGCGGAGGAAGGCATTTTTCACCGTTTCCACTTCTTGAGCTTTGACGGTTTCCTTAGCCAATTCCTTTTGGGTATGCATGATCTCACTGACATCACGGCACATGCCAAAATAATACTTGGCTATGCCACTATCGTCGATGATAGGTATCATGTGCATCTGCAGACATAGCTGATAGCCGCCCTTAATGCGCAGATTGGTATGGATGGTGGCTTCGATTGGTACAATGGAGCGATTGTCCATGCTCATGATGATACGGCTCACCATCTGTTTGTCGCCCTCATGAGTCAGTGCGATGGCGCGCTGCTGAGTAATATCATATTCTATATGTTCAATTTCGCTATAAATAGCCAACTGATGGGTGTCAGGATAATAGTTCATCATACGTACACCACCTACTTTCAGCACATAGTTGATATTGTTGATATAGGTCGTTACCTCCTCATTCGCCTTAGCCAGTTGCTGCAAGTTTTTCTGTTGTTGCAGATAGGAATTGGCTACCTCGGTCATATCACGTCCGGAACTGTAAATACCCATCAGATGGCCGTTTTCGTCTCTCACGGGTACGACTTGTAATTCGTAATATAGCTTTTGACCTTTGATCAGACTCTTAAACACACGATTATCATTTCTGTCAGCTTTGAAAATCTGGGTAAGATAGGTGTATTCCATTTTCTCTACATCGAGGTCGGGGATACCCAGCACGTCACGAATATTAAACTGTCTTGCAACCAGTTGCTCGAGCGTACTGTTAAACGTACGACATGCTTTGCCGTTGAGGTTACGGAGGTCGCCTTTATTATCATAATAGACCATGTCCACCAGTACAGAACTGAAGATTGCTTGGTAACGCAACATATTGTCATTAGCAGTATAACGCATCCGTTTCTCTTCCGTGATATCACTTCGTGTACCGATGAGGACGGCCGGTCGCCCGCTTTTGTGGTAGCGTAGCACGGACAAAGTCATCGTATACTCTCTGGATTCACCTTCTTTTTCACTTTTTGTCCGCAGGTCAATGGTGTCGTTTTCTTTCTCGCCGCGGACAATGTGGTTGATGGCTTCAACCAGATGTTCAAAGTCTTCCATTACATATTGTTGTGCCACCTCCTGCATAGTGAGATCGCCTTTTGGAATACCGTTTTCGTCTAGTTGGGTAAATATCTTACTATAGATATCGTAGGTCCAGCAGCGCACATTACTGGTTTTCAGGATCAGTGACAAACGGGCATTCTTCTTGCGCAAGTCTTTCGTTAGCCTTTTTTCCCTAATTCGATAGAAGAAATAGTAAAGCATAAAGAAGGCCGAAAATGCCGCTACAGCAGCCGCTAATTTCCAGACCCAAGAAGGGATACCTGTTTCGACGCGCTCCGGATAGAACCATTTGTTCTGGATGCTCTGCAACTTTTCTTCTGACAGTAGAACGGCATAGATGCTGTCCAACTGATTCAGCAATCGCTTATTTCTAGAGATAAACCTATATTCTCCATGAGGGATGTCGATAGGTGAGAGTTCCAGATTTTTGATCTGGTACTTATGGATGAGCCATTTCAGCGACATTGTGTTCCATACAATCTCATTGGTGGGGTCAGCACTGGCTCTTTGGATGGCCTCCTTCATGTCGTCGAAGCCCCAGGCATTGTCGCCCCAACCTCTATCTTGCATAAGATGGTGACTGAAACTACCTGTATGTACGATAACCCTATGATTGCTCAGATCCTGAAAAGACTTGACAACGGGCTCCTTGCCTTTTTGGTGAACCACGCTGTGGGTAAACAGATGGATAACCGACCGCCCATATTCTCCATATTCATGGTGGAAATTAGCTTCCATACCGAATATCAGATCAGACTTGCCTTCTTTCAGGTCACTGAAAGCGTCTAATGTCGGCTTGAGCTTGATGATATAGGGAATGTCGAGTCGTTTAAAAATCAGCTTCAGCAAGTCGATATTATAACCGTCGGGTTCGCCGTTTTCATTCAGGAAGGTGTAGGGCCATAGATCCCATGCATCCTCGTAAACCAGCGGACGTTCAACGGAGAAAACCACAGTGCTGTCGTTCTGTGCCTGTGTCGTCAACGGTGAGAGGCTGAAGACAAACAATAGGATGATGACTTTCACGATTGTGGGTACCCACATCCAGAAGGTTGAGCCTTTCCCCTCACCTTCAGATTCCACACCAATCTTGCCGCCACATTTCTCACTGATGGCCTTGCAAATGCTTAGTCCCAGACCTGTACCCTGTACGTAGTCGTTGAGCTTAACAAAGCGTTCGAACACCTTTTTCTGGTCTTCTTTTGGGATACCTGCTCCTGTGTCTTCACAGTAGATACGGATGCCTTCGCCCTGCTTGATATAGCCCACTTTGATATGTCCCTCTTGGGTGTATTTTATGGCATTGGTTACGAAATTGGTGATGACCTGTTGAATACGACCTGGGTCGAGATGGGCAGGGAATGTCTCATAGGGATTATCCTTTATAAATGCCACTTGAGGGTTCTGAACACGTTCTTCGCAAGTGGTACAAATGTCATTGAATGTTTTTGAAAAGTCGATGTCCTCAGACTTGAGGGAAATGCCTCCGGAATCTACTGACGAGAGGGCCAGCAGGTCGTTGATCAATCGCATTAGCATGTCGCAGTTGTTCATGATTACACGGATAATCTCCTGCTTCTCTTCCCGTGTCTCTAGCATAGGCAGCACATCCGAGAATCCTACAATCGAGTTGAGTGGGGTGCGTATCTCATGGGTCATGTTGGCCATGAAAGTACTCTTCATCATACCCGACTGGTTGGCGCGCTCCGTCTCCTGTTTCAGTTGTTCTTGTTTTTGCATGAGTGTTGTCATGTTGCGAATCACACCATAACATTCTACAAGTTTGCCGTTTTCATCGAAATGTGGCAGGATGTCCAACATGTTCCACTGGGGTTCATTGCTCTCATGAAAGATCGGTCGTGTATGACAGAGGTGGGCTGTGGGCTTGGCGAAATAGATATCAGGTTGGTGAAGACCTTTTGCTATCAGACTGTCGTCTATGAAAAAGGATTCCAGTTCTTTGAAACTCATCACCTTTTCGGGTACGGAGAGTTTTTTGTAGAATGCAATCTCACCCTTGATAGTATCAGCACGCCAGAACCGCATGTCACACTCCTCCATCAGATACTGCAACTCGTTCTCATATTGTTGTATTTCCTCATTTTGGTGGCGGATATAGGCCTCGTTCTCACGGTTTTTGATATAGAGGTCGCGTTCTTGTGTCAGATCGCGAATCGACATGGTGATATACAGTAATTGTCCCTGTTCGTCGTGGATGGTGTGCAGCATGGTCTCGGTATAGCAGTTGACACCTCGTTCCGGTATCACGGTTTTTGCACAGAAAGAGACATCATCAAGTTCCTTCTTGTTGAGGTATTCACCGATGGAGGGTATTTCATAGATTACCCTGTCGTAATAAAACGGATCCTTCTCTGACTGAAACTTAAGAATCTCACGTGTCTTCTCATTAACGTTCAGCATTCGACCGTCCTTATCGAAGAAAGCCAGACCCACAATCGGCTGTTCATAGATGTTACGGTATCTGTCGGTGAGTTCTGTATTACTCTGATCCTGGGTTATCTGCTCAGTCTGATCTGTCAACACGCAGAAGATATTCGTAGGAGTTTTCATCGTAGGATTGGCGTATTCTGCAATTCCGAGGTCTCGGTAATAGCGCCAGCCTTCTTTGCCTTTCCCTTGGTTAATGTCCCATCGGAATATACATTGTGCCGTCTTCTCGCCAGATATCAACTTCTTACAAAAATCTAAATAGATATGACGGTCTTCAGGATGAATATAGTTGAGGCTCTCATTAAAGCTCATACCTTCATTAGGCAGGAAGTTCCCGTGCATATTCACGGCAAAACGGTCGCGGATTGAGAGCCGAAGCACAAAGTTGTTGCTCATGTTGAGTGTATGCTTCATGATGGCAGACAAGTCCTTGGCCTGTTCCGATTTCCGTCGGATGCGGAGAATACTGATACGATTGAATCCCCAGATAAGTATAAAGAGGAAGAATATCAGCAAAATAATGAGTATCGATGCACTGTCGATGCCATTGTTGGATTCTATAGTGGATAGGAGTATATTCATCTGTTGCAGTCCGTTATGTCAAGATTTCTGTTTTCTTATCGAAACTGGCCATTTCACAAGGTATGCTGATGTAGAAGGACGAACCCTTGCCCAGTTCTGATTGCAATTCGATGGTGCCGTTCATCTGCTCCACGAGTTCTTTCACGATGGGCATGTCAAGGCCAGTGCCCTGGCGTTGTACGTCTTCATCGTGCACGAAACGGTCGAATATCTTGCTCAGCGCTTTTGCTGAAAGGCCAGGACCAGTATCCTCAATGGTGATCATCAGTTCGCCGTGCCTGTATTCGTATTTTGCACGTATTGTTCCCTCTTGGGTGTGGGTAGCAGTGATAACACATATCTTCGTGATAACCATCTCTAGATTCTGTTGGTCGATGTTGACCATCAGTTGGTTATAGGGATTCTCCACGGAGATTTTTACATTAGGCGAGATGTTAGCCCACCCCATGTAACACCATCCTTCGAAAAGCATGGCGAAATCGCAGAACTGGTAGTTGTGCTCGATCATTCTGGCATCGAGTCGGGAGATAAACAGAATATCGTTGATCAGCTGCAGTAGAGTACCCGTGTTCTTTCTGATTTCCTCAGCAAATATGGGTTCGTCTTCTTCATTGTGTTCGCTATTAAACAAACCTGCGAAACCAATTACGGCATTCAGTGGGGTACGCAACTCGTAACTCATGTTCAATAAGAATGAGTTTTTCAGTTGCTCTGTTTCCTGGGCCTTTGCCGATTCTTCTTTCAGCTTCATTTCTGTGTATGTCATTTCTGTCTCGTTGCGGCACATGCCAAAATAGTGAGTTACCTCACCCGCCTTATTAGTAATGGGCATCAAGTTGAAGTTCAGGAAGACGTGCCGTCCAAAATCATCGTGTAGTACTGTCTCGAAAGTCGCCGTTATCACCCCTTTCCTGCAGTTGTCCATACGGATGAACAAGCCTCTGGCCCTGCGACGCTCTTCGGGTTTGATGAGTGAGAGGGCACGCACCTGTGTCAGACAGTATTGGGCTTGATTCAGGTCGTTTGACACCTTTAATACATGGGTGCTGGGGTCATAGTTCATCATTCGTACATCACTCACCTTCAGTGAGTAGTTGATATTGCGGATATACGATTGAATGTCCTCCGTTGTTTGTTTTAGCTGTCGGGCGACGGCCTTCTGACGGTGTTGCGAAAGTACCATTTCCGTGATGTTTCGGCCGGCTAGAACTACACCGGCAAGTTCACCCTGATGATTGTGGAAGGTCGACACGCTTTGTTCGTAGTAAACTTTGTCCTGCCCCTCTTCGAAAGTGCCCATCGGGCGGTCGATGTCCTTCACCTTGGTAATCGACGACGTGTACATTCTGTCGAGCGTTTGGAAGTCCACACCTTTCAGGGCGGGCAGGTCTGCTAATGTCAGTTTTGAGTCGATCAATGCTTGCTTGTCCTTCACGGCAAGCATCTCACAGGCCTTGTCGTTGATTTCTGTCAGTACACCATTGGCATCGAAATAGATCATGTCGATGAGCGAGGTGTTGAATACAGTGTGATACATCAGGGCTAGGTTCCGGGTGCTTTCCGCTTTCTCTTGATCTTCGGTAATGTCTTGTTGGGTGCCAAGTAGCACCGTGGGCTTGTTGCGCTGATCATAGCGCAAGATGGAAATCGTAACGTTGTATATATGTGGCTTGCCGTCTGCTTCCTTGTCGGGGACGCTTTTCACCGTAATTGAACCGAAGCGCGATTCCCAATTGCAGATGTCTTGTATAATCTTGCGCATATTTTGGAAATCATCGCGGTCGTAGTATTGCGAGAAGTCGAAGGGAATGTAAACGGTCTCTTTTTGTCCGTGCTCCGAGAATCGGGAGAAGGTTTTCTTATTGACATTGTAGGTCCATGTCTGTGTCTTGCTTGATTCGAGAATCATGGCCAACTGAGCATTTATTCGTTCCGTTTCATTGCTTACCTGTTTTTCGCGGAAATAGTATATGCGATTGTAGAATAGCATGACGAAAACGGAAATGAGGAAGGCGGCTACGGCGTAGGCTACAAGGTGACGAGCGTCGAAAGCTGCACGTACGTTTTCCATTTGGGCATGAACCATGAGGGGCAGCATGACTGCCACGCAAAAGAATAGAAGCCTTTGTTGATATTTATTGCGCATAATTGGGTTTCCAGTCTTGTAGTAATCATGCGCAAAGATACGATTTTATGTTTAAATTACAAAATGTTTCGCAAAAAAAAACACAAATTGCCCCATGTTTGAGGCAATTTGTGCAAAAAAAGTGTCAGAAAGTGCCTAAAGTGGGTAATCTTCGAAGGCATAGAGGATGGTTGAGAGGTAGCGCTCGCCGGTGTCGGGTAGCAGTACAACGATTTTCTTTCCTTTGTTCTCCGGACGTTTTGCCACTTGGATGGCCGCATAGAGTGCAGCGCCTGCAGAGATACCTACCAGAAGACCTTCCTGCTGGGCAATCTCGCGACCTGTGCGGATAGCATCGTCATTCTCCACGTCGAACACCTCGTCGATGACGTTAGCGTCGTAGGTCTTGGGCACAAAGCCTGCACCTATACCTTGAATTTTGTGGGGACCGCTTTGGCCGCCATTCAGCACAGGACTTGACTTCGGCTCTACAGCAATGATCTTCACGGTGGGGTTCTGTTCCTTCAGGTATTTACCCGTGCCTGAGATGGTGCCGCCTGTACCCACACCACCAATGAAGATGTCTACCTGACCATCGGTGTCTCGCCAAATCTCGGGGCCCGTGGTAGCATAGTGCTTAGCAGGGTTCGCAGCATTTTCAAACTGCTGTAGAATCACAGCACCGGGAATTGAATCGCGCAGTTCCTCGGCAGCGCGGATGGCACCTGGCATGCCGTCTTTTCCTGAGGTGAGACGTACCTCGGCGCCGTAAGCTTTCACAAGGTTTCTACGCTCCACACTCATGGTCTCAGGCATGGTAAGGATAAGGTGATAGCCTTTGACGGCCGATACCAGTGCCAGTCCTACGCCCGTATTACCGCTAGTTGGCTCGATGATGGTGGCGCCGGGTTTCAGAATGCCTTTGGATTCTGCATCCTCGATCATCGCCAGCGCGATACGGTCCTTTACGCTACCGCCGGGGTTGAAAAACTCTACTTTGGCAATCACGGGTGTTTCAAGACCCTTTGCCTGAGAATACTTGTTGAGCTCTAAGAGTGGGGTGTTGCCGACGAGCTCGGTCAGCTGCTTTGCAATCTTTGTCATAATCCTTACCATTTAAATGAATGAATGTTTCTGGGTGCAAAGGTACGGCGAATTTTTCAATCCACCAATAACACAATAGTGCTATTTCATATACCACATTTATGGTATTTTGCCCGAAAAAGCTCTACAACCTTATTTATATATAGCAAAAATGTATAATAAAAAGTGTAAAACATTTGGTCGTTTCAAGGAAAATTCCTACTTTTGTCAACAGAAAATTTTAAAACCATCGATTTATGTTAGACGTAAAAGAGACTTTAAAGAAGAGTGAAGAGAGAATGGAGATGGCTGCACTGTTCCTTGAGGAGGAGTTGAATCGCATTCGTGCAGGCCGTGCAAACGTGGCCATTCTCGATGGAGTAAGGGTTGATTCCTACGGCAGTAAGGTGCCCCTGAACCAAGTAGCAAACGTGAGTGTGCCCGATCCCCGTACCATTGCTATTAAGCCATGGGATCCAAAGGAGATCCGCAGTATTGAGAAAGCCATCATGGATTCAGATGTGGGCATTACCCCAGAGAACAATGGTGAGGTAATCCGTCTCAATATCCCTATTCCCACTGAGGAGCGTCGTCGCGATCTTGCTAAACAGTGTGCCAAGATTGCTGAGAAGGCTAAGGTTGAGGTGCGCAATGTGCGTGGCGATATCAAGGACAAGTTAAAGAAAGCTATCAAGGACGGCCTCTCTGAGGATAACGAGAAAGATGCAGAACTTGAGTTGCAGAAAATTCACGATAAGTTTATCAAGAAAATTGATGATCTTCTTGCTGCAAAGAACAAGGAAATTATGACCGTATAATGCACGGCCTCGTTATTAAAAATACTGGCAGCTGGTACACCGTCCTAACGGACGATGGCCAGTTGTTTGATTGTAAGGTGAAGGGAAATTTTCGTCTGAAGGGTATCCGTAGCACCAACCCGGTTGCTGTGGGTGATCGTGTTGAGATCGTTTCCAACCCCGAAGGCACAGCTTTTATTACAGAGATTGACGACCGACGAAATTACATCATCCGTAAGAGCATCAATCTCTCCAAACAGAGTCACATTATTGCTGCCAATGTTGACCAGGCGCTGCTTGTCGTCACGATCAACTATCCCCAGACCTCTACTACTTTCATCGACCGTTTCCTCGCGTCTGCCGAAGCCTATCGTGTGCCCGTTATCCTCGTCTTCAATAAAACGGACCTGCTCAATGTCGACGAGGCCCATTATCAGCAGATGATGATTGCCCTCTATGAGAACGTTGGCTATGAATGTCATACTATTTCGGCCGTCACAGGCGAAGGTGTCGACCAGCTGAAATCGCTCCTGCCGGGTAAAATTACACTTCTTAGTGGCAACAGTGGGGTGGGGAAGTCCACCCTCATCAATCGTTTCGTGCCTGATGCTAACCTTCGCACTGCTGAAATTTCCGATGCCCACAACACCGGCCAGCATACTACCACCTTCTCCGAGATGATTCCTCTGAGTGAGGGGTGGCTTATTGATACACCGGGCATTAAGGGTTTTGGTACCTTTGATATGGAACCCGAAGAATTGACAAGTTATTTCAAAGAAATCTTTCGTTTCTCTCAAGACTGTCGTTTCTCTAACTGTACCCACACTCACGAGCCCGGTTGTGCTGTCCTGCAGGCAATCGAAAATCATCTCATAGCTCCCAGTCGTTATCAGTCCTACCTCTCCATGCTCAACGACAAAGACGAGGGTAAATACCGAGAGGCTTTTTAAAGGCGGTTTGTTAACATTCTATAAAATAGAATGGACTTGATTTGACTTTTTATTTTAGACTATGTCTAACTAGTAACCAACTTTAAAAAACGGAAAGAATGAAACAAAACGGACTTATGCGTGTCGGCATTATTGGAGCGGGATGGATAGCTGAGAAGGCTGCCATTACCTTGAATGGCCTTGAGCATTGTGAGGCCTATGCCATCGCGTCGCGCTCAAAGGAGAAGGCTGATGCCTTCGCTGAAAAATGGAAGATGAGGAAAGCTTATGGCTCGTACAGTGAACTGATAGCTGACCCCGATGTCGATCTGGTGTATGTAGCGACACCTCACTCGCACCACTACGATGTGACGCGTGAGGCTTTGCTGGCTGGTAAACCCTGTTTGGTGGAGAAAGCTTTTATGGCCAATCATCGTCAGGCCAAAGATATAGTGGAACTTGCTCGTGAGCAGAAGGTGTTTCTGGCGGAAGCCATCTGGACACGCTATCAGCCTGTAGTGGCGATGATGCGTCAACTGATTGCCAGTCGCATTGGTACACCTCGGTTGGTGACAGCCACTTTAGGTTATTCGATGGGTGATAAGCCCCGTATCATGCGAGCCGACCTTTGTGGGGGTGCCCTGCTCGATTTGGGTGTTTATGCCTTGAATTTCGTGCGTATGTTTTTTGATGCCGACATCGTGAGTCTCACGAGCCAGTGCGTTAAAAGTCAGACGGGTATGGATCTCACGAATGCGATGACCCTAGTGCTGAGCGACGGTGTGCTCTGCAACCTGCAGTCGAGTGCTGCCTGCGTGGGTGACAATATCGGTGTGATAGCGGGTACAGAGGGCAACCTGATTATCGACAATATCAATAATCCGCAGAAGATCACCGTGAACGGCCCCGACCGCACCTATATCGAGACCATCCACGTGCCGCAGCAGATTACAGGTTATGAATACCAGTTTATTGCCTGTCGTCAGGCGCTCATCGATGGCCTTCTAGAGCCGTGTGAGATGCCGCTCGAAGAAACTCTTTATATTATGGCGCTCATGGATGGACTAAGAAAAGAATGGGGTGTGAAATATCCAATGGATGAGGAGTGAAAAGTTAATAGTGAAAAATGATAAAAACATGAAAATTTTACTGATAGGAGGAACGGGCACGATTAGTAGTGCCATCACACGACAGTTGGCTGAAGGCGGTCACGAACTTTGGTTGTTGAATCGTGGCAATCGCAAAAATGAGGTACCTGCAAATGTCCGGCAGGTGATCTGTGACATCAACGATGAGGCTGAGGTAATGCGACAGACGGGTGCAGAGGTGTTTGATGCTGTCTGCGAGTTTATCGGCTTCCTGCCATCACAGGTAGAGCGCGACATTCGTCTTTTTACCGGCCGTACACGGCAGTATGTATATATTAGCAGTGCTTCTGCTTATAACAAACCTGCTGCCAGTCATGTGATTACGGAGGGAACGACTCTCGCCAATCCCTATTGGGAGTACTCTCGCAATAAGATTGCCTGTGAGGAACTGCTGATGAGGACTTACCGCGAAGCGGGATTCCCCGTGACTATCGTCCGTCCGAGTCATACCTATTGTGAAAGGGGCGTACCGGTGAGTGTGCATGGTCCGAAAGGTAGCTGGCAGGTGCTCAAACGTATGATGGAAGGAAAGCCTGTATTGGTACAAGGTGATGGCAGCTCTTTGTGGACATTGACGTGGAATGAGGATTTTGCCCGTGGCTTTATCGGCTTGTTGGGTAATCCTAAGGCAATCGGTGAGGCCTTCCAGATTATGAGCGACGAGCAATTGACTTGGAACCAGGTTTACCAGAGTGTTGCCAATGCTTTGGGTGTGACCTTCAAACCTTATTATGTTTCATCGGAATTCCTTGCCGCTGTTTCACCAAAGGCATACGATTTCACTGGCAACTTGCTGGGTGATAAGTCGGTGACCGTGGTTTTTGACTGCACCAAATTGAAACGGGCTGTGCCTGGTTTCTGCGCTACCACCCGTTTCGATGAAGGGGTGCGTCGCTGTGTGGCCTATCTCCAGAGTCATCCTGAACTGCAGGAGGAGGATCCTGAGTTTGATGCTTGGTGCGATCGTGTTATTGAAGTCTTGGAACAGGCTAAACAACAAATATGAATATTTTCCGATATCTCCGCAGTTCCTTCTCTGCCCGGCTCAGTCTGTGGGTAACAGGGTTTGTGACCGCCATTTTCGTGGTGGCGTTAACCCTGCTTTTCCGTTTTTCACTGGCAGTGGTCAAAGATGAGTCGCATGAACGCAATATGCAGGTGCTTGAGCATGCTGCGCTGCGGGTGAATCGGATGCTCCATCAGACAGAAATGACGGCCGCAACGGCAAGTTGGATGATTCGCCAACATCTTGCGCAGTCATCTATTATACAGGGCCTGTGCCAGGAGGTGATGGCGTCGAATCCTTGGATTGATAGTTGTTATGTGATGTCTGTCGGTCAGCAGGATGTCGAGACGGCCCGTTGGCAGGAGCCGCTATTGGATTCCGTTTCCGATAGCGTAGCCTTGAGGCCGATGGTCATGACCTACTATCTGCCCGTACTCAATAGCCAAGGCGAGCACTGTCTGACTTTTGCCATTGATATACAAATCGACTGGACGGAAATCCAGTCGGGTGTGACTGAGAAGCTTCCCTATGCTCAGTGTTTCTTGCAGGGCGTGGGCGGGCTCTATCGCCTGGATAAAAGCGGATACAGGCGCCTTCAGATCGGCGACCAAGATGTGTATCATTTCTATTGCCCCTTCAGCCGTACTGATTGGGGAATGGCGATGCTCTGTCCTGAGAAGGCTATCATGGCTACCTATAACCGTTTGCAAGCTATCGGCATTGTCGTGATGGTGATTGTCCTGCTGCTTCTGCTCTTCGTTTGTAGGCTGGTCATCGATCACAATCTCAAACCCCTTGATCTCCTGTCGATGAAGGTGCATCGCATCACGCAGAATCGTTTCGACGAGACCATCCCCTCCAATAACCGCCAAGATGAGATTGGTGCGTTGCAGCGCGGTTTCTCGACTATGCAACAGTCGCTGGCGAGTCACCTCAGCGAGATGCACCATAAGACGGCAGAACTGCAAGAGCGCAATCAGGAATTGCAGGTCGCCTATGAGAGGGGCCGTGAGGATGAGCGAACCAAAACCGCCTTCTTGAGCACAATCTCAGAGAAGATTATGAAACCCGTGAATGAAATCCGCACTGCCACCGACCGTTTGGGCTGGAGTTATCAGGATTTGACAAAGGCGGAGATGGAACAGTTGCAGCAGCAAATTAGTACGAATAGCGAAACAATTACCAACTTGATTGATCAGACGTTGATTACGTCGAGTGGGGAGGAAAAAGATATGATTGAAGGATGAGGAAGGCGTGGAATTATATCATGCAGCGGTTGTCGCTTAGACTCGGACTTGCCATCGTCTTGATTGTGACGGTGATTTTTACAGTGTCCGTTGGCTTCCTCTTTGCACTTTTCAAGGATTATGTTCGTCAGAATGCAATAACGCAGGCCACGCAAATACTCAATAATACGGCCTTGCGCATCTCGGATGTTATGGGCGAAGTGGAAACGGTTGCTGACAACATGGCTTGGTATGTGGACAGTTGTCAGGATCCGGATTCTCTCATCCGCGACACACGAGAGATTCTGATAAACAATCCCCATTTCCATAGTTGTTCCATCTCGATGGAGCCTGATTACTTTAAAAGCTACGGACGCTATTTCTCTATTTATTCCGTTCGTGATGCCGATTCTATCAGTACGGCCCAGTATGGAAGCGACGATTTCCAGTATTTCCATCTTGACTGGTATATGAAACCTCAGGGTCTTCGTCAAGGCTGCTGGATAGATCCCTATCTCAACGCTAACCCCAATGCTAAGTACCAGTCGGATGTCATCACCACTTACAGTCGACCGCTCTTCGATCGCGACGGTCTGTTTATCGGCGTCATCGCCATCGATCTGAATCTGAAGTGGCTCTCGCAGGAAATTACATCTGTCTCGCCTTATCCTAACTCGTCGAGTATCATGGTTGGTAGCAAAGGCCAATACCTCGTGCATCCCGATACATTGAAACTGATTAATCAGACCATCTTCTCCGATCCCGATCCTAGAGCTAAAGAAGCTGTTGATACCTTAGGCAAGAAGATGCTTGCCGGTGAGAGCGGGGTCTTTCGGCTGGTGGTTGACGGCAACGATGCCCTCTTACTGTATCGACCTGTCGGTAAGGCAGATTGGAGTATGGCCATCGTCTGTCCTGAGTCTGATGTGTTCAGTGGCTACAACCGTCTGCTTGTCATAGTTTGGACCACTATCTTCATCGGTTTGCTGGTCATTCTGCTTTTCTGTTACCAGGCCATTGCCGGTGCCATTGCTCCCCTTCATTTACTGGCCCATCAGGCCCGGGATATTGCAGAAGGACGTTATAGTAACCGCTTGCCTAAGGTCTCACGTGGTGATACTATTGGTCAGTTGCAGAATAGTTTTGTCGACATGCAACAGTCGCTGTCAAACTATGTCAGCAACATCCGATTGATCAATACTCAGATGGAACACCGCAACCGTGAACTCCTCGACGCCAACGAGAAAGCGCTTGAGGCTGATCGAAAGAAGACGGCCTTTCTGCAGGATATGATGCACCAGATCCGGACGCCTCTCAATATCATCGGCGGTTTCGCACAAGTGCTCAATGAGAATTTCCACGAGATGCCCTCCGACGAGTCGAAGCGCATCATTCAACTGATGCAGGATAATGTAAAGAAAATATTGCGCATTAGTAGGATGCTCATGATCTTCGCTTCCCCAAGAGGTCACTTAGCCCTGACGAAAGAAACCTTCAGTTGTAATGAACTCTGCAGGGAGCTAATCGGTAGTTTCCAACTCACCAATCCCTATACCGTAAAGCTCTATTTCGAGACTACGGTGCCCGACGATTTCATGATTTGTACTGACAAGCAGCGCGTAAAACTCATTCTTGAAGAGTTGCTCGACAATGCCAACAAGTTCACACATCAGGGTTCCATCATTGTGGCTGTGAGCCGACTTGACGATAAGATGGTGACCATTACTGTCAGCGACACGGGTATCGGCATCGCCGAGGCTCATCGTCAGATGATCTTCTCGCAGTTTGCCAAGGTCGACCTATTTACGGAAGGCGTAGGTTTGGGCTTGCCTCTCAGCAAACGGGCTGCCCAGCGTATTGGCGGTGATCTCGTACTTGCCCCTGAATGTAAGGAAGGTGCCTCGTTTATTCTCACGATTCCAATTAATAATCAATAATTACACAAAAATTAGACAAGAAAATGAAACAGTTATTATTACTATTCACGGCCCTGTTGGCGTTGCCAGCGATGAGCCAGGATTTACAACTCAACGACCGCGAGTATTTTGAGCGTCAAGGTGTAAACGTGTTGGTGTTCAGCAACAGTTTCAACGGTGGCTTCAATGACGAGAAGAACTCGGGTATTGAGATTATCCATCATGGCGTGCGCACTGTGCAAGGTGGTGCCGTGCGTCTGAATAACACCCCTGAGCAATGGGATCTCGTGCCTAAGATGACCAACCGTAAGGTGGACCGTGAGAAAGGCAGCATCGAGGTGGGCATGCGCTACGACGACTACGACTTCGACAGCCGCGTGGTGGTTACTGCCAAGGGTAAGGCTGTGGAGATAGCTGTCTACTTGGACAAGCCTGTGCCGGAGAAGATTGCCGGCGAGGCAGGTTTCAACATTGAGTTCCTGCCCTCGCAGTATTGGCTGAAGACTTTCCTGATGGACGGTCGCCTGAACCGTTTCCCCCGTTATGCCACTAGTCAGACCATCACCCGTCCCAACAGCGAGAAACCCCGTCAGTTCAAAGGTTTCAAGACATACGACGACCGTGGCACCGACCGCTTCGTCGATCCGTTGCCATTGGAGACCGGTCATCAGATTACCGTGGCCACCGATGATCCCTCGCGCATGATTCGCATCAGCAGCGATGATGCCGAACTGAAACTTTACGACGGGCGCATGTTGGCTCAAAACGGCTGGTTCGTGCTGCGCAGCGTGTTGCCAAAGGGTAAGACTGGCAAGGTTGTCACCTGGACGGTAGAGCCTCACGCCATTCCCAATTGGATCCGCGAGCCAAATATCGGTTTCTCGCAGATCGGCTATATCCCCGAGCAGCCGAAGGTGGCTGTAATCGAGCTTGACAAGAACGACCGCATGCTGCCCACCGCTACGCTGATGCGTATCAAAGCCGACGGCACGACGGAGCAGGCCTTCAAGGGCGAGGTAAAGGTGTGGGGACCCTATTATAAATATAATTACGTGAAGTTCGACTTCTCGCAAGTGAATACCCCGGGTGTCTATTTCATCCAATACGGTGATACGAAGTCCAACGATTTCCTCATCGATGCTCATGTCTACGATAAGATCACCGATGCAACCACCGATGTGTGGGTACCCATCCACATGAACCATATGTACGTCACTGAGGGCTATCGCACCTGGCATGGCGAACCCTTCAAGGAGGGCTATCTGCAGGCTCCTGAGAGCGATCACTTCGACCTGCATCGCCAAGGTCCCACTACCGACACCAAATACAAGCCCCTCGAACTTATCCCCGGGCTGAATGTCGGCGGATTCTTCGATGCCGGCGATTTTGACATCGAGACCGGTTCGAATATCTCGGTAGTGCAGAACTTCATCCGTACCTGGGAGCTCTTCAAACCCCAGCGCGACGAAACTTTCGTCAGCCAGAAGCAGCGTTATGTCGACCTGCACCGTCCTGATGGCGTGCCCGATATCCTGCAGTTCATCGAGCATGGAACGCTGAATCTCGTGGCACAGGCTGAGCAGATTGGTCACATGGCTTCGACGCTCTCAAACTCTATCCTCGACAACTATCACCATCTGGGCGATGCTGCAAGTATCACCGACGGTCTGCACTATGACCCGAGTCTGAAACCTTATGAGGTAAGTGCCGACGGGAAACGCAGTGGAACGCCCGATGATATGTGGGCCTTCACCAACCGCAACCCGAATCTTGATTTCCAGGCCGCTACGATGTTCGCTGCTGCCAGTCGTGCGTTAAAGGGCTATAATGATGACCTTGCCGAGCGTGCCCTGAAGCAGTCGAAACGACTGATGCAGGAGGCTACCGAACTGATGAACCAGCGTCGCGGCCCCCGAGCTGATGCACAGGCACAGGCCGATGCCAACTGGCTTACAGGTGCTGGCGATGGCAATAGTGGCGACCAAAATAACGCCCGTCGGCGACAGAATGCCCAGCAGGGGCGTCGCAACAACCGCGGTGGCGACCTCGGCACAAACCTGCAGCTCTATGCGGCCACGAAGGAGACCCAATACCGCGACCGTTTCCTCGCCCAAATTTGGCAGGCTCTCGACCGCAACGTCAGCAACACCATGCAGACAGCCCTTGACGCCGTGCCCTACATGGATGATGCCTACAAGCAGCAACTTCGCCCCTACGTGGAGAAATATGCGCAGTACATCAAGGGCTTCGACACTCAGAATCCCTACGGCGTGCCTATTGGACTAGGCAACTGGGCCGGCGTGAATGCCGTGCTCAATTTCGGCATTACAGTCAACTATGCTCACATCTACTTCCCCGACATCATTGCGAAGGATGAGGTCTATCGTGTCAGCAACTGGCTCTACGGCTGTCACCCCTATCATAACTACTCGTTCGTGGCGGTCGTGGGTGCCACCCGACCTAAGCAGGTGTTCTACGGCAACAATCGCGCCGATTTTTCTGCCATTCCGGGTAATGTGGCGCCAGGTCTGCTCTTCCGCAAACCAGACCATTTCGAGAACTACGATGATTGGCCCTTCCTTTGGGGACAGAACGAGGGCACCATCGCCGGCAACACACAGTATATCATCTTCGGCTCCGCGCTGAAAAACATTGTATCACCCAAATAAAAAATCACACACAGATGCACAACACAGAATTCAGAGTACTCAGAGTACTCGGTTTACTCAGAGTATTCGGATTTGTTTTCTTTCTCCTGATGGCGACGGCGGCATTCGCACAGACCGACGACAACGAACCCCGCCGCCTTACAATCAGCGGTCAGCTTATCGACGCTGAGTTCCGCGAGCCCATGGCGCAGGCTACCATTCAGCTGTTCACCGTCACCGACAGCGTTTTTGTTGGAGGCACCGTCAGCGACAACAAAGGTAATTTCTCCGTTGAGGCTCCTAACAACGGCACCTTTCGACTGAAGATCTCCTCCGTCGGATTCCAGCACATCGAGCGCGACGTCACCTTGCGCCGCGGCCAGAACCAGGAACTCGGCACGCTGCTGATGTCGCCGGAGAGCATCATGCTCAAGGAGGCCGTCGTCACAGGCCGTGCAGCACAGGTGATCGTGAAGAAAGACACCCTTGTGTTCAACCCCGATGCCTATCGTACTCCGGAGGGCTCGGCCATCGAGGAACTTATCAAGCGTATGCCTGGAGCAGAGGTCGACGAAGACGGTAATATCACCGTCAACGGCAAGGAGGTGAAGAAAATCCTCATCGACGGTAAGGAGTTCATGCTCGGCGACACCGAGACGGCGCTGAAGAACCTGCCCATCTCCATCATCCAGAACGTGAAGTTCTACGACCAGCAGAGCGACCAGGCCCGCATCACGGGTATCGAGGACGGCAACAAGGAGACCGTGCTCGACTTCACCATCAAGAAAGGTATGAACCGCGGTTATATGACCAACCTCGACCTGGCCGGCGGTACGCAGCACCGCTATGCTTCGCGCGGTATGGCTTCAAGCTTTACCGATAACACACGCATCATGGTGACTGGCAACTTCAACAACAAGGAGGAGAATGCTGGCTGGTGGAACCGTCGCGGTCTGAACAGCCGTAAGATGCTTGGTGCCAACCTCAACTACGACGACGGCGAAAAGCTCAAGATCGACGGTAGCGTTCGTTGGAACCACCGTGGCGGCGATAATATCAATGAGAACAGCAACGAGAACTTCTACAGCGAGACCAACCGCACCTTCTCGAACAGCTATTCGAAGAGCCTTTCGCGTAACAACGGTTGGAATGGTAACTTCCGCTTCGAGTGGAAGCCCGACACCCTCTCGAATATCCTCATTCGCGCCAACGGCAGCACCGGCACCAGCGACGGCACCTCGACCTCACTCTCGGCCACTTACAACGCCGATCCCTATCTTTACGTCACCGACCCCGTCTCCGATGCTGCTATCAACGAAATGCACAGTCGCAACCTCGCTGTCAACCGCAACCGTCAGGCGAGTCTTTCTTATGGCGAGAACAAGAACTTCTGGGGTATGCTCCAACTATACCGTCGTCTGAATCCCCGTGGCCGTAATATTACCCTCCGATTCGAGGGCAGCATGGGCGACAACGATAACCAGAATGCCTCGAATACCGAGGTGCACCTCTACCGCGTTAAGAACATTGCGGGCGAAGATTCCACTTATTTCACTGCCCGCTACAACCTCACGCCCTCAGACAACAGCGGCTACGTAATCAACGCCCAGTATAGCGAACCCCTCTGGAAGGGTGCTCACCTGCAGGCCAGCTACGAACTACGATACAACCAGAACAAGAGCGACCGTCAGACTTTCGATTTCAGTCGTCTCGACGCGAATCCCTTCGAGGGTATCCATCCCATTTACCGAGAGTGGGATCCGTGGCTTGGCTCCTTCGGCGGAGAATCAGCGCTCACCCCTTATCTCGACAAGAGTCTGAGCCGTTTCTCCGAGTACAAGAACTATACCCACAACATCCGTCTCATGCTCCGCTACTGGGAGGAGAAATACGACTACAACGTGGGCGTGCTTGTGCAGCCACAGCACTCCAACTACATCCAGGACTACCGTGGCATCTACGTCGACACCATCCGCAACGTGACGAATATCACGCCGACGCTCGACTTCCACTACAAGTTTTCTGACCAGCAGAACATCTGGTTCCACTACCGCGGAGACACCCGGCAGCCTGACATCACGCAGTTGCTCGACATCACCGACGACTCCAATCCGCTCTATATCACCCAGGGTAATCCGGGACTGAAACCCCAGTTCACCAATTCGCTGAATGTGTATTACAACAACTACATCCAGCGTTACAAGCGGTCGATTGTCATCTATGCCAACTATGCCAATACCCGCAACTCCATCTCGAATCTCGTGCGTTATAACCCTGAGACTGGTGGAAGCATCTCCAGACCTGAGAATATCAACGGTAACTGGAATGTGAATGGCGGCTTCAACTTTAGCACCGCCCTCGACTCTGCGGCTCATTTTAATGTAGGCACGGACACGCGCCTGCGCTATAATAATTATGTGAGCTTCTATGCCGAGCCGGGCAAGGACTCTGAGAAGAACTATACGCGCTCCACCAACCTGACGGAGCGACTGACAGCCAGCTTCCGCAACGACTGGCTTGAGGTGATGCTCGATGGCTGGTGCAACTACCAGCATTCGCGCAATGAACTGCAGCCCAGTGCCGATGTCGATACCTGGCAGTTCAACTATGGTGGACAAGTGCTTTTGCGATTGCCTCTCGACTTCGAGATCTCCACCAACATGCACATGAACTCCCGCCGAGGCTACAACGACCCCTCGCAGAACACCAACGAACTGATTTGGAATGGACAGGTGTCGAAGAGCTTCCTGAGCAACAAATCGCTCATCGTTGCCCTTAATTTCTACGACCTCTTGGGTCAGCAGTCGAACTTCAGTAGTTGGGTCAATGCCAACAGCCGTGGTGAGTCGCGCTACAACAGCATCAACTCCTATGCCATGCTCCATGTGCGCTACCGCCTGAATATGTTTGGCGGTAAGGTCGACACCGAAGGCCGCTACGACAAGAAGTGGGGCAATAACGACGGCGGCGGAGGAGGTAACCGTGGTGGTGGAAACCGTGGCGGCGGCAATCGCGGCCGCAGATAGAATTAATTCATTTCCCATTATTTGCTTATTTGCGTATTTATTTGTACCTTTGCCGGCGAAAAAAATAAGGGATATGAGACATACAATGACGATTCTGCTGCTGGCTGCGGCCATGACTGCCACGGCGCAGATAAAGACCGAGATAAAGACGATGAACCAGGCCGGGCCTTACGCCGTGAGTGCGCCGCTGGCACTGGACACCGTCGACGTGAAAGGCAACAAGTTTGATGAGGCCTCGCTGATGAGCAGCATCGCGCTGACCTCGCCGGTGACAGGCCGGTTCGACGGCCAGGTGCTGCCCTCGCTGACGGACTCGAAAAGCGTGGGTCTGCTGTCGTTTTATGTGAACAACCGCGATTATCTGAAAGGTAAGATCGAGGTTCGCGGGCCGAAGCACTATAAACTTTTTATCGACGGAGAGCCCGCTGGACCAGAGCTGAAACTCACTCCCGACCACCACACTATCGCCATCCGATATCTGGCTGAGCCGAAGGATACGGACTCCATCCACGTGGTGATCGATGCCCCTCGCGAGGTGGCCTATACGCTCGACGCCAAGCATCCCTTTATGGTGCACGATATCACCGACGGCAAGCGTGTGCGGGATATCTCTATTTCGCCTGACGGACAGTATGCCTGCATCGCCTGGCAGACCACGGAGCGCGGCGGACAATTACGCTGGAACTACGAACTGAAGGAGGTAAAGACTGCCCGCACCGTGATGCTGCCGCAGCGACAGGCTCGATGGTTGCCGAAGACCATCGCCTGGATCGAAGAGGAGCGTGAGGGTAAGAAACGCGTGCTGTATCAGGTGAAGCCTACAGGTGAACGTACCCGTTGGATCAGTGGCCTGCCTGAGGGTGGTTATACGGTGGCTCCTACGGAGGACTATCTGGTGATGACCATCGAGGAGAAAGGTCCCGAAGAGGATAAGGAGATGTTTGAGGTGTTGGAGATGGACGACCGTCAGCCTGGCTGGCGCAACCGTAACTATCTGGCTCGCTACGATGTTGCCACGGGTGTGACGCGCCGCATCACCTTCGGCCACCAGCAGACCATGTTGATGGATATCTCGCAGGACGGGCGGAAACTGCTCGTGGCGCAGTCCTATTCGCGTCTGGCAAAGCGTCCCACCGAGGTGATGGATTTCTTCATCATTGATGCAGAGACTTTCCGTGTCGATACGCTCTTTATCGGACAGGGTTTTCTGGCCGGCGCCTCATTCTCGCCCGATGGCAGGCAGATTCTTTTCAAGGGCTCGCCCGAGGCCTTCGACCGCATCGGCTGTACTCTGCCCGCTAGTGTGACGCCAAATATGTACGACTATCAACTCTATCTTTATGATATCGCCACGAAGCAGGTCACTCCCCTTACCAGGGACTTCAATCCCTCGGTGCAGACGACGGACTGGACTTGGGGTGACGGACTGGTGTATTTCACGGCCGAGGATCGCGATTTCGTGCGCCTCTATCAGTTGGATCCCTCGTCGGGTCGCATCGTACAACTTGAACATGCCGGCGACAATGTCAGCAGGATGAGTGTCGCAGCCCATGCGAACATCGTCGGCTATATCAGCAACGGTACATCGGAATACGCCTCGGCTTATGTGGCCTATACCGCCAAGGGCAAGGCGCCGATGAAGCAGGTGAGACTCTACGACGGCAAGAGCATTATGTCGGATATTGCCGTAGCCGACTGTCGCGACTGGAACTATACGAATGCCAAAGGCGAGACGGTCTACGGCCGGATGTATCTGCCGCAGGACTTCGATGCTACGAAGAAATACCCGATGATCGTGTATTACTATGGCGGTTGTTCGCCCGTGAGCCGCTACTTCGACGGTGTCTATTCAGGCCATTACTGGGCCTCGCTCGGCTATGTGGCTTATATCCTCCAGCCCAGCGGTGCCTCGGGCTTCAGCCAGGAATGGGGCTCGCGCCACGTGAATACTGCCGGACGCGGACCTGCCGAGGACATTATCGAGGGTGTGAAGCGCATCTGTGCCGAGCATCCGTTTATCGATGCGAAGAAGGTGGGCTGCATGGGTGCCAGCTACGGCGGATTTATGACCATGTACCTGCAGACGCAGACGGATATCTTTGCCGCCGCTATCTCGCACGCCGGCATTGCCAACCATACGAGCTATTGGGGTGAGGGCTACTGGGGCTATAACTACAGCGAGGTTTGCATGGCTAATAGTTATCCCTGGAGTCATCGCGAACTCTACGTCGACCAGAGCCCGCTCTTCAATGCCGACAAGATCCACACACCGCTGCTGTTGCTCCATGGCACAGCAGATACCAACGTGCCCATTATCGAGAGTCTGCAGATGTTCACGGCCCTGAAACTCCTTGGCCGCGACGTTGCCCTCGTGGAGATTGCCGGCGAGAATCACCATGTGCTCGACTATGGCAAGAAGATCAAATGGCTCGGCGCCCAGATGGCGTGGTTCCAGAAATGGCTCAAAGACGATCCGACTTGGTGGGATGCCCTCTTCCCAAAGAAAAATCTGTAGAAATCATATCGGTTAATTCTTCAAATATGATAAGAAAGCGATTTGCCTGTCTGCTCCTGATTCTGGCGCCCTTTATGGCTATGGCGCAGGATATTTCGGCCACTCTGCCCATCCCCGCTGTGGCGCAGAAGGACGGCAATCTGTTCCATATGGCCTCTGCATCCGCCAAGGGCAAGCCCGTGCTGCTTCAGCCACTCTATTGGGTGAAGACCTTGATCGACTCGTCGGCTGTGGCCACCATCGACCGTGATTATATCGAACAGCCTAAGCCCGCATGGGCCATAGAAGCCAGAAGCACCCTGAACCAGTCGACGCTGAAGATGGAGACCACGTGGGAGGACCTTGAAGGAGGCAACACGCACCTTTGGGCGAAGAGCAAGAACGGCCTCTCCACTTCGGCAGGTCTGTGGCTGGGTTATCGCGGCTATGGTTTCGGCTACTCCAAGGAGATAGGCAATACCACAGGCTCTACGCTCTCCTTCGGTGCCATGGGTGGCAGTTTCGGCATCAACCTGCGCATCGGCTCGTACAGCAGCGATATGCCTGACCTTTATATTGACGGCGAGAAGATCACGTCGTATGACTCTGCCGACGACCGTCTGGAGGATCCTATTAAGGTGCGTACGCTCTTCCTCGACGGCTATTACATGCTCAACGGCAAGCACTTCTCTTATGCCGCTGCCTATGATAATTCGCTCATCCAGAAGCGCTCGGCCGGATCGGTTGTCGTCGGCGGAATGTACTGTCACAGCCGCGCAGATTATAGCGACGATTCCAATTGGCTGCTGGCAGTACTGATGGAGGGTGTGGGAAAGGTGAAATTCTCGCAGGGCAGCATCGGTGCAGGCTATGCCTACAACTGGGTGCCCGCCCGCGGATGGCTCGTCAGCGCGATGGCCATGCCGATGCTCACATTTTACAACCGCACCACGGAGTATATGTATGACTATGATTTGATGAATCCTAACGTGAAGGATTGGGGTGCGCTTTCAGAAGATGAGACTATGGAATGGTTGGGCCACGAGGATACTAAGATTATAGCAGCCAACGAGCGGAAAAAGACGTCTGATAACAAGGTGAAACTGAACTTCGATGCGCGGTTGAGCGTGGTCTATAATTTCGACCGCTGGTACATGCGCGTCTTTGGTCATTATAATCAGTTCCGCTATGGTAATGATGTTGTCTCAGGACGTGTAACTGACTGGACTGTGAATGCGTCGCTGGGATTTAGGTTTTAATGAATAGTGAAAAGTGAATATCGAGGAGTTAAAAGATAAGCGGATTGCAGTGCTGTTGTCGGGTGGTGTCGATAGCAGTGTCGTGGTCTATGAGTTCGCCAGAATCGGACTCCACCCCGATTGCTTCTATATCAAGATTGGCCCAGAGGAGGATGCCGAGTGGGATTGCTCTTCTGAGGAGGATTTGGAGATGGCGACGGCTGTAGCTCATAAGTACGGTTGTAAGTTGGAGGTGATTGACTGTCACAAGGAATACTGGAATCAGGTGACGACCTACACGATGGAGAAAGTGCGTGCCGGTCTGACGCCCAACCCCGATGTGATGTGCAATCGTCTGATTAAGTTCGGTGCCTTCGACGAGAAGCGGGGCCACGATTACGATCTCATCGCTACAGGTCACTATGCTCAGACCGAAATCGACGAGCTGGGGCGCAAGTGGCTCTGTACGAGTCCCGATCCCGTGAAGGATCAGACCGATTTCTTGGCACAGATCTACGACTGGCAGCTTCGTAAGGCACTCTTCCCGATTGGTCACTATGTGAAGGACGAGGTGCGGCAGATTGCGGAACGTGAGCATCTGGTGAATGCCAGGCGCAAGGACTCGCAGGGCATCTGTTTCCTGGGCAAGATCAGTTATAACGACTATATCCGTCGCTATTTAGGTGAGCAGCCGGGCGATGTCATCGAATTGGAGACGGGCAAGCGTATCGGGGAGCATAAGGGTTTGTGGTTTCATACCATCGGTCAGCGAAAGGGTATGGGGTTTGGTGGCGGACCTTGGTTTGTGGTCAAAAAGGACGTCGCTAACAACATCCTCTACGTTTCCCATGGCTATGATCCCGAGACGGCTTATAAGCAGGACTTCCCCGTCCACGATTTCCATTGGCTTGTCACAAAGTGTCCTGACCCCAATGTGACATTCAAGATTCGTCATACGCCGGAATATCACCCGGCAACTTTGGAATGGACAGGCGAAAACACATTCGTCGTCCATTCAAAGGAAAAAATCCATGGTGTCGCCCCAGGTCAGTTCTGTGTCATCTACGATGCCAACCATCACCGCTGCCTCGGCTCCGGCGAGATTACCGTATAAATCAAACACTCGGGGACGGTTCTTTTTTGTTTGACTCGTTAGCGACTGAGTCGCTGTCAAACAAAAAAGAACCGTCCCCGAGTGTTTGACTATTTCTTAGTGAAGCTTCCGAAGTAATCCAGACAGACCTTCTGCCATTTCCTGGCATTCTCCAATTGGTGCTGCAGGCGGGCATCCGTTTCTTTCCAGCGCTGTTCGTCGATGAAAGGTTTAGCCTCATTCCAGATGCGGACAAAATCCTCCACCTCCTTCACACCACGGCCATAGCGGTATTCCATCTCCTCATATACCGTGCGCCCGCTCTTCAGACGATAGGTCCAAGGCACACGATGGAACCACAACAGATAACGCTCCGGACAAGTGTTGACATCGTCGTAGATCGAGCAGTAAGGCTCGCGATACTGCGCTGTGGCATTCGACCCCGTGTGCGTACGGTCGAAACCGATCGAGTCGTTGTTGGCCTTGTGATAGTAGACGGGACACCACTCGATGGGGTATCTGGCAATGAATCCGCCAGGCTCGGGGCCGTAATGCTCGTCGAAGGCGAAGATATGGTGCAGGCCGATGGGCATCATGTAGTCGACACAAGCCTCACGGCTGCGGAGCATCATGTTCAGCAGCGATGAGAAATTACCAGGTTGGTTGAAAGTCTGCTTCAGCCACTCCTCAGCGATGGCCTCAGAAGTGAGATTCGGGTTCCAGGCCAGACGGCCGAAGGCATACCAGTTGGCCTGTGAGAAATGGTGGCCGCACCAGTTCTTGTCGAGGCCGATGTTCGCCACACCAGCGATACCCACCAGTCGTGAAGGCTCCACAAAACCGAAGAACTCGCGCCACATCGGAGCCAGATACACCAGATGGCGCGACTGACCGAGATACTCCTGTGTAATCTGCAACTCTGCCATCTGCTGCGTCTTGTGCATGGTGTCGAAGATGGGGGCGTAGGGCTCACGGGGCTGGAAATCCAGCGGACCATTCTTTGACTGCAGGATTACATTGTCGCGGAACTGACCGTCGAGATCCTTGAATTCCGAAACCGCCTGTTTTACGCGATCCTCACCCTTGTGGGCTGCGCCATACACGAACGAGCGCCACATCACGATACCGCCGAAGGGCTTCACAGCATCAGCCAGTGTGTTGGCACCGTCGGCATGCGTGCGGTTATAATCGAAGGGTCCGGGCTGGCCTTCAGAATTGGCCTTCACCAGGAAACCGCCGAAGTCGGGAATCAGCTGATAGATCTCCTTGGCCTTCGCCTTCCACCAAGCCTTCACCTGTTTGTTCAGCGGATCAGCCGTCTTCACGGGCTTACCACCGTTGAATCCCTTGGCGGGAATCGACATCGGCGAGGCGAAGTTTACCGACAGGTAGACCTTGATGCCATAGGGGCGCAGGATATCTGCTATCTCCTTTACCTTATTAAGATAGAGGGCCGAAAGCATCTTGGGCGACGCATTTACATTGTTGAGCACGGTACCGTTGATACCGATCGAGGCGTTGGCACGTGCATATTCCCTGATGAGCGCCACGTCGATGGGTTTGGGCTTCCACTGGTCGCTGTTCCGTCGCGTCTTCGGGTCTTCCAACGCCCAGAAGATGCTGCGTCCGGCATAGCCGCGCTCTATCGAACTGTCCAGATTGTCCCAATGGTTCAACAGACGGAGTTTATAGTAAGGAGCTGAATAGCCCTTCTCGCCTCTCAGCAGGGCGTAGGCACCATAGAGCAGCCCCATCTCGTTCTTGGCGGTGATGGTGCTGCCATCGATTCGGTAGGCATCCTCGGCCATCGTGGGATCTGTCACCAGCGTCGCCTTCGCACCCTGATAGTAATTGCGCAGTTCCTCGGCTGCGAGACATTCTGGTCCCGATACTTGTGCTTTCTGTACTTTGTCATATCTCAGCCACAGCTGGTGGCCGTCCTCCGCCTTTGCGAACCCTGCAAAGACTAGTGCAAACAATAAAAATGTAAGTTTCTTCATACCTATAGTTCGAATTTTGGTGCAAATTTACAAAATAATTGCGCAATTTTTTGGTGAATCATGGTTTTTAACGTATCTTTGCAACATACTCCGATGAATTTAAATAATTGCGTAATGAAAAGACTACTAGCATTTCTGACCATCTTCATGGTCTGCATGATGGTAAAGGCAAGCAGCTCCTTCTATACTGAAATGGAGCCGCTGAAATTGACGACACCCGAGATGAAACCCGAATTGGTGATGGGCGAGCTCCCTGCAAACCCCTTTGCCGGCAGTAAGGCTAATATGGACGCTTCTTACAGCAGTGTGCAGACGCAGGGCATGGATTTCGATTTCTTCAAGTCGAAGACCAACCCCGGTGTCAAGCCATATAAGTTCATGGACGATATGACCTTCGTAGGTGTGCCCCTGTTCATCGCAGGCTTGGCCATCAAGGGCGATAAGGCCATGTTCCGTGTCAACCAGAAGGCCGAGGATGGCGGTAAGAAGAATACACAGTTGCTGAGCGACTTCAAGACAGGCATCGACGATTATCTGCAGTTCTTCGGTCCCACGGCTGTGGTGGGTCTGAAGCTGGCAGGTGTCGAAGGTCGTAGCGACTGGCCCCGTCTGCTGGCAAGTGCCGCCCTGTCGTATGGCATCATGGCCGGCTTTGTCAATGGCATCAAATATACCGCCAAGGAAATGCGCCCCGACGGTTCTACTGCCAACTCATGGCCCTCAGGCCATACCGCCACCGCCTTCGTGGGTGCCACCTTGCTCCATAAGGAGTATGGTCTTACGCGTTCACCCTGGTATTCCGTAGCCGGTTATGGTCTGGCCACCGCCACGGGTGTGATGCGTGTGCTGAACAATCGCCACTGGGTGAGCGACGTGATGTCAGGTGCCGGTATTGGTATCCTCTCCACCGAGTTAGGCTATGCTGTCGGCGACTTGCTTTTCAAGGGCAAAGGCCTGCTGCGCAACGATCTGGAGATGGACTTCGAGAACCCCTCGTTCTTCAGCATCTCGATGGGTGTAGGCCTGGGCAGCAAGAGCCTTGATTTCAGTTATAAAGACCGGGTCGACGGACAAATCGCGGAGGATATCGACCTCGACGAGGAAATCAGTAGTCAGGTAGAGTTCCGTGCTGCGACGGTGGTGGATGCCGAGGGTGCCTATTTCTTCAATAAGTATGTCGGTGTCGGTGGACGTTTGCGTGTGCGCGCCATGTCGGCAAAGACCTTCGGACAATATGCCGAGTCTGTGCAGGTTCAGGATTGGGATGCTTGGGGAGGCTTGGCAGAGGCTTATTATCAGCAGTTCCCGAACGATTACACAGGCGAGCCGGTATCAGATGCCTTAACCTACTTGGATAAAATCGGTTTGTTCGACTTTCAGAATCTCGAAACACCAGCCGATGCGCCTGTGACGGATATCTACGGTGTGGTAAAGAGCGACCATCTGGCCGAGTTCACTGGCAGTTTAGGCCTCTATTTCAACCTCCCGCTCAGCAAGCATTTTGCCCTGGGCACCAAGGCCCTCATCGGTCGGTCGTTCACGCAGGAACTCGACATCGACGGCCATGCCGAGGGGTATGTCCGCAACATCGACTACAAGATTGGTATCGAGAGCTCTGGGGCTCGGAACGGTTATGCACCTCAGATAGAAATCACCGATTTGTCTTATCCTACGAACATTGGCGAGAAGTGGACCGACGAATGGGACTACCTGACGATTGGTGCCAAGAGCTCTACCTCGTTTGGTACGGGCATCTCACTCACCTACAAGTACAAATCTAACTTCTCATGGCGTCTGTACTGTGACTACGACTACACCGAGAAGAACTTTACGATGACCTACGATCCCTATCATTTCCTGAAGAAGAACGTGACGGATGGTACCTACACCTTTATGCAGGCCTTCTCCAAATACGCCGACGACATGGGACCCATTGAGTATAAGAAGACCAAGAAGATGAACTACTTCACCATCGGTCTCTCCTTCCTCGTCAACATCTGATGCCCTGGCTAAAGTCTTAAATAAATAAATGTAACAAAAAAAAAGCGGGCCTTGCGGCTCGCTTTTCTTTGTGTGAGAGAGTGAGGGAATTAGTAGTTGAACTTGAACTCGGCGAGGCTGTAGTCAATCGGGTTGCCAGAGCACTCGATGCGGTAATAATTGTAATTGCCGGTATTCTGGAGATCGAGTGTCAGCGTTGCACCGTTCTTCGGGGCTAATTTGTCGTTGATGCGACCGAAGTAGAGTTCCTTCCAGCCTGCATCTTTTGTATTCGTACTATACTTTGTGTTGCCAAGGATTCGGATGTCCTGTGGAATCCTACCAGTGTGCGGACCGCAGGTTATCGTGAAGCTCTTTGGAGCGTCATTGGAGAAAGTTCCGAACTCCAGCCATGAAACAGTATAGTTCTTGACTGCAGACTTATTTTTGTAATCACAACAACTCTCAATTAATTCAGATTTATAGTTTCTTGCCCCCTCTCTGCTGTACCAATATGTAGAGGGGTTGCCGTCAATAAGAGCAAAGCCGCATTGTTCTTCCGGATCCCATACTTTTGGTTTATCTGTCAACCCATTATGATCATATGCAGTCATGATTGAGGCAATGCTTCTCGGTGTGTGGGCAATCCATTCGCTAATGCTTTGGATGCGTTCTACCTGACTGTCGAAAAGACCGGTGAAGTGAGTCTTGTCGGCTTTCTTGGCCTTGTCATAAACGTTCTTCAGATTTTCTGCCTTGCACTCCTCATATTCGGGCAGGTAGGTGCGGCTATACATAAACGTTCTGCCATTGTATTCGACTGTCACTGTGACGGTCACCTCGTAAGCGGGCAGCATGTAGAAGTTCCAGTCACCTCCGTCCTTGCCGCCTGCCAGTGCCATCGGCTCGATAAGGAAGTCGCTGTCGCCACGTCCGAATACACCCATCTGACGGTTATCGACGGTGTCCACTCCAAACTTTACGCCAGTCTTACCTGTCTTATCAGCATAATTGCTGAGTGCATCGAAGGGAGTCTCTGTTATCGGGCGGTCACTAATTACTTTAGTTTGTAAATAGGTGTTCTTTATTCGTTTAATTGCTTCAAAGTTGCATAGGCTACCCTTCAGGCCCTGTGCCTTGCGATATTTTTCGGTACTGCCGAAGTTCATGTCCTTGCGTACGCCGCAGACGGCAGTTACCTTATAGGTTGATCCCTCAGGGAAGATGTTGGGATTCAGCTCCACCTCAATGCTGCTGGGGTCGAAGATGCATACCTTGCCCTGGAATGGCTTGGTGTCGGCTTTCCAATACCCTTCATTTACGTGTATGTTTGCTCTTCCATCAAATGGGCTCCTATATTTATCGGGATATGCCAAGTTGTTTAAATTACTCCATTTATAATCCATATCCTGCCTTCTCCAGTCCACGCGGAGGTCGTTAACGATGTACATCTTCGGTGCGCTCTTGATGTTCCAGATGCCCTCGCCGAGTGTTGAGCAGTTGCTGCTGCTGACCTTGAATGCGTCGGCCTTGATTGAAGGTGAGCAGACGCCGATGACGCTACTGTTTGCTGTGATGGTGCCCTCGGTGTCGATCGTGCCGTTGATGTCGAGATTGATATTTCCCTTGTAGCCGTCAAAGCCAGTAGTCTCCTTGCCGTAGTCAATGCCAAGCAGGTCGCAGCCGTTCTTGGCCAGGTCGAGGCCTGCGGAGAGAGCATCCAGCGGGTTGGGACTCATCATCTTCGTACCCAAGTCGTAGAGATTCTTCACGCTGTTGGCCTTGTCGAGTAATCCTTCAACGCTTGCAAAGATGCCATTCTCGGTGTTGGCAGACACCTTCTTCAGATCCATACTGCCTGCTGCGCTAGCCTTCAGTATGTTTTGCAGCTTGACAAACTGCTCGAGGTTGCACTTGGGTGAGAGGCTGAGCAGGGTCTGGTCGGTGCCGAAGAAATCGCTGATCTTGTTCTGCTCGCCGGGGTTGCGATAGACGGAGAGGTCGAGGTCGAAAGCCCACCAGCCAGTCTGCAGTGCCTGTCCCCTGAGGCCGTCGCTTGGTTTGTAGGCTGCCCATGGGCTGACAGTCTGCGCCATCTCGTTGGGCTGATTGATTTCTTTCTTATTGATTTTGCGGTCCATCGGTAAACCATATCTAAATACGGCGTGCGAGCTGAGTGCATCGTGCATCTGCATCACCCACATGTGGTCGTTGGCATCGGTTTTGACACAGTTGTCGATGTAAGTGAAGATGCGCAGGATGCCGGTGTACTTGTTGTAGAATCCGAGGAAGTTGCTGTTATCTATGTTGGTGATGCCACAGAGGTTGAAGGCCAGTTCCCAGTCGCTGCCTGCAGCCCAGACCTCGCCCCAGACATCGCTGGGAATGTGGGCGCTGGCGCTGGCTTGTCTGGAGTTGGGGAGTGAAACGTTCTTGAAGCCCTTCAACGTCTTTCCGTTGACAGTGATCTCCTTGTTGCCGCCGTCGTTGACGTAGATACCCTCGTGATCTCGCCAGTTCTCTGCGGTGTAGGCCTCTGATGGTTCGCCGTTGGCTTCGGTGACTGGGAAGTCGTTCACGTTGAAGCCTTCCACCGTGCTACGGGTTAGGCCACTGTCTTCCATCTCAGCCATCTGCTGGATGTCCTCCATTTGAATGTCGTCGCTACATGCTGTGAAAGCGAATGTTGTACCTGCGGTAAGGGTGCTCATGAGCGCCAGCTTTACCAAATTCTTCTTTGTTGTCATAATTGTAAAATTTTAATTGTTTATACTTATTTATT